>OHJS01000364.1_pt1 | contig 30973 bp, 25 predicted proteins | sample 1568661 | NCBI WGS metagenome assembly OHJS01 (sample SAMEA3879603, study PRJEB24766) | human gut metagenome | biome: human-associated habitat; feature: feces | place: USA | collected 1985/1987 | reverse complement strand
TAAATTATCGTTTTCATAATCCAAATTCAGCGGAAGATACTGCAGATTTCCTGTGTAAACTTTTAATAGAAGTAAATGCCGGGAAGGTAGAGCGGGCAATAGAGGATGCTACATTGTATGTAGAGAGCGGAGGTTACATATTAGAAAATTTATCGGAAAACAAGGAAAAATTATGTGTGGGATAAGAGGAGCAAGGCTCTCACCTTGCTTTTCTTATTATGGTAGTAGATTAAAAACAATTAAGTATATCCTTTTAAGCGTTATGATGTTATAGGCTACAATCGATAAACCTACAATCGATAAAAAAATACAAAATTTGACATTACAAACACATATATGAGATAAAATCTCAAATGTTACTTGCAAATATTCTTGACAAGGATATAATAAAGGTATAGCGGAGGGTAGAAGACATGTTAAGCCAGTTTACAGTAAAAAATTTCAAAAGTATAAGAGATGAAGTGACATTTGATATGCAGGCTGCTGCAATATCGGAACATGAGGATAGAATCATTATAGATAAAGATGAGGAAAAATATCTACCGGTATCAGCTATTTATGGTCCGAATGGCGGAGGAAAATCTAATGTTTTGGCTGCATTGCACACCTTGGTGGCAAAAGTGTTACGTCCCCTTTTTGCGACAGAGGATAGCGAGGAAAAGGTATTACTTCAAAAGAAAATAATTGTGGAGCCATTTGTATTTTCGGAGAGTAAGGACGAGCCTACAGAATTTGAATTGTTTTTTCGAACCGCAGTTTCAGAGTACAGATACATTTTGCACGTAAAGCGTGATCTCGTTTTATATGAGAGCTTGGATAGAGTCAAACTTGAAACAGGCAGAAAATCTGCTCTTTTTACCAGAGATGAAAATGGAATTGTTTTAAAGGGGGCTTTTGCAAAACTGAAAGTCAGTGATGAATTATCTAAAACGCTTACGCTACTTTCTTATTTAGGAATTGCTTATAAGGGAAATGCGGTGGTTAAGGATGTATTGAGTTGGTTTGAATATGGAATCGAATTCCTGAATTATGGAAATCCAATACAAGAACTACGAATGGCTGTGTCCACATCGGAAGAGGTAAAACAGTTGATGCTTCAGATGATTCAGGAGATGGACTTAGACATTGTAGATTTTAGAGTGGAAGAAAAAGAGAATGAAAGAATAGATATATTCACAAAACATTGCGTAGATGATGTGGAAACAGAAATCAACTTGTTTGATGAATCCAGTGGAACACAGAAATTATTTGGATTACTTCCGTTTATTGCAGAAAGCCTGATTACCGGAACTGTGCTTGTGATTGACGAGCTGGACGCAAAAATCCATCCGGTTTTACTTCGCCATATCATTATGATGTTCAATGATATGACTATCAATAGACATAAAGCACAGTTGATTTTTACATCTCACGATCTGTCAACGATGAATAGCGAAGTATTCCGCAGAGATGAGATCTGGTTTGTGGCAAAGGGAAATGCACAGAATTCTAAACTTTATTCTTTGGTAGAGTTTAAAAATGAAAAGGGGGAATCTGTTAGAAAGGATGCCAAGTTCGACAAGCAATATCTGGAAGGTAAATACGGCGCTGATCCGTACCTCAGAAGAATTATAGATTGGGGGAAAGTGAATGCCTAAAAAAGCCGGAACTGAAAAATGGAAGAAGAAGCGTCGCCAGGAATATTTGGAGATGAAACAGTATAGGTACTATATCTTTTGCGAAGGACAGCAGACGGAACCAAATTATTTCTTAGGGTTTAAAAAGCTGATAGAGGAAAATCCAATTTACAAAGATATGGTATTGATTGAAATTGAACCTTGCCAGGCAGAAACTATGCGAGTGATTGGAATGGCTGAGGACTATGTTAAGAAGAATGAGATTCAGAATGGACAAGTCTGGTGTGTGTATGATAAGGATAGTTTTCCTGCAGAACATTTCAACGGTGTTGAGGAACGAGCCAATAGCCTGAATAGAATTAATCCGGAATTACAGTATCATGCAGCGTGGAGTAATGAATGTATTGAGTTCTGGTTTCTGCTTCATTTTGCGTATTATACTGCGAATAACCACAGAACGGAGTATATTTCATTCTTGAACGATAAATTTAGGGAGCTAGGACTAGGAAAGTATCAGAAGAATATGGATGATATTTTCGAAATTTTGATGAAACATGGAAATCCCAAACTGGCAATTCGGTATGCAAAGCGGATTATAAAAGATGGAGAAGGAAAAACACCGACGGAGATTGCACCGGGAACAAAGGTGTATGAGTTGGTGGAGGAACTGACGAAGTATTTGCCGGAGGAAACACATGGTGTATTTGATTAAAAGATTGTTATTTAAAAATCCTTAAAGTATAATTAGTTATGATAGAATAAGTGTTTTTTCTTGTGGGGAGGAATAAAAATGATTTTAGCTGACAAAAGAGATTATAAGAGAGGATATACGAAGCACTACAATGCGTATCAGATTTTACGTAAGAGTAATAATTGTTTGAAGAGTAGAAGACTATTGTTGGTGTACTGTGTCGAATGCGGTCTTAAGTATAAACTTTTAGATAAATGGAAAGAGAATAATTCAAGAGCAATTATTAGTAACGATAAAGATGTACGAAAGCCAATTCTTACGTCGCATAGTTTATCAAAAATTATTAAGGAATTGGGACAAGCGGGAACATTTCGTTTTCCTAAAGCAATTGAGACAAATCATGGAGATTATGTAAACGATGAGACTTTTCATCAAATGTGTCGGTACGGTATCACAGAAAAAAATGAAATGAATAATTGTGAATGTGCATATGAAGAAGAGTTGATAAAGATTGCTGAATGGTTAAAGGAGGTTATGTGAGATGCTTTTTTATACTTGGAAAGATGTAGATAGATTCGTACAAATGAAACGGGAAAAGTGGGAAAAGTGGGCACTTGATATTGATGTGTATGTAAGTGAAATGGTGATCTATTTAAAGGATATGCTTGATATATCTAAAGCTCAGGCTGGATTACAAGAATTATTTGGAATAAAGATTGACAATAATTTGATTTACTTGGATATGAAAGGACATTTTCTCGAAGTAGTGTATGAACAGGCGGAAGATGAAAAGGAACGTGAAGTTCTTCCTTTGTTTAAAAATATTTTGTACCAAGAAAATGCATATACAAAGAATATGGGACAAGAACTACCAGGAGTTCCAGTAATGGTTTTTCATTCATACAAAGGTGGCGTTGGAAGAACGTTGTCTTTGTTGGCGTTTTCGAAAGCGTGGGCAGAAGAAAGAGAAGAAAAGAGTTTATTAATTGTTGATGCAGATATAGAAGCACCTGGAATTACGTGGATGATACAACATGATGAGGAATGTTTTAGCTACTTGGATCTTTTGGAGATAATTCAATGCGGTGATAATGTAGAAAATATTGTCGAACAAGTATTGGAAAAGGTCGGTAATACTACTTTTGAAATTGATACAGAAACAAGAACAGTAGAGCATTTTGTGCTACCGACATACAGGTATGATGAACAAGTATTAGATATGTATTCAAGCCCGGAAAATATTGTAAATGGGTATAACAAAAAATATATTTTGGCAGAAGTTTTGTCTAAACTGGGAGAACGCTTAGGGGCTGCAGCGGTTTTGGTTGATTTACGTGCAGGTATCAGTGAATTTTCAGCACCGCTTTTATTTGATCCACGCGTGAAAAAATATATTGTTTCATCGACATCTTATCAATCTATAAAGGGGACTGAATTATTATTAACACAGTTGAATAAAGGTCTTACTGCAAGCGTAGATGCAAATTTACCAGAAATCTTTTTAACAATGTCACAAAGTGCTGAGGAGGTTTCAGAGATTTCAAGTCAGTTACAGGCTGTATATAATTGTAGCAATGAAGAAGGTTTTATGGACAACATAATCACTGAATTGCCATTTGCTAGTGAATTGATACGTCTAAGTTCATTGCAGCAAATAATGAGTGTATTAACAGAACGAGCATTCTATAAGAACATAAGAACTTTAATTCGAGATAATTATTCTACCGAGAAAAGTGTTGAAATACCAAATGTTGCAAGTAGAGAAGAATGCGTTAGGAAAATACATGCATTGGCAGAGACGCAGCTTGTAGCCGAAACAAATGCAGATTTTAGTGTTCTTATGACTAATGCTTTAAAAAACTTAATTAAAAAATATGCGATGGAAGTTCCGGCTACTGTAGTAATGGGAGCAAAGGGTTCAGGAAAGACTTTTCTATATAAGGAGATGTTAAAGAAAAGATATTGGGAATCTTTTTCTGATGGTATACAAACTACTATTCCGAGTAGTGAGATATGCAAGACATTAATAATTCCTTTGCTTGCATCTAAAAATTCTGGTGATATTAGTGTTGTGTTGAATTCCGCAATAGAGGAAGCTAACAGGACAGTCCCTATTTTGAATCTGAAAGTTGCACAATGGCAGGATAATGAAAGAAAAATAAATCAATATATGAAAGAAGAGCATGAAAGTTTTGAATGGGAGGAGTTTTGGAAAAAATTATTTTTGGTTGGGATGGAAAATGTAAATTCGTTGGATGAATTGGAGGATATGTTAAATAAGGAAAATAAGAGAATTGTATTTCTGATTGATGGACTAGAAGAGATATTTGGGAATACCCTTATCAATCAAAATGAAAAGAATGCAATTGTAGGGTTGGCGCGAGACGCGATAAACGTATTAAGGGCAAAATATAGGAATATAGGGTGTATTTTGTTTTTGAGGCAAGATGTTGCTCGTAATGCAATTGATGTTAACTATACACAGTTTGAAAATTTGTATAAAAATTTCGAATTAAACTGGTCGAAAACAGAGGCATTAAGGTTAGCATTATGGTTAGTTCATCAAGCTATTCCGGGATTTTACACAGAAAGTGTCGAAATAGCGCAAGCATCGTCAGAAGTAATAGAGAGTAATCTAATAAAATTATGGGGAAGAAAGTTGGGAAAACCGAATTCTAATGAAGCTAATTCATCGAGATGGATATTGGCGGCTTTGTCAGATTTCAATGGACAATTACAGGCACGTGATATCATTCGCTTCCTAAAGTATGCCACAAGTGATTCGGGAAAAACAGTTTATGACGACAGGTATATCATGCCGAATGAAATAAGAAAAGCGGTACCGAACTGCTCAGAGGAGAAAATGGAGGAAGTAAAGCAGGAGATTGGTGCGTTAAAGCCTATTTTTGAACTCTTGAATAGTGCTCCAGAGGAAAAGAAAGTACTGCCTTTTGATAGTGAAACATTTGACTTGTCGACGAAAGATGAGCAAATTATGAAGCAGGAAGGATATTTACGAATAGATAATGGTAAATACTATTTACCAGAAATAATCCGTCATGCACTAAAGTTTAAGTATGGAAGAGGTGCAAGACCGAAAGTTCTTTCATTGATTTTCGAGAAATAATATTGTAAGCAGGGAAGGCAGGAGAAATTTCTTGCCTTTTTCTGTTCCATACATTAACGCGTGACAGTAACAGAACGTAAAATAGTTAACAGAAAGGATTGTTGTCATGAACATCGCCGCATACTGCCGAGTATCCACAGATAAATCTGACCAGCTCAACAGTCTCGAGACTCAAAAAGAGTTCTTCTTAGAATATACAAAACGCACCGGGGACAACCTCATTAAATTATATGCAGACGAAGGTATTTCCGGAACTAAAATCAAGAATCGCAAGGAATTTCAGCGTATGCTTGCAGATGCGGAAAAAGGCTTATTTGATATGGTTGTAGTTAAGGATATTTCACGTTTTGCCAGGAACACGGTTGACCTTTTACAAAGTGTTCGCAAACTGAAATCTCTCGGTATCGAAACACAATTCTTAACTGCCAACATGACAAGTATGGGTAACAGCGAATTTGTCTTAACCATCTTTGGCGCATTAGCCCAGGAGGAAAGTGCCAATACTTCTAAACGAATTAAATTTGGTAAGAAGATGAATGCGGAAAAAGGTCGTGTTCCGAACATTGTTTTTGGCTATGATAAGACGACTGGTGACTATTTTAACCTTTCTATCAATGAGAACGAGGCAATGGCAATCCGCCAGATTTTTCAGTGGTATACGGGGGAAGGCTATGGCGGATCGAAGATTGCGAATATGCTCAATGAACGAGGCATCAAGACCAAGCGTGGCAACAACTGGAGCCAGAACTCGGTTTGCCGAATTCTGACCAATGAGATATACACCGGGAAGATTATCAACGGCAAAGAAGAGATTGCAGATTTTCTAACCGGACAGAGAAAAGAAAAGGACGAATCCGAATGGCTTGTTACGATTCGACCGGAACTTCGGATTATTGAGGATGAAGTTTTTGACAAAGCACAAGATATTTTAAAAGGTCGACATGATTCCTTTAAGATTACGCATGAGCGACAGAGTAACAAATATTTATTCTCCACACTGATTAAATGCAAGGAGTGCGGTTGGTCTTTTCGCAGAACGGTTCGCCAATACAAGAATACCTATGTGCGCTGGGTGTGTTCCGGGCATAATGGGAAAGGGGCGGACAACTGCCCGAATGCAGTGACGGTAGATGAGGAAGAACTGATCCAGGCGCTGCAGGATTATTTTCAAGAGATTCTTAGTAAGAAGAAAAAAGTAATCAATTATGTGATTAAAGAATTTCAGCGAGTATACAAAGCAAAAGATGAAAATATTGAGTACGAAAAGCAGCTAAATACAGAATTGAACAGGCTTCGCAAATCTCGTGAAAAATACATGGACATGTATACCGATGATTTGATTTCCAGAGAGGAATTGAATGAGAAAATCGGTGGGATGCGAAAAGAGATTGAACGGTTGGAGAATGAACTGAAAATGGTCTCTTATCATCTGACCAAGGGAGAACAACTGGAAGCAATTTTGAACAGCACATTCAAGCAACTGGAGGATATCACAGATGTTCATGAAATGACAAATGCACAGTTGAAGCGCCTGATTCAGAAAATCGAAGTGGACAAGGAAGGGAATGTTGATATTTACCTTCGGCTAATTGGTGATTTAGGACTGGATGAAGCTGTGTTGATTGAAGGAACAGAGAATTCCGAAGAGAACAATGATGATTCGGCAAACAAATTAAACGTAAACAACATGAGCAGTAACATAAAAACCGCTCCAATTCGTCACGACCATACATAAGGATGTGACGGAGCGGCTGGCCCAGGTGAATCCGGCGTTGGCAAAGCAGGCGCGGAAGGTATTGGATGTGAATAAATCCGAGCGTCATATCCGCGGCGGACTGGCTACCAGAGAGAAGTATCTGCACCAGCACTAGATATTCGATGAGGCAAATCATTCTATACGGGAAAGTGTCTTGAAATACCGGGTACCAACTTATATAATGGATACATAGCTATATGGGACAAAGTAGTTGGGACATAAGATACAAAAGATATCAGCACCTTTGTGCGGCAGGATCACTTATGAGGAGAGAAAAAACGAAATGGCAACAGAGTTTCTGAATGATGCACGGAAAGAGATCGAGGGACGGACAGAAGACTTCTGTGGGGAATTAAAAGCATTCTATCAGGGCAACGGGGAAGCGGAACAGAACCTGATGGAGCAGACAACCCAGCCTTTCTGGCAAAGTCTGCGCCTGAGCAGAAAAAGACTGCAGCAGCGGGAACTGACGGTGGATATGGAGATGCAGGAGCCGGCACGACTGGCGGACTATGATGGTCCCTGGAAGGATGGTTATGATTATAGCTGCCGCCGTACCCAGCCGGTAAAAATGAGACGGACTTATTACCGCAAGGGAAAAAAGATTGCGTTCCTAAAGACACCGGAGATTGCAGCGGCGAGCTTTTTGAAAGCGGATATGCAGAGAGATATGGTTATCTGCCCTAACTGTGGACATGAGGGAAAACTGACCAGCTATATCGATGGCTGTGATGCCTGCGGGGCAAAGTTTCTCGTCAGTGATTTTGAAACAAAGGTATCCGGATTTTCTCTGGAGGAGGACGCAAGACAGAAAAGTATTTCCAACTTTATGAAAGCCGGTGCTGTGGTGGGAATTACAGCGATTTCTCTTGCGGTACTGGCCATCTGTGCGGGCGGCATTATGTTTTTGCTGTTGGCGTTGGGCAGGAACGGATACAATGCGGTAAAGGCAGCCGCAGCCATGATGCTGGGAATTGGTCTGGCTCCGGTATTTTTCCGGTCGTTGTTTTACATGCTCATTATATTTATTGTAATGTTGATCGTGATGGAGACTCGCAGAAAGCCGAGAATTCAAGACGAATCGAAAGTAAAGGCCGCAATCCCGGAATTCTCCACGGGTAATTTTCTTCAGAATCTGGAATACCAGCTGCGAATGATCCATCTGGCGGATACGGCAGAGCAGGTACGCTTTTTCGCATCCTGTGATCTGGATACGGTGGTGGCACGGTATCAGAATGTGGTGGACTGTTGCATTTGCGGTGTGCGTTTTCTGGAGGCGGAGACACGGGGAGAGTCTTATAGAATCAGCGTGGAAGTGAGGACCCGATTGACACTGGATACAGGAAAGAAGATCCGGAACCGTTATGAGGAGATCCGGCTGGAACTGGAAGGCAGACAGGATGTGGTAACGCAGCACAGCAGGGCACTCCGGGAATATAAATGCCCCAACTGCGGAGGCAGTGTGGACATTTTGGGCGGCGGAGTCTGCGAATACTGTAATACCGCGGTGGACTACCGAAATTTTGGCTGGCTCATCACTTCTTATACAAATCTGGGGCAGCCAGAGAATCCTTTTGCGAAAATACTGGCGGGAGCACTGGGAAGTTATCTGCTCATTTTGCTTTTGAGTCTGGTACTCATGGCGCATTCCGAGGATGGAAAAGATACTTTTGAGATCTTACAGAGTGTCCGGATGTCAACGGAATATCTGAAAGCGGTGCAGCAGGACATTATCTATCCCGATGCTGTGATTTCAGATTGTACGGAGACAGACAGCGAAGAGGGAACTTTTGCTTCAATAAAGGTGTACTCCTGTGGGGACCGGGATGCAGTAAAAGAAGCCTACAAAACTGCACTGCTGGAAAAGGGATTTCTGGAGATGCAGCAGTACCCGGAGGGATTTTCTGTCTTTTTGCCGGAGGATCCGTCAGAATATGCCGTGGATTCAGAAGAAGGAATGTTCTATCTTGTGATCCGCACAGAAAATGCATCGGAAGGAATTGCGGTGACTGCGACACTGGTGGATGAGAACTGGGATCCGGTACAGGAATAAAAATAGAATAAGAAAATGCGACAAGGGACCCGGGCGAAAGCTTCCGGGTCCTTTTTAGAGGGAAAGTGTTTGTAGTTAGCTTATTGGGTGAGAGGAATTCTGTGAACCACTCTGCGATAGAGCTTCCACAGGATCACAGCAGGGAAACTGACTGCCAGATATGCTGTGGATAAAAGTCCGGTAACACCGCCTACGATTGCAATGATTAAAATTCCAATATTCATAATGAATTCCTCAACTTTCTGTCATTCTGTACAACATTCGATGAAGTCCTTAAAAACTTCACATACCGTATTATAGTAAACAGATACCCCCGGGTGAATAGTTTTGAGCGACCCTTAACACCATTTTGTCGGGATATTTACAAAATCTTTGCAACACGTTTACAGAATCTTAACGGAAGGACTTACGGTCGGGAACGATCCCGGGAGTAAGGTTTGCAATCGCAGGAAATATCAAGTATAATAGAGAAAATTGACTGTTACCCGGGGTGGAATAGTCGGAGAAAATAAAACGGAGGTAGGAATATGAGTATGACACTGGAACAGGCTAAGGAGAAGCTTGCAAAGTATGGTCAGGAACATGTTCTGAAGTATTACGGGGAGCTCAACGAGGAAGAGAAGCAGGGGATTCTGGATCAGATCGAAACTACGGATATGAGCATTCTGGAAGCTTGCAAGCATAAAGAAGATCTGGCAAAAAAAGGAGTGATCACACCGTTGGCTGCCATGCAGTTAGACGAAATCGAAGCAAACAGGGAGGAATTTACCGCAACCGGTATCGAAGCGATCCGACAGGGCAAGGTAGCAGCGGTCCTTCTGGCCGGTGGTATGGGCACCAGACTGGGATCTGACAATCCAAAGGGAATGTACAATGTGGGACTGACTCATGAACTGTATATTTTTGAATGCCTGATCAATAACCTGATGGAAGTCGTACATCAGGCAGACAGCTGGATCCATCTGTTCGTAATGACCAGTGATAAGAACAACGATGCGACCATAGCCTTTTTAAAGGAGCATGATTTCTTCGGATATAATGCGGAATATGTGCATTTCTTTAAACAGGAGATGGCTGCGGCTACCGATTATGAAGGTAAGATCTATCTGGAGGAAAAGGGCAAGCTGTCCACTTCCCCCAATGGTAACGGCGGCTGGTTCATTTCCATGAAAAACAATGGCATGCTGGACATTGTACACAGAGAAGGCATTGAGTGGATCAATGTATTTGCCGTGGATAATGTATTGCAGCGAATCGCAGATCCCTGCTTCATCGGAGCTACTATTCAGAAAAATTGTGTGGTAGGCTCCAAGGTGGTCCGCAAGAATGCACCGGATGAGAAGGTAGGCGTTATGTGCTTAGAGGATGGCAGACCTTCTATCGTAGAATATTATGAACTGACCGATGAACTGATGAATGCTAAGGATGAGAAGGGAGAACCCGCGTATAATTATGGTGTGATCCTGAATTATCTGTTCAAGGTACAGGATCTGGAAAAGATCATGGCAGAGAAGATGCCGCTGCATATCGTAGAGAAGAAGATCCCGTATCTGGATGAGAACGGAGAACCGGTGAAGCCGGAGGCTCCCAACGGCTACAAATTCGAGAGTCTGGTACTGGATATGATCCACCAGATGGACAGCTGTCTGCCCTTCGAGGTAGTCAGAAGAAAAGAATTTGCGCCGATCAAGAACAAGATCGGTGTGGACTCTGTGGAAAGTGCCAGAGAACTGCTCACCGAGAATGGTGTGGTGCTGTAAACATTTCGACAGATTTTCACAACATAAGGTTATTGAGGAATCGATAGAATTACAGTAATCTGATACTGTAAGAAACGAAGAAAAAATTTCATCCGGCTCTGACAGATGAGAGATTGTGCAGCCGCCATAGTGAACAAATAGTATTGTCCTATGCACGGCGGATAGGAGAGAGTGTATGAGAATTTTGGTAACAGGTGGTGCCGGATTCATCGGCAGTCATACCGTAGTGGAATTACAGCAGGCAGGCTATGATGTTGTTGTATTGGATAATCTCTGCAATGCAAGTGAGAAGGTGATCCCCAGAGTAGAAGCTATCACCGGCAAAAAGGTTCCTTTCTATAAGGCAGACATTTTGGATCGTGAAGCACTGGAGGAGATCTTTAGCAAGGAGCAGATCGATGCTGTCATCCATTTTGCAGGACTGAAGGCAGTCGGTGAGTCCGTACAGAAGCCCTGGGAATATTATGAGAACAATATTGCCGGTACCCTGACTCTGGTAGATGTCATGAGAAAACATGGTGTCAAGAGCATCATTTTCTCTTCCAGCGCTACCGTATACGGCAACCCCGCATTTGTTCCCATTACGGAGGAATGCCCTAAGGGACAGTGCACCAACCCTTACGGCTGGACGAAATCTATGCTGGAGCAGATCCTGACGGATATCCAGAAGGCAGATCCCGAATGGAATGTGATCCTGCTTCGTTACTTCAACCCTATCGGAGCTCACAAGAGCGGTACCATTGGCGAGAATCCCAACGGTATCCCCAACAACCTGATGCCTTATATCACACAGGTAGCAGTCGGCAAGCTGAAAGAGCTGGGTGTCTTCGGTGATGATTACGATACCCCCGACGGAACCGGTGTACGTGACTACATCCATGTCGTTGATCTGGCAAAGGGCCACGTAAAGGCTCTGAAGAAGATTGAGGAGAATGCAGGACTGAAGATCTACAATCTGGGAACTGGTGTGGGCTACAGTGTTCTGGACATCGTGAAGAACTTCGAAGCAGCTACCGGCGTGAAGATTCCTTACGTGATCAAACCCCGCCGTGCAGGCGATATCGCCACCTGCTATTCCGATGCTTCTCTGGCAGAGAAGGAACTTGGCTGGAAAGCTGAGAACGGCATCAAAGAGATGTGCGAAGACTCCTGGAGATGGCAGAAGAACAATCCGAATGGATATGAAGAATAATAAAACAATATTGAAACATACAAAGGGACATGGCCGGTGGGTCATGTCCTTTTGTGATTCTTAACGGTGAAAAATCTGAAGCGCCCGGAATACCTGCTCTGCGGTATCTGCCATATTGGTCATGGCATTGTCGGTATGCATAGCCTCATCCAGGGATACCACGTTCCGCAGAATCGGGAAAAAGGCATCAATGCCCTCTGCGTTGCAGGCAACGGCCTCTTTGGCCACGCAGCCGGAAAAAGCAAGTACCGGTTTTTCATATTTTTTGGCAATCTTGGCAACACCGATGGGAGCTTTTCCCATAACCGTCTGACCGTCAAGGCGGCCTTCCCCGGTGATCACGACATCTGCATCCCGGATATATTTTTCCAGATGGGTTTCTTCCAGAATGATCTTAATACCGGATTCCAGTGTGGCATTGCAGAAGGTAAGAAAAGCAAATCCCATACCGCCGGCAGCACCGGCACCGGGATATTTGGCATCGGCATGAGGAAACTGTTCTCTGGCCAGAGCGGCATAATAAGCCAGCCATTTGTCCATCTGCAGGATCATAGTGGAAGTAGCGCCCTTTTGCGGTCCGTAGATGGCGGAACATCCCTGCACTCCGCAGAGCGGGTTGGAGACATCGCAGGCTATGCGGAAAGTACATTCCTTGAGTTCGGGAAGCACATGATCCGTAGTGATGGATTCCAGATCCTCCAGTCCTTTGGCTCCGAAGCGGATCTGATTTCCGTTTTTATCCAGAAAGCCAAAGCCAAGTGCCTGCAGCATTCCGACACCGCCGTCATTGGTGGCACTGCCACCGATACCGACAATAAAATGCCGGCAGCCGTTCTGGATTGCATCTTTGATGACTTCGCCTACACCGTAAGTGGTGGTGTTCAGAGGATTCTTTTCTTCTCCGCTGACCTGGGTGATCCCGGCGGCACCGGACATTTCAATGATTGCGGTATGGGTCTCGTCGACAATGCCGTAAGGACAGACAACGGGGTGGCCGGAAGGGCCTGTGACCTGCACCTGTGTCATACGGCCGTCACAGCCGTTTACCAGAGCATCGACGGTGCCCTCCCCGCCGTCCGCCAGAGGACGGACGGTAATATGTGCATCTTTATAAACACGTTTGATCCCCGTGGCGGCGCTCAAACCCGCCTGCATGGAGGTCATACTTCCCTTGAAGGAATCGATAGCTATTACTACATTCATAAGGTTCCTTTCCGCTGCCGCCGGAATTCGGCCGACAACTGTCGTTTTCGTATAGATTTTCGGAAAATGGCATAATTTCTGAGGATATTATAGCAACACCGGAACAAAAGAGGAATGGTTCCCGGAGAAAAATAAAATTTAGCGTGGTACAGTGGCAAAAACATCCTATAAGATCATTGCATCTGAGAAAACAATCCAGTATAATGAAAGGAGTGCACATTTAGATGCACATTACGCATAAGAAGTGGAATAACAGGAGGACGAGCATGATTCAGTTAACACAGGGCGGCGCTTACCTGGTAAACGGTACGGACATCGTAGCGGATACCCCGGAAGCAGCCAGTCAGATACAGGCGAAGACCGGCATTACGATCTCCAAAGAAGAAGCAGCGAAAAACACCATGGCATATGGTATTCTGCAGGAGCATAATACCTCCGGCAATATGGACAAGCTGAAGATCCGTTTCGACAAGCTTACCAGCCATGATATTACCTTTGTAGGTATTATCCAGACCGCGAGAGCATCCGGACTGCAGAAGTTCCCCATGCCCTATGTACTGACCAACTGTCATAACTCCCTGTGTGCCGTAGGCGGTACCATCAACGAGGATGACCACATGTTTGGTCTGACCTGTGCGAAAAAATACGGCGGAGTCTATGTACCCCCTCATCAGGCAGTTATCCATCAGTTTGCCAGAGAGATGTTAGCCGGCGGTGGCAAGATGATCCTGGGTTCCGATTCCCATACCCGTTACGGTGCACTGGGTACCATGGCTATGGGCGAGGGTGGTCCCGAGCTGGTAAAACAGCTGTTGAACCAGACCTATGATATCAACATGCCCGGCGTGGTAGCCGTATACTTAAAGGGTGCTCCCGTGAAGGGTGTAGGTCCTCAGGACGTTGCACTTGCTATCATTGGCGCAGTATTCAAGAACGGCTATGTAAAAAATAAAGTAATGGAGTTCGTAGGCCCCGGTGTGGCTTCCCTGAGTGCTGATTTCCGTATCGGCATTGATGTAATGACCACAGAGACCACCTGTCTGTCCTCCATCTGGAAGACCGATGACCAGATCCGTGAGTTCTATGAGATCCACGGACGTACCGAAGACTATAAGGAACTGAATCCCGGCCAGGTGGCATACTATGATGGATTGATCGAGGTGGATCTGGACAAGATCCGTCCTATGATCGCTATGCCGTTCCATCCCAGCAATACTTACACCATCGAAGAGCTGAATGCGAACCTGATGGATATTCTGGATGAGACGGAGAAGCGTGCGAAAGTAAGTCTGGACGGTGCCGTAGACTTTACTTTGAAGAATAAAGTAAAGAACGGCAAGTTCATTGTAGATCAGGGTATCATCGCAGGCTGTGCCGGCGGCGGATTCGAGAATATCTGTGCGGCTGCCGACATTCTGAAGGGCAGATACATCGGTGCGGATGAGTTTACTTTAAGCGTATATCCCGCATCCATGCCCGTATACATGGAGCTGATCCGCAATGGCTGTGCGGCTACCATCTTAGAGACCGGTGCAGTGATGAAGACTGCGTTCTGTGGTCCCTGCTTCGGTGCCGGTGACACACCTGCCAATAACGCATTCAGTATCCGTCACTCTACCAGAAATTTCCCGAACCGTGAAGGCTCCAAGCTGCAGAACGGCCAGATCGCTTCCGTAGCTCTGATGGATGCCCGTTCCATCGCAGCCACCGCAGCCAACAAGGGTGTGCTGACTCCCGCAACGGACTTCGATGGAGATTTCGGAAAATACAAATATCATTTCGATAGCAATATTTACAAGAACCGTGTCTTCGATTCCCACGGTGTGGCAGACGAGAGCGTAGAGATCCAGTTCGGTCCCAATATCAAGGACTGGCCCGCTATGGGTGCCCTGCCTGAGAATCTGGTACTGCAGGTAGTATCCGAGATCCACGATCCCGTAACTACTACCGATGAGCTGATTCCATCCGGTGAGACCTCTTCCTACCGCTCCAATCCTCTGGGACTGGCAGAGTTCACTTTAAGCCGTAAGGATCCGCAGTATGTAGGACGTGCCAAGGAGATCCAGAAGGCAGAGAAAGAGCGTATGAACGGCGGACATCCCTGTCAGGCAGTTCCGGTACTGAAGGATGTTATGGGTGAAGTAAAGAAACAGTATCCCGATGCAAGTCGTGAGAACACTGGATTCGGTTCCACTATTTTCGCAGTGAAGCCCGGAGACGGTTCTGCCCGTGAGCAGGCTGCTTCCTGCCAGAAGGTATTAGGCGGCTGGGCAAATATTGCCAACGAGTATGCCACCAAGCGTTATCGTTCCAACCTGATCAACTGGGGCATGCTTCCTTTCCTGATCCAGCCCGGAGACCTGCCTTTCAAGAATCTGGATTACCTGTTCATTCCTGGTATTAAGAAAGCCGTGGAAGACAAGGCCGAGGAAATTAAGGCATATGTGGTAACAACCGGAGAAGGCATGAAGGAATTCACCCTGAAGCTGGGAGAGCTGACCGACGAAGAACGTCAGATCATCCTGAAGGGATGCCTGATCAACTATAACCGAGTGTAACTATTCAGAGACATGTGACTAACCAGCGCAGATGCGTTTCGCGAAGAGAGGCTGAATAGTTACAATGAGAAGTAAGGAGAAAAATATGGAATTTAACAAACCGGTATCCAACCCCATGATGGTGGGATCCATTGAACTATTAAAAGCAGAGGACACCCCGGAACACAGACAGATGTTCCTGGATGAACTGCAGAAAGCAAAGTTCCTGTCTCCGGTCGTGATCGATCCGGTGCCTGTGCCCGATGAAAACGGCCGGGTGACCATCGCAAGAGATGCCAAAGTACAGTTCCCGATGCTGTCCACCGAGGACGGTCGGAAGTTCTTCATGGCGTTCACTGACTGGACAGAGCTAAAAAGGTGGAGAGATGAGGAGAATCAGCAGACTTTCGCCATGAACTTTGACGATTATGCGGGAATGCTGCTGCGCAAAGATGCACAGGGCAATATCAGCCCGGCGCTGGGATTCGTGATCAATCCCTTCGGTGGCAACATCGTGGTGACCAGAGAAATGGTAGCCAGCATGATCGCAGCAAAGCTGAAAGCAGCCGGCAGACCGGTGCCTCCCGCACCCGGAACCCCTGGCGCTCCCACTCAGCCCAAACAGCAGTAAATTAACACTAAATAAAATGTCCATAGCGGACGATATAAGTAGCAGAGAGGTGACAAGGCCAGTCACTTCCTGCTACTTATTTTTTACAGTTTGATAATGACACCACGGATGGTAACCAGACAGAGGCATATTATATGTATTCTGTTTCTTTACCATCTTTTTTTAGTTTAACAGTTCAGCCATGCAATATCATATGTTCTGCGTGGGTGCTGGCACACAAAGCAGAACATATGATATTGCATGAGCGGAGCGTCGCATGTATGAAATAAAAGATGAGCCGCTTAGCGGCGTCGACTGCGGAGCAGGCGCTTTTATGAATACATGCGGCGGTGAACTGTTAAACGTTACAGGAAGCGCGCCCTGTTGGTTCGTGGTGAGGTCGGGGAAAGGAGAAAATTACAGATTTGAGAATTGATTCCGCAAGCATAGGAATGGATTCCGCCAGAAGCTATCACGCTTCTAAGACAAGCGTCAGACGATTTGAGATAACGGATTATCAGGCAGGTCTGACAGATGTATCCACCAAGGGACAGAAGACACCGAATGGTGAGGATACCACACAGAACACGGAGGAACAGGAGAACACTGCAGAGAACACCACGATGACAGCCAAAGACTGGCAGAGTCGTTTGCTGGTATCTTCTGCCAGATGGGATATGCGAAGCAGTGCCAGTGAACAGACATTGTCTACCATCCGGGAATATACGGTGCGTTATATTTTTGATTTATTATTCCCGTCCAGGAACAGCACTTTGCGGGACTGGATGCAGGAAAACGGATGGAGCAGCGGTAATCAGACCGGAAACAGCTGGAATACAGGGAATAGCGTAAATAATACCCAGACGAATTCCGGCAGCACACAGGGAACCGCAACACCTGCGTCAGACGTGTTCAATCTGGTCACGTCCCGTGTGAAAATATTGAACTATGTGAGCGAGACCTGGAACATAGAACAGGAGGATACCAGTTTTTCCACCGTGGGAAGTGTACGGACCAAGGATGGCAGAGAGATCAATTTTAATGTAAATGTAAATATGAGCCGCAGATGCGAGGAATACTACAAAGAGCAACTCAATGTAGCAGAATTCACGCTCCATGATCCGCTGGTGATCAACCTGGATACTGATGTGGCAGAAGTGTCGGATCAGACCTTTTATTTTGATCTGGATGCCGATGGCAAGGAAGAAGAGATCTCCGTGCTGAATGGCAGCGGCTATCTGGCACTGGACAAGAACGGTGACGGCACTATCAACGACGGCAGTGAGCTGTTCGGCACCCGGAATGGGGATGGCTTTGCAGATCTGGCGCAGTATGATGAGGATGGCAACGGCTGGATCGATGAGAACGATTCCATCTGGTCAAAATTAAAAATCTGGTGCAAGGATGAAAACGGCAACGACGTACTGTACAAACTTTCTGACAAGGGTGTCGGTGCTATCTGTCTGCAAAACGCTTCTACGGATTTTACCCTGCAGGGAGAGCGTAAGGCTCAGGACGGCACTACCAATGCCAATGCGACCAATGCTGTGGTCCGCAAGACCGGTATTTTCTTATACGAAAACGGAAATGTGGGTACGGTACAGCACGTGGATATGGCTGCCTATGCCGCACAGGCATAGAATAAATATAACTATTCAGTTACTTCGCCCTATAAATAGCATCAAATGTTCTTACGAATGCAAACATTCGACGCTATTTACATGGCTCTGAATAGTTTCAAATAAATGCAAATTTCATATCGAAGACATTCTGAATAAAACCCATGAATCGGGCAAGACTATAGGATAAACCAGGGAAAGTGGTTGAAACGATTGTATAGCAGGCAGTTGACTCAGGGAACAGGAAGGATGCGGATAAGATATGAGAAGAAATAAAAAGAGCGGTATTAACAAAGAGCGTATTATAATGTTAGCCTCTTCGGCCTTTGTTCTGGCAGCATTGACCATGACAGGGGTCTATATGAAGGGGCAGAATGTGGAGTCCAGGGATGATGGTTATACCTTGGACTTCACTGCGCTTCCCAACAATGCGGATGACAAATTACAGGAGATCACGGAGAATAACGACGAACATCTTCTGAAGGAGGACGAGAACATCCCCGGACTGACGGCAAATAATACAGCGGGAAATGAGATCGCGGGAGCTCCTGTCACCGAGGATGATTTGGATTATATGCCCCAGGAGGTAGGCTCCGGCAACGTAGAGATTCCGGGGCTGACGGATCAGGAGACGCTGCTGGAGGCCGCACAGAAAGAGCAGCAGAATTCCGATGCCGACCGGCAAAAGGAAGAGACCGGGGGAAAGCAGACAGCAGGCGGGGATGTGGTCGTTGAGAAGACACTGCACTTTGCAGAAAGCGACGGATTACAGCAACCGGTGCAGAGTGATATTCTGATGCATTACTCTATGGACAAGAGCACTTATTTTGCTACACTGGATCAGTATAAATACAATCCCGCCACCATTTTTTCCGCGGAAGAAGGTACGGCAGTGACCGCCTGTGCACAGGGAAAAGTGACTTCAATCTTCGAAAATGAGGAGATCGGCAAGGCGGTGACCCTGGATCTGGGTGACGGCTATGAGGCCACTTATGGACAGCTGACGGAGATCACAGTGAAAGAGAATTCCTATGTGAATCCCGGCGACGCCATCGGCAGTGTGGCAGCGCCCACGAAATACTACAGCACCGAAGGAAGCAACGTATACTTTGCTCTGACCCACAACGGGGAACCGGTGAACGGGGAGGCATTGTTCCGCTGATGTATATTGTAGGAGGCAGGATCCTGACCATGGCGGGCAGAGAGATCCCCGAAGGAATCCTGCAGATAAGAAACGGGAAAATTGCACAGGTAGGTGCCAGAGGTGAGGTGAAGTTACAGCCGGAAGAAGGAGAGCAGGTAGTGATCGCAAAAAATGCGCTGATCATGCCGGGCATCATTGAGGCACACTGCCATATGGGTATCATGGAAGAAAAAAAGAGCACGGAAGGGGATGACTGTAATGAGACAGTGGATCCCCTGACACCGGCTCTGCGGGCTATCGATGGTATTAATCCTATGGATGCAGCCTTTGACGATGCGGTGCGGGCCGGAATTACTGCAGCCATGATCGGACCCGGAAGCTCTAATGTGGTGGGCGGCCAGTTTGCCATGGTAAAGACTAAGGGACGCCGGATCGACGACCTGATCCTGAAATCACCGGCGGCCATGAAGGTGGCCTTTGGAGAGAACCCCAAGGTCAATTATTCCGGGCAGAACAAAAGTCCTGTCACCCGTATGGCCATCGCCGCCATGCTGCGCAGGGAACTCTGGGAGAGCAGAGAATATCTGCGGCAAAAGCAGGAAGCGGCGGAGAAGGGAGAGTATTTTGCACCGGATTTTGAAAAAGAGTGCTATCTTCCGGTACTGCGGGGAGACATCCCGTTAAAAGCCCATGTCCACCGGGTGGACGATATTTTCACAGCAATCCGCATTGCAAAAGAATTCGGTATAAAAATGACGATGGATCATTGCTCGGAAGGTCATCTGGTGGCGGAAGAACTGGCGAAGGAAGGATTTCCGGCCATTGTGGGACCGGATCTTACCAGCCGGAACAAGATCGAGGTGCAGAACATGTCTTTTAAGACCGCCGGAGTGCTGAACCGGGCCGGTGTGATGGTCGCCATCACCACGGATCATCCGGTGTCACAGATCCAGACACTGCCGTTGTGTGCCGGACTTGCGGTAAAAGCGGGACTTCCAATGGAGGAAGGTTTCCGGGCCATCACCATTTATCCTGCGAAAATCTGTGGCGTGGCAGACCGCATTGGCAGCCTGGAAGTGGGGAAAGATGCAGACATTGCCATTTTCGACGGAAATCCTATGGAAATTTTCACACGAACCCTTTATACTATTATCAACGGGGAGATCGTGTACTGTAATGTCCCCAGGGAATGACCGGAGGAATATTTTGAGATACAGCAGGAAAAGTGCAGGGATCCTGTCCCTGCTATTACTATTTAACAGTATAGGTATGAACGCCTGCGGGCAGGCAACGGCAGAGACAGGGCATGTAAGCATAAGTATGACCGGCATGGAAAACACACCGGTCATCAACTATACAGTGCCTACGCTGACACCCAATGTGCTGGTGGATCAGCAGGGGTATGCCGCGGTCGGTGAAAAACAGGCAGTGGTGAAGGGCAGACAGCCGGTAGAGACTTTCCGGCTGGTGGACCGGGAGACCGGAGAGACGGTCTATGAAGGCACGGTAAAGCAGACAGATTATAACGGGGAGCTGTCTCTGTACATCGGAACAGCGGATTTCACGGACTATACCGGGGAAGGTGAGTTCTATCTGGAGTGTGACAATGTGGGAAGATCCCTGACATTTTCTCTGAAAGAAGACCACTATCAGGAACTGTTGGAAGCGTTGTGCACGGATGTTCATGACAGATGTCAGGATCGCAGTATTACCGAGGATGAGATCATCACTTTGCTGGAGGCCTGTGAGTGGTATCCGCAGGTGCTTGCGGATGATAATGGCAATGATATCCCGGATCTGCTGGAATCTATTGCCGACTGGCTGGAAAAAACGGCCAACGACGCAGAAAAGCCGGAACCGGAGAACATGTGTTACGTGGCGGTGATGGCAAAATTCAGTTATCTGTACCAGAAATATGATGTGCAATATGCCACACAATGTCTGCAGCATGCGTCGTCGGTGTACACCAAGCTGATGTCGACATCCGGCAGAGATGCTGAGAAATTCATGGCGCTGACGGAGCTTTACCGGGCGGCGGGACTATACACTTACCGCAATCAGATCCTGGAGTATAAGGACTTTTTCGAGGACAATACCAGTTATCTGGAAGAAACGGCCTATCTGTATGGCTCCATGACGTATCTGGCCACCAGACAGCCGGTGGATGTGGACCTGTGCACTGTATTCATGGAAAGCATCCGGAATCGGGGCGAGGAGCTGGCCAAACGTTCCCATAACATGATCGATGCCGTAATGAATGTCAACAATGGAACCGAGGATCTGCTGAAGCGGGCAGAAGAATTGTCCTGTGCTAATTATGTGTTATACAGTTATCAGTACACGGAGATTTTAGAGGATTTTCTGCATTACCTGATGGGACGGAACCGGGATTCGGTGAGTTATTATCCCGAAGAGGGAGACGCTGCGGATTATCTGTTACTGATAGCCCAGCAGGTCTCCCTCACGGATAGACATTAGAAAGATCAGATCAGTTCTTTGTTTTTGAAATAAGTTTCGGAGATAATATTCTGTACATAGGTGCCCATGCTCTTGCGAGTCTCCTTGTCCAGTTCCTTCGGATAAATAGGCTTACCGTATTCAATGACTACGGTGGCCTTTTTTATTTTCGGAAAATGATCTTCAAATACCGCAGCGGAATTCACAATAGTCATGGGGATAATGGGAACATTTGCTTTCTCTGCGATCTTGAAACTGCCCTCGTGGAAGGGAAGGAAGGTATCCTGGGTCTTGTTGCGGGTGCCCTCCGGGAAGATGCAGATGGAAATCCCGTTTTTGGCTTTCTCAATGGCCTGCAGAATGGTTTTCAGTCCTGCCTTGATGTCCTGGCGATCCAGAAAGAGACAGTGAAGATCTTTCATCCAGATGTTAAGCAGGGGCCATTTTAACATTTCTTTTTTCGCAATATAACCGGTAGGTCTGGGAACACGGACATAGGTCAGCACCACATCGAAAAAGCTGCGATGATTGCCGACGTACAGCACAGCAGTGTCGGTGGGAATGTTCTCTTCCCCGATGGCAATGACTTTCGTGCCGGAAAGACGGATGACCCAGCGGAAGGCCCAGTTTACAATGGCCAGGGAACTGCGGTCCTTAAGACCGGGGTTAAATTTGCCGATGATCCATTCCACCAGCATTAACGGCGTGGACAGGATCAGGAATAATACTACAAATAATACGACGAATATAAAACGGATCATAATAATACCAATGCCTTTCAGTAACCTGCAAACTTTCAGGTGCCTTGGCACCTTGTGCAGGCACAAATTTGCGTGTGAAAAATTAATTTTTCACACTAAACTCCTTCGGATTTTTTATTTAGCAATGAAAAGTACGCCTAACGTGCCGGGACCACAATGGCTGGAGACTACACCGCCTGCTCTGGTTTCCAGAATCTCGTCAAAGATTCCCAGACTTTCCAGATAGGAACGAACCGCTTCCACAATCTCCCGGTCGCAGCCGGAGTGGGTGATGAAGACTCTGTCGGGAACGGCATTCTTCAGATCCTCTTCCATGTCTCTGGTGTAGGAGAGGATGACAGAACTTAATTTTCCACGGTATTTTTTGGAGGCATCCATGGCACCATCCACCACGACGATCCGGGGATGAAGCTTTAACATACCACCGGCCAGAGCCGCTACCGCACTGCATCTGCCACCGCGGTGAAGGTAGGTCAGGGTATCTACGACGAAGCTGGCCCGGACTTTGGGACGGATGGCTTCGATGGCAGTAGTGATCTCTGCGGCAGTTTTCCCTTCAGAAGCCAGAATGGCAGCCTGTATTACCTGCAGACCGATGCCGGTGGACAGGTTTGCGGAGTTGATGACGGTGACTTTGTCGGAAGCTTCCAGTTCTTCTGCAGCAAGCCGCATAACGTTGCCGGAGGTGGACATGCTGTCGGAGATGGAGAAACAGATGATCTCCCGGCCTTCTTCCACAAAAGGCTGCATGACTTCCATGGCCTCGGTCAGAGAAGGAGCAGAGGTCTTGGGCGTGGTCTTGTTTTCATCGGACCACCGGAAAATTTCTTCCGGCGTAATATCCACGCCATCGCGGTATTCATCCTCGCCCAGCAGAATGTGTAGAGGCAGGATGGTAATGTCATACTTTTCCACTAATTCCTTTGACAGATCACAGGTACTGTCAGAGATGATCTTAACTGTCTGTGCCATAGAATCTACCTTCCTTTTTATTAGTAATTATTCCCCTTTGGCGATCTGCCTTGCGACATAGACACCGCTGGCGGATGCATGGGACAGGGAATGAGTCACACCGCTGCCGTCACCGATGATGTACAGGCCCTTGTGACAGCTTTCCAGATGTTCGTCCAGTTCCACTTCCATATTATAGAATTTGACTTCCACACCGTAGAGCAGGGTATCGTCATTGGCGGTACCGGGTGCGATCTTGTCCAGTGCGTAGATCATTTCGATGATACCGTCTAAGATACGCTTGGGCAGTACCAGGCTTAAATCACCGGGAGTTGCGGACAGGGTAGGCTCTACCATGCCCTCGGCAATACGCTTCGCATTACTGCGGCGTCCTCTCACCAGATCGCCGAAACGCTGTACGATAACACCGCCGCCCAGCATGTTGGAGAGACGGGCGATACTTTCACCATAGCCGTTGCTGTCCTTGAAGGGCTCGGAGAAATGCTTCGCTACCAGCAGGGCAAAGTTGGTGTTCTCTGTCTGCTTGTCGGCTCCTTCGTAGCTGTGGCCGTTTACGGTGACGATGCCGTTGGTGTTCTCATTTACAACGATACCGTGGGGATTCATACAGAAGGTACGCACGGAATCCTCGAATTTTTCAGTGCGGTATACGATCTTGCTCTCATAGAGTTCATCGGTCAGATGAGAGAAGATGACTGCGGGCAGTTCCACCCGGACGCCGATATCTACGCGGTTGGACTTGGTGTTGATGTCCAGATCTTTACAGATCTGCTCCATCCATTTGCTGCCGCTGCGGCCTACGGAAATAATGCACTTGTCGCAGTCGTAAGAAGCGTTTTCGCAGCAGATACGGTAACCGTCACCAACGGTCTCCACCGTTTTCACCGGGGTATCGAAATAGAAAGTCACTTTATCCTTCAGTTCTGCGTACAGATTTTCCAGCACGATGAAGTTGATATCTGTACCCAGGTGACGTACGGAAGCGTCTAACAGGTTCAGCTTGTTCTGCATGCAGATCTTTTTGAAAGAGGTACCAGCAGTGGAATACAGCTTCGTGCCTTCACCGCCGAACTTCATGTTGATGTCATCCACATATTTCATCAGGTCGATGGCCTGACTTTTGCCGATATACTCGTAGAGAGTGCCACCGAAAGCATTGGTGATATTGTATTTTCCATCGGAAAAAGCACCGGCACCACCGAAACCGCTCATGATGGAACAGCTCTTACAGTTGATGCAACTCTTGATCTTGTCACCGTCGATAGGACAGTGGCGCTTCTCCAGAGGGTGACCGGATTCGAAAACGGCAATTTTCAGGTCGGGATTCTGTTGCACCAGTTCATAAGCGGAGAAGATACCGCCGGGGCCGGCACCGATAATGATTACGTCATATTTCATAGGGATAAGTTTCCTTTCTCTTTGTTCTCTTGTAAGGATTTGTGGGATGTATACTCATTTTGAACCCCCAAAAACATTCAAAATATAGTATATCATATTTTCAGCTAAAATGGGGAATAGAAATATAGCAAAATATGTGGTAGAATCATAAGTTATAGCGGTTCTTCTGCAGATGCGAATGAGCGGTGCGGGAAAATAACGGGATTTGGAAGAGAATTACAGGAAATGAAATTATGGAAGCAACACAGAAGAAAAACAAATATGAAATAGAGATGTGCAACGGCACGATTATGGACAAGCTGATCTCCTTTGCACTGCCCCTGATGGTGTCCAGCATTTTGCAGCTGCTGTTCAATGCAGTGGATATCATTGTGGTGGGACGGTTCACCGGAAGTCAGGCGCTGGCGGCTGTAGGTTCCACCACGGCATTGATCAATATGTTCGTCAATCTGTTTATCGGCGTTTCTCTGGGAGCCAATGTATTGTCCGCCAGATTCTATGCTGCCGGGAAAGAGCGGGAGATGAGCGAGACAGTACATACAGCTATGACCTTTGCATTGATCAGCGGTATTGTCATGGTATTCGTAGGGCTGTTCTGCACCCGGGGAGCGTTGGAACTGATGGATACCCCGGCGGATGTTATTGATCAGGCGGCATTATATATGAAAATTTATTTCTGCAGCATGCCCTTTTTCATGCTGTACAATTACGGAGCTGCAGTTCTGCGGGCAGTGGGAGACACGAAGCGTCCGCTGTTGTTCCTGATCATATCCGGAGCCATCAATGCGGTATTGAACCTGTTTCTGGTCATTGCTTTTTCCATGGGTGTGGCGGGGGTAGCCATTGCTACAGTGATCTCTCAGGTGATCTCCTGTGTGCTGGTATTATGGTGCCTGTTTACTACGGACAGCTGTTACCGGCTGCAGATTTCAAAGCTGGGAATAAAAGGGGAGTATCTGCTGCAGATCTTTCAGGTGGGGGTTCCGGCGGGGATCCAGAGCGTTGTCATCAATTTCTCCAATGTTCTGCTGCAGTCCTCGGTGAATTCCTTCGGCTCCATCGCCATGGCAGGCTATACGGCGGCCAATAATATCTTTGGATTCCTGTTCGTGTCGGTGAATTCCATTACCCAGGCGTGTATGAGCTTCACCAGTCAGAACTACGGTGCCGGGAAGAAAAAACGTATGGACAGGGTACTGATCGATTGTATGATCCTGTCGGTGATCGTAGCGGTAACGCTGGGTGGAAGCGCCAATCTCTTCGGTCCGCAGCTGCTTCACATTTACACAACGGATGCGGACGTTATTGCCTGTGGAACGGAGATTCTGCTGTATACGACGTTGACTTACTTTTTATGCGGCATCATGGATCTGATTCCGGGAGCCTTGCGGGGCATGGGACATTCGGCGGTACCTATGATATTGTCCATTATCGGTACGGTGGGAACGAGAATCTTCTGGATCTACGGAGTATTCCCAACGCACCGGTCGTTGATGGTACTGTTTTTATCTTATCCGGCCTCCTGGCTGGCAACGATCCTGCTGCAGGCGGTATGTTTCTATTTTGTCAGAAAGAAAGTACACAGCACCATGCCGCAGGAAGAACCGTTATAAGCGGTCGGTTTTCGGGAGTGAAAGTCCCGGGATGATCGAGCGTATGTAGGGATTATTTAGAAAATTGAGGGAAATTATGTTAGCAAAATTAAAGAAAAAATATATTGGAGACTGGGATTTTTACCAGAAGTATCTTTTACTGGCTATTCCCATGATCCTGCAGAATGCCATTACCAATCTGGTAAGCTTTCTGGATAACATCATGGTGGGACAGCTGGGAACAGAACAGATGTCCGGCGTTGCCATTGTGAATCAGCTGATCTTTGTATACAATCTGGCAATCTTTGGAGCTGTGTCAGCTGCCAGCATCTTCGGTGCCCAGTATTTCGGAAAGGGCAATCATAAGGGACATATGTATTCCTTTCGGTTTAAGCTGTATGCCACGCTGTTGGTGACAGGCGGAGCGATCCTTCTGTTCCTGACGAAAGGTTCTGCACTGATCTCCCTGTATCTGACGGATACGGTGGGGAACGGGGCCACGGACTTGGCACTGCAGTACGGACTGGAATATCTGGCCATCATGATGGTGGGACTGATCCCTTTTGCGGTGAACCAGTCCTACGCGACAAATATAAAAGAGACCGGGCAGACCTTTATCCCGATGCTGGCCAGCTTTGTGGCGGTGGGTACTAATGCGATTCTGGACTATCTGATGATCTTCGGCATCGGTCCTTTCCCGGAGCTGGGAGTGCAGGGGGCGGCGCTGGCTACCGTTATTGCCCGTTACATTGAGGCACTGATCGTGGTGATCTGGGCACACATCCATCGGGGAAAAAACCGCTATCTGGAGGGAGCTTACACCGGCTTTGGTATTCCGCTTGCGGAATTGAAGGCGATCCTGATCAAGGGATTTCCGCTGATGATGAACGAGGTGCTGTGGGCAGCGGGCATGACAACGGTGACCCAGTGTTATTCTGTCAGAGGTCTGGACGTGGTGGCGGGACTGAACATTGCCTCCACCATCACGAACCTGTTTAACATCGTCTATCTCCAACTGGGATCCTGCATCAGCATTGTGGTGGGACAGTATCTGGGGGGCGGAAAATTAGAGGATGCCAAAGATGCGGACAATAAGATGATCGTATTCAGTGTCTTCTGCTGTGTGATCATGGCAGTGTTAATGTTCGTGGTAGGAGGATTTTTCCCCGGCATTTACAATACCACGGAGGAGATCAGGGAACTGGCTACCAGTTTTATTGCGGTATCGGCCATCATCATGCCCTTCTGCGCCTTCAGCCATGCGTCGTATTTTACCCTGCGTTCCGGTGGTAAGACGGTGGTGACTTTCCTGTTTGATTCCGTATTTACCTGGGTGATCGTGGTGCCGGCGGCATATCTGCTGGCGCATTTCACCGGCCTGGGGATCGTGAGCATCTATTTTCTGGTGCAGGGTACGGAACTGATCAAGGTGATCATTGGTTACCTCATGGTGAAGAGTAATGTCTGGGTGGTCCAGATGGTATAAATTACTATTTGTGCCGCCAGCCGAAGGCTACGGGATGGAGATTGGCATGAAAAATAGGAGAAGGGCGGGAAACTGACATGAAAATGAACATGGCTCAGAAAATTTTACTGATCGTAGGAGGCGCATTTGCGGGGATCGGTGCAGTGCTGACAATGATATTCGGAAGCATCGGCATGGTGTTCCGGCCCATGAGTGCATTTCTGGCATTGCCGCTGTTTTTCCTGATACTGGGCATTTGTTTTATCGCAGCAGTATTATTCGGGCAGCATAAAAAGTCACTCATCGTAAAAAACGGAATCAGATATGCCGCCAAGATCTACGGTTACGTGGAGAATACGGCGTATATGGTAAACGGCAGATTCCCGGTGAATGTGATCGTGCATTATTTTGACAAGAATCAGATCGAGCGGGAGGCAGTGATTCCCACCGCGTTTGAAAAGGGCGCTTCGATCTATCCCATCGGTATGACCATGGATATCTACGAATATCAGGGAAAATACGGCTGGGATCCGGATTCCGTCCGGGATGAGATTCTGCCGGGAGAGCAGGAACTGATGGACGATAAGCCCGTGGATCCTTCCAAGCTTCGCATGACCGCCGTGCAGTGTCCGAACTGCGGTGCTTCCTATCAGGAGGCAGCAGGATATACCGGACGCTGCCCGTATTGCGGAAGCTATCATAATGTAGAATAGCAGAATAGTTGAGCTGGGGTGGATCAGTGGATCGTTTCCTGCAAATACCGCAGCATCGTCTGTGACACCACGGAGTTGGTGGTCTTGGAGAAAGCCAGTCCCAGCGTACGGTGACAACTGGGAGATAAGGGTCTGGAGACCACACCCCGTGCGAAAGCTTTTAATACCAGTTCCTGAGAGATGGTGACACCGAGACCGTTCCGGACGAAGGACATGATCAGGGTATCGTCCCGGAAGCTGTAAGAGATCTTTGGGCGGACAGGGCATTTGGTCAGCAGATGCTGGATGTCGTTGTCACAGCCGGGGGTCTCGATGATCAGAGGATATTCGAACAGTTCCGGCAGGGTGACGCTGTTTTTGGCAGCCAGCGGATGTCCCTCGGGGAAAACAGCGCACAGCGGATCATTCAACAGTGGATAAAAGGTCAGATCATCCGCTACGATGGAGGATAAAAATCCACAATCCACCTGCCCGTGAATGATCCAGTCCCGGATCTCATCATAATTGCCGTCAAAAATTTCTACATCCACTTTCGGATAATTTTCCCGGAAAAAATGAACCACATCCGGCATCCACAGAGCGGTGATGCTGGAAAAACTACCGACCCGCAGTTTCCCCTCAATCTTATTGTTGATATTGAAGGCGGCCTGGCGCAGCTTGTCTTTCTGGTTGACCATTTCCTGAATGTAAGGGATGAGGCGGGCACCGTTGTCGGTGAGGCTGACACCCCGTTTAACCCGGGCAAAAAGCTGCACACCCAGTTCTTCCTCCAGTCCCGCCATCATCTGGCTGATGCCGGACTGGGTATAATTCAGTGCTTCCGCCGCCTTGGAGAAGCTTCCCGTTTCACATACTTTTAAAAATATCTCGTAACGGTCTTTTTGTTCTTTCATGATTTTCACCCCGTAAATTTATGAATTTCAAATTCATCGTTCACCAATTATGCGAGCAGATTGGCTTTCTTGTACTCATCACATTACAAAAACTTATGCATACAAGTAAAAACATTCGTTTTGCTGATAGTATAGCATATGCTATCCTCATGTCACAAGTGTTTTAAGGAGCGTGAATCATATGGAAAAGAAAACAAGTAATTTTTCCGGGCAGATCGGTTTCGTGCTGGCGGCGGCCGGAAGCGCGGTGGGTGTGGGCAATCTGTGGAGATTCCCTTATCTGGCGGCCAAGGATGGCGGCTGTCGTGAGACAAGGATGTGATTCTTTCGGTAAGATTAGAGTATCCTACGATGCGGGGGCTCTGAAATCTGCATCCAGCTCAATACAGTTGGACTGCCTTTGTTCCAACAGGGGCAGTTTCTCCTGAGTTGCAGGTTGAGTTTGTTCTGGCAGGATCAGAATATCCTGAGTCACAGGTGCACCGAAATCCGTATCCAGCTCGATACAGTTGGACTGTCTTTCTTCTAACAAGGGCAACTTGTCTTGGGGAGCGAACTGCGTTTCTTCTGGCAAGGGCAGAATGTCTGGAGTCGTTGACTGCGTTTCTTCCGGCAAGGTCAGAATATCCTGTGTCACAGGAGCTTCGAAACTTGTATATTGAAGCTGGATGGTTTCGAGGATGCGGTTGAAATCTGTTTCCAGAGTGTACCAGTCTGTTAACGGAATAGTGGCTTCCAGCTGTAGGGTATTTCCCTGTAAAGGGACATCGGGATTGGATAATGTAATGTAAATCCAGTATTTTTGTTCTGTCTGGTAGATCTCGGTATTTTTCCAGCCGTTTAAGTTGCTGTCGGGCAGAGTGATCTCCTCGCTGGTGACGCCGGTGCCGCAGATTCCCGGGACGGGAGCATAGATAAGCGTAAAGGTATCCTCCGGGTATGCGATGTTCCAGAAGATGATAGCATCGGTCGTGGTGGTACCTGCGAAAGTTAAATTGCGGATCTCATAGTCCCAGGTCTCCGGAAGTGACAGGGAGAACTGCACCGGTCCCAGATCACAGATAGCTTCATTCCCCATGGATATCGCCAGATCGTCGGCAGGCCCGCTTTCCGGGCATTCTGTAGGAACGAGGCTTTCCGCGATGACCGGGGCGATTGGCCCGGTGGGGGCCGTGGAATTTTGCACTCCTACAGAATCCTCCAGGCCCCCGGTAGAACCACATCCTGCCAAGGAAAGCGTAAGAATCGTTGTCAGTGTTGATAGTAAAATAGCCTTCTTCATAAAGATACCCTCCCAAAATCGTGAAGTGTTATGGTGATCACATTATAATAAGACGAATATTGGGCGGGGAAGTTTCGGTAAATAGAAAGTTACGCGAGCAATGAGCCGCGCATAGGCATAGTGAAGACAGCG
>OHJS01000352.1_pt1 | contig 31509 bp, 26 predicted proteins | sample 1568661 | NCBI WGS metagenome assembly OHJS01 (sample SAMEA3879603, study PRJEB24766) | human gut metagenome | biome: human-associated habitat; feature: feces | place: USA | collected 1985/1987 | reverse complement strand
CGCACGCTGATAACGTCTCCTTCGGATACCGAGCCGTCCTTATGCAAGCATACGGACCAGTTCACCTTCACCGCGCCCTGTTCAATCAGGCAGCTCATTCTCCCCCTCGAGACGCTAAAGCACGCGGCCGCCGCCGCGTCCAGCCTTAGGCTGCTCACCGTTACGCGCATACGCTCCTCGCGCTCGTCGCCCCCAAATACTTCAGATAACGATAACCGTTCACATTGTATTTTGGCGCGGCCGACCGTTTGCCATTGCTCCTGAATCACTTGCGCGACGGTGTTGAGCAAAAGAACGACCGCGCCCCGCTCTCGAACCAGAATATCCCCGACGCATTCGCGCTTTATCTGAAGCGCCAGAAGCGAACCTAGGTAATCGCGATGCGTAAGAGGCTTCGGGGGAAACGGGGCCTCAACGCGCAGCGCTAAAATCGTTGAGTCCGGCTTCCATTCCTCCGCGCTCATATAAGAGGGTAGGAAAATCAGGCATTTGCGCTCGGCCCCCTGATAACCGCCGTGAAACAGATGGCGGGTTCCCCTTAACATCCTCTCCGCCTCAGCCTGTGTTTTGGGATCGAGAAATGGAAGCGACAGCAAAGTATCCCTCTGAGTACATCGGCGCGCCAGCTCCTGTATCCGCTTTGCCATAAAGTCATCCATTGACGAGCGTTATAACGCACAGTTCAGAGGGGTTCAAAAACCGTGGCGCACCGGCTTGCCCCAGCCCCCTGCCGACAATCATGCGTTTCCCATTCATTTCATATTGTCCGCCCGCATATTCAGGAAACAGCGTGCGGTCGGGCGATAATACACCGCCTATAAAGGGTAGTCGAACCACGCCGCCGTGCATATGCCCGGCAAGCGTCAGCTCCGCTCCCCATTGAGCGTACGCGGCAAAGGGCCTTGGATCGTGGGCCAGCAGTATCGTAAAGCCATCCGCCTTAAACTGGCCGAAAAGCCCTTTCAGCATTTCTCCCGTGAGCTCGTCCTCAAAATAAAACTCCTGCGGCGTCTCCATGCCAAAAAGCGTTATGCTATCATCTCCTCTGTTGATAACATACGGGGCGTTAATGAGAGGCGTAACGCCGGCCTCTTTTAACGAAGCATAAAGCATATTAAGGGCGGATACTCTGCGCCCATCATGCTGCCGAAGTTCATAGTTTAGCGGCGTTTCATGGTTCCCGGTAACAAAAAAAGAGGGGGCGATTTCGGCAAGCTCTTCCGAAAGCTTTTTTAAATCCGAAAAATCCTCGTCGTTTTCACCCACCATATCTCCGCACATCACAATAACGTCGGGCTTCTCTGCTTTAATCCTGTCGACAAGCCGTCCTCCCCAATCACGCCCGTGCAAATCAGATAACAGCGCAATGCGATAACCGTTGAATTGGGATGGAAGGCTCATAAACTTCGCGTCGTAATACGATACGGTAAGCGCGAAATTGCTGTAAAGCAGAACGCCTGCCGTCAGCAAGAGCAGACAAATGAGTACCGGCCAAACAGCGGACCGCCTCCTTTTTTTCATTTAAATAAGCCTTTTATCATCAGCGTAAAATCACGCCTCCTTTAAATCACTCTGGCACATCTCTCACTTAGCTTAAGCCGGCCCAGACGCCTTGAATATCGCGGACGCACTTTGACCGGCCGCCGCTTTAATCGACCTCTTCAGGTTCCATGCCGGCCTGACGAAACATTTCAATGAACGTTTCATAAGCCTCGTCCAAAAGTTCCTTATCCTCTAGTCCGGCTAGAGAAAGCTCGCCCGGCGCGGCTCCCTCCATCAGACGCAGTATGACCAGCTCAGGATTCTCGTCTTCGCCGCCGCCTACCGGAGCGAGGCATATACAGCGTATGGCGTTTCGGATTTGAGCGGTCGCGAGTACTTCAAACTCCTGCTCAACGCCATTATCATCTACCAGCGTAAGCTGGGTTTCAAATTCCGCCGCGTATATTTCGCGTTCATCTTGCATATCCATAACGCGCCCTCACGCCTTGCCGCTGCAGCCCAGCACGTTAATAAGCTTATGGCGTACCATCTCCCTAATGGCAGCGCGCGCGGGCTTAAGATACTGGCGCGGGTCAAAATGGCTGGGATTTTCGCTGAAATATTTTCGGATTGTACCGGTCATTGCAAGCCTTAAGTCGGAATCGATGTTGATTTTGCATACCGCCATCGAAGCCGCTTTGCGCAGCATCTCCTCGGGTACGCCAATAGCATCCGGCATGTTCCCTCCGAACTCATTGATCATTTTTACAAACTCGGGCATAACGCTGGACGCGCCGTGCAGCACGATCGGGAAGCCGGGCAGCCGCTTTTGCACCTCTTCAAGTATGTCGAAGCGCAGTTGTGGCTTTGTTCCGGGCTTGAACTTATATGCGCCATGGCTGGTTCCGATGGCTATTGCGAGCGAATCCACGCCCGTTCTTGATACAAAATCCTCTACCTGCGCCGGGTCGGTATAGCTCCCCTCTCCTTCGGCGACCTTAACATCATCCTCAACGCCCTCGAGACGGCCAAGCTCGCCCTCGACCGTGACCCCGTGATCGTGCGCGTAGTCCACCACTTTTTTAGTAAGCGCGACGTTATCCTCATAGCTATGATGGCTTCCGTCAATCATCACGGACGTAAACCCGCCGTCAATGCAGCTTTTGCACAGCTCAAACGAATCGCCGTGATCCAGATGCAGGCAGATAGGCAGCCCGGTTTCAATTATCGCAGCCTCAACGAGCTTTAGCAGGTAGGTATGGTTTGCGTACTTGCGCGCGCCCGATGAAACTTGAAGGATAAGCGGCGCGTTCTCCTCCTTCGCCGCCTCCGTTATACCCTGTATTATCTCCATGTTGTTCACGTTAAACGCGCCTATCGCGTAACCGCCGGCATAGGCCTTATCAAACATTTCCTTTGTTGTTACCAGTCCCATATTCTTACCTCCGTTATTAAATTAGTCGCATTATAGCGCCGCGCACAGGGTGCATATACTATTTTAAGCCTTTGTCAAAAACAGCGCTTGCCATACTTCATATGGCATTTTGGGGTAAAACCCCGCTTCTCCTTTTTTATCCGTTCCGGCGCGCATAGAGCCCGAGCATGAAATCGCACTGTGGGGAGCATATCCGTATACCGCGACGTCGTTTACAGCCTGTGCGCCGAGCCCGGCCGCCGCGGCCTTTTATGCAGAGCCAAAACCAGCGCGTGAACTCATGTTTATCCGCCTTGTTAAAGCGCCCAGTCACGAAAGCTGAACAGCGCGGCGTATTTTCCTTAACTCCCAACGCGTGCGTGGCAGCGCACAATGCTATTATATCCCAAAGGCGCGCCTTTTCAATGCTTTTTGGTATATTTTATTTCGCCGATTGTCCCTGCATCCATATACGGATATAATCTATATAACTGATTCGCCAAACCGAGAAGCAAAAGAGGAATAAAGACGGAGGTGTGTTTATGAACAAGGACAAGCTGCTCTCCTTAATTGTACCCGTTTTTAATGAGGAGGAGGTGCTCCCCGCTTCGTTCGAGCGTATGGACGAGGCGATGAAAGCCCTTGGCTACCCCTATGAAATTATTTATACCAATGACGGCAGCCGGGACGGAAGCATGGAAATTTTGCGTTCAATCGCGAACGACAACCCGCATGTTAAAGTGCTCTCCTTTTCACGGAATTTCGGCCACCAACTCGCGGTTACGGCCGCTATGGATCACGCGGGGGGCGACGCGCTGATCATCATCGATGTGGATTTGCAGGATCCGCCCGAGGTAATAGCGCAGTTGGTAGACTCTTGGGAGAACGGCGCGGATATCGCGTACGGAAAACGCGCCAAGCGCGAGGGCGAAACCATATTTAAGAAATTCACTGCTTTTTGCTATTACCGCCTGCTTTCAGCAATGAGCGCGTATCCAATACCATTGGATACGGGCGATTTCCGCCTTATTGACAAAAAAGTGGCCAACGAATTTTTGAATATGCGCGAGCATAACCGCTTTCTTCGCGGAATGAGCGCATGGATGGGCTTTAAATCCGTACCTGTGGAATATGTGAGGCACGAGCGTTTCGCGGGTAAAACGAAATACACCATGAAGAAAATGCTTAAGCTGGCGCTCGACGGCATACTGGGCTTTTCCTACCGTCCGCTTTCCCTTGCGGGCTATGCCGGCGCGGCCGTATCGGCTGTCGGCGGGCTGGGTCTTGTTGCGCTTATTGTATGCGCGATAACCGTGGGCGTCGCGCCATGGCTTTGGGCAGCGGACGGCCTTGTATTATTAAACGGCCTTACCTTGCTGGGCATGGGCGTACAGGGCGCATACCTGAACCGAATTTATGACGAGGTTAAAGGCCGCCCGCTCTATATTCTAGGTGAAAAAATCAACGTCTCCTGACAACTCAGTAAATGATAAGGCGGCCGAAACCGGCCGCCTTTTTCTAATTAATCCTGTTTTCACACGTAATTGCATACGGCTCTTACAATGCTTTGAACGCCCTTTGTTCAGCAAACAAAAGAACGCTACCCGTTAACGCGCCGTATATCCGCGCCCAGCGCCTGAAGCTTGCGTTCAAGGTATTCATACCCGCGATCAATATAATGGATTTGTTCAATCCGGCTTTCGCCCTCAGCCATCAGCGCCGCAATAATCAACGCCGCCCCCGCCCTTAAGTCGGTTGCGTACAGCGGCGCGCCCGTCAGCCTGCTTACGCCCTCAATGGTAGCTGTTCGGCTGTTTACAACGATATTCGCGCCCATCCGCCTAAGCTCCGCAACGTGGTTAAAGCGGTCTTCAAAAATATTTTCAACAATGTAGCTGTTGCCGGCCGCCGTTGAAAGGAACGCCATCATGGGCTGCTGAAGATCCGTAGGGAAACCGGGGTACGGCAGCGTTTTAATATGCACCGCGCGCGGCCGGCCGCCGGCGGTAACGCGTATATAAAAATCATGGCCGTCGTCGCCTTCAATCACGCTAACGCCGCTTTCCATCAGCTTGGCGGATATGGCCTCGAGGTGAGTGGGAATCACGTTTTTGATAATCACGTCGCCGCAAGTGGCCGCGGCCGCAATCATAAAAGTACCCGCCTCAATCTGGTCGGGTATGATGGCATATGTACAGCCGTGCAGCTGCTTTTTTCCCATTATGCGTATAACGTCCGTACCCGCGCCCTTTACCGAGCCTCCCATCATGTTGATGAAATTGGCTACGTCCACAACATGCGGCTCTTTCGCGGCGTTGTTAATAATTGTCTGGCCCTCGGCGCGCGCGGCCGCGAGCATGGTGTTAATAGTAGCGCCTACGCTTACCACATCAAGATAGATCTCCGCGCCGTAAAGCCTTTGCGCGGTAGCGTTGACAATCCCCTTTTCAATAACCACGTCAGCGCCGAGCGCTCTCATGGCCTTGATATGCTGGTCAATTGGCCTTTGCCCAATCGAGCAGCCGCCCGGAAGAGCGATGCGAGCGCGCCCGTACCGGCCTAGGAGCGCGCCGAGCAGGTAGTAAGACGCCCTCAAGGCGCTCACCATTTCAAATGTTACGTTGCACTCGCTGATTCCGCGCGGATCAACCCGCATGCCGCCATCGGGTGTGAAATCCACGCTCGCTCCCATGCGCACAAGGATTTGCTGGAGTTTGTGAATATCCTCAATGGATGGCAAATTCTCAATTCGGCAGCTTTCGCCCGCCAATATCGTGGCAAGCACAATCGGCAGCCCGGCATTCTTCGCGCCGCTTATTACGACCTCGCCCTCAAGCCTGTTGCCGCCGTTGATTAGATAATGCGCCATAGTATTCTCCCCTTAAAAATCAATGGCGTCCGCAGGTTCCGCAATGCCCGCCCGCGCAGCCGGAGCATCCCGACCCAGAACCCTCGCTTTTCGCGCCCTGCGTTGTCCACCCATAACACTTGCCCTCGTATGCGCGGTCCGCGGCCCCGCCGCAGCCGGGGCACTTAACGCCGCTCAGGGCGGATAAACGCGCAAACTCCTCAAAAACGCGCCCGCAGGCGCCGCATTTAAACTTAAGCAGTGGCATTAAAACATCTTCTTTCTCCATAAAATAAATGCCGTTGCGGCGGACAGCGCCGCCGCGATGCCGATAACGATATAAAACCCCCCTACGCTTCCCTCGAACGGCACGCCCGTATTCATGCCAAAAAAGCTTGCGACAATTGTCGGTATGCTGATAACAATCGTCAGCGAAGCGAGCAGTTTCATTACAATATTAAGGTTATTGGAAATCACTGACGCAAACGCGTCCATCGTACCCGAGAGAATGTCGCTGTAAATCTTACACATCTCAATGGCCTGCTTGTTTTCTATAATAACGTCCTCAAGCAAATCGGTATCCTCAGGGTACTTTTTTACATCCTCAATTTTAAGAAGCTTTTCCATGACCGCTTCGTTTCCCGTAAGGGAGGTGGAGAAGTACACCAGCGACTTTTCAAGCTTAAGCATTTGGATAAGCTCGCGGTTCTTCATTGATTTATGAAGCTCCGCCTCCACAAGAGAGCTGGCCTTGTCAATTTGTTTAAGGTATTGAAGGAACCGTGAGGCGTTCCGGTAAAGCAGCTGTAAAATAAACCGGGTTTTCTTCAGCGTTGAGAACCCGCGCACACGCCCCTCTGTAAAATTATCAATAATCGAGCTTTCCTTGAGGCACACGGTCACGAGCGCCTTCTCGCTATGGATGATTCCAAGAGGGATGGTATTATAAACAAACGTCCTGCCGTCGGGCTGCACGGTCGGCAAGTCCACGATAATCAGCGTTTGCCCCTCGTCGCTTTCAACGCGCGGCGATTCCTCCTCATCCAGCGCGGCGCGGACATAATCGGGCTCCAGGTCCAGTTCCCGGATTACGCGCTCAACCTCTTCCTGTTCGGGATCAATGAGATGCACCCAAACGCCGTCGGCGATTTGATCAAGCTCAGTCAGCTTCCCATCCACCGTTTTGTATATGTTTAGCACATTCATGCCCCCCTTCCCTTTAAATCATCAGCTTAATTATTTTATCATCTATTTTAAGCCGAAACAACCCCGCGGCCATCGGCTTTGGCTCTGCATATACGCGCTACGCACTTTTGGCATAAAAAGCCCACGACCCCAGCGCAGGTCATCCTATCCCTTTTATTAATGTTTCCGGGTCAATTCCGCTAAAAAAGATAACGTGACGATGTAACTGCCAGCAAAAATTGAGTAATTTAAGAATAACGCAACTAAAAAAAGAACCACGGGCAGCACCCCGAAGATTAGGGGCGTCTATATGGTTCGGCTGGATTTTTAAAAAACCACGCCACTTTTAGAGGATAAAAACGCTTCAGCGTTAAATATAAGCCCGCAGATTGTAAGTCCACGGGCGAAAACTCGGCTTATATAAATCGATCATGATTAGGTTTATTCGCAAAAACGGTTTGTTTTCAGCGGGCAATATACCCAAAAATGCGAGCAGCCAATATGCATATAATTTCGTTCAAGCAAGGCTGATAGGGTCGAACGGTATTTATTAAACCGGTTTGCACGAAAGAAAACTCCGGCTGTTCTGCGAATATAAAATTATATTAATGGTAAAGGCTGGGCGAATAACGCTTGCGCTTATACGCGTTAACCGTCAAGGTAGTAGCGCGGATTATAGGCGATTGAACTGATCCTCAATTCAAAGTGCAGCCGCGCCTGCGTTAAGCCGCCGCTCTTTCCCGCAAGCGCAATCTCCTGCCCCTGCTCGATTTTATCCCCAAGCTTTACGTTTATCTCCCGCAAATGCGCATAGCGGGTAACAAATCCTTCGCCGTGGTCAATTTCCAGCGTCAGGCCGTAGCCTCCCCGCTCCATAGCGCATACAACTACGCCCGAACAGGAAGCTTTCACAGGTTCGCCCTCCGCTGCCTCAAAATCCAGGCCCCAGCTCATACCTCCCGCGTATGGGCCAAAGTTGAAGAGTATGGGACCGGAAACCGGCCGGATAAAAGTGCGATCGCCTGCGCTTTTCCCCTTTTCTCCCTCGTTCCGCCCCGGCTCGCTGCTCGACGGGCGCGCGGTTCCCAAGAGCATCCTGCCGTCCACGCGTTCCACAATTACCGTTTTCTCCGTATGTTCCCCGGATTGTTTTTGATCGTTTATATAAATGGTTTCCGTAACATAGCGCACAACTCCGTCTATTCCTTCGGATATAATTATCCGGTATCCTTCCGGCAGATAAGGGGTGTGGACGGTTTCATTTTTGCACGGGTCAAACTCCTCGCGCGCCGTCTGTACGCGCCGCTCTACGCGAACCGGGGTTTCCGGCCCGATCATAACGGAGAGCAGCTCGTCCTTATTCGTTGTGATTTCCGCACCCAGCCTTTCCACCAGCCGCACATCGTTCGCGAAATCGATTTGTACCGTTTCGCCCTGCGCCGACAAGCCGGCATAATGCCGGAGTATATCTAAAAGCAGCTCTTCCGCCGCCTGGCGGCTGGCTAAAACACCTATCGTTTCCCCGTCAACAACCACGGCGGTTTCAATGAAACCCGCAGACGGCGAAGGGCCGGGCGTATTGCCGGCTGTATCGTCGGGCGCGGCGGTGACAACAGGCGTATGAGCGGGCGCGCTTTGAACCGGTAAAGGATCCTTGAGCGCGAGCGATTCGCGCTCCCACAGATACGCGCGCAAGCCAGCGAGAGCAAAAAGGGCTAATGTAAATATAACGATTAAAATCGCCGGAAGCGATACCATTTTTTTGCGTTTCATCATACAAATCCTTATCGTGATTTCGCTTAAATGCGAAAAAGCCATATCACTTTCGCAAATAAACCGTTATATTTTGAATTATAGCATAAACAATAGCAGCCTGAAACTGTTTCGTATAGAGCCATAAACTGGTAAACTTGCAAGAATATTGGTATGTTAGCTACACAATTAAGCGAAATGAAAAACCTTTAAATGATTCGCCTTCACTACAATCAAATAATGAAACGCGAAATTCAGGCGGCGTTTTAAAGGGCGTCAGTCATAATTAGATAGACAAACTTATAAGGCGCTACAAAGAATCTATATAAACAACGCCACGGCATGCCGCGCTCTGTCACAAACATACATAATCTACTTGTGTGATTACGGGGCGCTCCGTCGGCCCGGACAGCGCCCCGCAGGGAAACATAAGCTGCGCTAGGGCTTCTCGCTCACATTTTTCATGAGTCCGCCCGCAAGCAAAGCCTTAAAAATCAACTTAACCGAATTGTCTGCCCGCGGCCGCTTACTTTTCCTTCCCAGCAACCTCGAATCCGCAGTTTTGGGCGGGTGGCCGTTAATATAAACCGCGTTTACGGACTTCATGCGTTTTAATTTTCAAGTTCCATTGTTTGGGCGCGTTTTTGCGTATCCGCATCGATAAAAAGCCCATGACGGTAAAGCTGCCGGTTATCCAAGGACCAGATGCGCTCGGTAAACTCACCAACAGGCGTATTCTCCAGCGCGTCATACATGGTGAACAGCTTAGCGTCCAGCAGGTCCAGTAAGCTTACTACCTCGGCCTCAGGGAACATTGGCGGTTTTGGGCTGCCATATTCCGGCTGGCCATGATGAGAAAGCAGCATGTGCTGTACAAGCCTCGTTATCTCCTCCGGTATCATAAGCTCTGCCGAAACCCGTTCAACCATCGCCACACCCAGCGCAATATGGCCAATCAACTGCCCGCTCACACTGTAGCCAGATGCGATGCCCAGCTCGCCAACGGTTAGCTCCGTCAGTTTCGCAATATCGTGGAGTATAACGCCCGCGTAAACAAGGTCCATATCCAACCTTGTATAAATTAAGGATAACTGGCGCGCGACCCTCAGCATACATAGCGTATGGTAGAGCAGGCCGCCGCGAAAAGCATGGTGAACCTTAAGCGCGGCCGGCTGAGATAAAAGTTTATCTTTATTATCGCGCAGAATATATTGTACTAGACGTTTTAAATCCTCTTCCTTAAACTCTTGCGCGCAGTCATAAATTTCCTGATACATCAAATCCGGGTCAATCGGTGCGCATGAAAGCAGTTCGCCCATATCAACCTCTTCGTTCGGCTTAAGCGGGCGAATCCTATCAATTTTCAACTGTTCCGTATCCTTCCATAGGGTAGGCGTTCCGCGAACCTTAACAATGCTGTCGGGATAGTATGCGCCGTGGATAAGCGCGTTATAATCCCACAGCTTTGCCGATATCTCCCCGCCCACATCGCTTATCACCATATCGAGATAATCGCTACCTTTGCTGTTGCTGCGCTGCTGAACGCTTTTAATCACGCAATAACCCTCGACCTGATTTGTGGTACTATTAATGATATTGCTCAAAAGCTTTATTCTGCCCATTCTTAATTCCTCCAACCATTGTATAAGCATTATAGCAAATAAATAGCCTTGTGGCAAAATTATGGGTTCCCTCACGATTGAGAAATTTTCATCGCGCGCATAACGGAGTATATTATCCCTTTTGCCGCACATACTATTTGTGCAAATATTTTGCAGGAGGTATAACAAAATGTCAGATTCAGTAACTGGCTCCCAGACAATCGGTTGCACCGTGGAAAGCTGCCGCTATAACGCGGATCATAGTTATTGCTCGCTTCAAAAAATACAGGTCGAACCGCGATGCGATTGCCACAACGGTTGTAAAGAAGACGAGAGCTTATGCGGAAGCTACGAGGCAATATAACCTGAGCTGGGAAAGCATACCCCAGAAAACACCCCTGATTAAATCAGGGGTGTTTTTCTGTAAAATCAACCTGCTTTCACCAAATTATACCGCGTCCTATATGCATTTTCTCTTTTATAGTGTTAACTAAAAGCATAAAGCTGTAATTTAAAAATGACGCTTTTTAAGAGGAACCATAGTGTGCAGCCTATGACGTCCAAAAAAGCGCCGTGTCAGCATCAATTAATTGTAACATATCCGGCGGCAAAAAGCTATAAACGCAATACGATACAGAGGCTATCATAAGAATTTGACGGCATATAATATCATGCCCGGAATTCATATCGAATACGTCTTTTTTAAGCAAGCGGGAAGCCGGGTTTTATCGGCAGTACAGCTCAATATACGTATTGATGGAATTTTGAATGACCCGCTCCGCGTCCGAACGGCTTTTGACCTCATCGATAACCGTTTCCTTGTTTTCAAGCGATTTATAAACTGAAAAAAAGTGCCTCATTTCGGCAAAAACGTGCTTTGGCAGATCCCCGATGCTTTGGTATGCGTTATATGTCGGGTCGTCAAAGGGTATGGCAATGATCTTATCGTCGTCCGCGCCGTTGTCGCGCATCGTAATCATGCCGATTGGGTAACAGCGCACCAGAGCCATCGGATGAATGGGCTCAGAGCATAAGACAAGTACGTCGAGCGGATCGCCGTCAGCCGCGAAGGTGCGCGGTATGAGGCCATAGCTCGCGGGGTAATGGGTGGATGTGTACAAGATCCTGTCCAGCTTTAACAGCCCTGTTTCCTTATCCAGCTCGTATTTGGTTTTACTGCCCTTAGTTATTTCAACAACAGCGTAAAAATCGTTCTGCCTTATCCTTTTGGGCGATATATCATGCCAGATATTCATACTTTTCCAGCTCCTCTTCATTAATTTCGTGCATTATAGCACACAACCCCACATAATGGAATGCGTTTAAGGTCTGTTTTATATTCTTTTTCCTTTTGTCATGCGCTTTATGTTTATATTGTGCGGCTCTTTTTTATATTAAACTTTTAATATTTAGCCGCTTGCTTTTTTTCCGTTTAAACGTGAACGCTCGTTTTGCCCGGCCGTAATAGCATCATGCCGTAAATCATCCCCCGATACGGGTAATATTGATGGTAATATCGACGCCGTCGCTTCGATCCTTCTGTTCCAGTTCAACCGTAAAACCCGCCTCGCGCAGCTGGTTCACGGCCATATTCATTGAATTCATGAACAAGCGGTAATCCTTAACCATGCGCACGATAATCGGGCGCGGCCTCGCGCCGTCCTTCTTGCTGTCAAAGAGCTTATCCAAGGTCTTATTCACCAGCTTCTCCGTATCCTTGACGGACAAGCCCTTATCACGAACCTTGTTGACAAGATCCATCTGCGTTTCCTCATCGCGGATACGCAATAGCGCGCGGGCATGGCGCTCTGAAAGCTTGCCTTCCGTAACGGCGCGCTTAACCTCAGGCGAAAGCTTGAGTATCCTTAACTTGTTGGCGATGGACGACTGGCTTTTCCCAAGCCGTTCCGCCAATTCCTCCTGAGTCAGGGAATAGGCTGCCAGAAGCGCATTGTAGCACTCTGCTTCCTCAAGATAGTGCAGATTCTCTCGCTGAAGATTCTCAATCAGCGCCATCATGGCGGAATCCTCCTCGAAAACGTCGTTTTGAACCACGCACGGAACCTTTTCGAGCCCCAGTATTCGCACGGCGCGCAGGCGCCTTTCCCCGGCGACAAGCTCGTATCCGCCTTCCATACGCCGCACCAGAAGCGGCTGAAGCAGGCCCACCTGCCGGATTGACGCCGCCAGCTCGTTGAGCGCGTCCTCGTCAAAGGTGCGGCGCGGCTGATTCGGATTGGGCAGGATGCTGTCCACAGGGATGTTCTCAAGGCGTTTTGACGCGTCCGCCTTTTTTGCGGCGTTTAGAAACTCAAATACAGGCATGGACAATCCCTCCTAATAACAATATACCATACATTCGCCAAGATTTATGAAATCCCGCAAACAAAGACAAAAGGCGCTAATCTTTTAGCTTACAGTGGCTTTTTTTCCGCCATGCCCGCTTTGCGGGGGTAAAGCGCGTTTGTTTCCCCGGTTTTTACCGCCGCGATGATACGCCGCTCTCCCCAGGGCGCGTCCCGGGGAATAACGCGCGCGTCCGCGTTGAGCAGCCGGAGTGCGTTTCGGGCGGCCTCAAGCTCCGCTCCGGCCTGCGGGCCTTTATACATCAGCGATACGCCCCCTTCTTTTAGGAGCGGAACCGTATACTCAAGCAGCGCGTTGACCGGCGCGACCGCACGGGAGAGGACAATGTCAAATTGGCCCCTGTATGCTTTGTTCCTCCCCGTTGGCCCCTGTATGCTTTGTTCCTCCCCGCGTCCTCCGCGCGCGTATGCGCGCAGTCGGCCTCTATGCCGAGCGCCTCGGCGACGCTGTTTAAAAAGCGCACGCGCTTGTTTAGCGAGTCAATCAGAGTCAGGCGGATATCCGGCCTCATGATTTTTATCGGTATCCCCGGAAAGCCGGCGCCCGTGCCGACGTCCGCGCATAAAGCGCCCTGGGGTATCAGATCCGCCGCAAGAAGGCTGTCGAGGAAATGCTTTTTAGCAACCTCCTCCCGGCCCGTAATCGCCGTCAGATTCACGCGCTGGTTCCATTCAGTCAGCATATCGTAATAAATTATAAACAGACGCTCCTGCTCCTTAGTTAAATCCGGCATCCATTGAGTTATCCAGCTCATTTGCGTCATACTCCGCCCCGTCTCTTCATCTGTACCAGCAGCACCGCGACGTCGGCCGGCGATACGCCCGAAATGCGCGAAGCCTGCCCGATATTCGCGGGGCGCTGCGCTTTGAGCTTTTGCCTCGCCTCCAGCCGAAGGCCGGTTATCGATTCATAATCCAAGTCCTGCGGCAGCGCTAAAAGCTCCATCTGCTTAAACCGCCGCACCTGATCCTCCTGCTTTTTTATGTACCCGTCGTACCGGGCCATAACCTCCACCTGCTCACAGGCTTCTTTATCCAGCGCGCCAAGGCCGTACGCTTGTGCTAAATCCGTATACGGTACGCCGCGCTTGATAAGCTCAAACAGCTTCACGCCGGGCTTGGCCCCGGCTCCGTCCTTTCCCGCCAGCAGACGCGTCATGCGTTCGTCTGGCGGCGCATACGCGTTAAGGTCTAAAAGCGCTTTTTTTACGGCGCTCTTTTTTTGAACGAGCCTTTCGTACCTTTTATCGCTTATTAATCCGGTCCGCCTTCCAAGCTCAGTTAACCTCATATCCGCGTTGTCCTGTCTGAGCAAAAGCCGATATTCCGCGCGCGAGGTCATCATGCGGTAGGGCTCGTCCGTACCCTTTGTGACCAAATCGTCCACAAGCACGCCGATGTAGGCGTCCGCCCTTGTGAGCAGCAGCGGCGCTTCCCCCTTCAGGCTGAGGCCGCAATTTAATCCGGCGTATAAACCCTGCGCGGCCGCCTCCTCATAACCGGAGCTGCCGTTTAACTGCCCGGCAAAATACAGCCCCGGAACTTGCTTTGATTCTAAATTAAGCCCCAGCTGGGCCGGATCGATACAGTCGTACTCTATCGCATAGCCGGGCCTTGTTATGGAGCACCGCTCAAGGCCGGGAATGGTTCTGAGCATTTTGAGCTGTACGTCCTCGGGCAGGCTTGTGGACATACCCTGCACATACATCTCCATTGTGGAAAGGCCCTCGGGTTCGATGAACACCTGATGCCTGTCTTTGTTTTCAAACCGCGTGATCTTATCCTCGATGGAGGGGCAGTATCGCGTCCCCGTGCCTGCGACCAGGCCGCTGTACATGGCGGAGCGGCTCAGGTTTTCGCGGATAAGCTCATGCGTTCTTTCATTGGTATACGTCAGATAGCACAGGCTTTGCTTTAAATCGCGCACGGGCGTTAAGAAGGAGAATGCTGGCGGGGGCGTATCCCCGCGCTGGGGCTCCATCCGCGAAAAATCAAGCGTCCTCCCGTTTACGCGCGCCGGCGTTCCGGTTTTGAACCTGCGCAGGGCAAAACCCAGCTCGTTGAGGGAGGCGGAAAGGCGGTTCGCCGGCGTTAATCCGGCCGGGCCGCAATCGGTCACGCTTTCGCCGATGAATATCCGGCTTTTCAGGTACACGCCGCAGGCTACGATAACCGCCCGGCACGAATAACGCGCGCCGCCTGTGCATTCAACGCCGCTCACGCGCCCGTTCGCAACCAATATACGCTCGCATTCGCCCTGCCTAAGCTCAAGATTTTCTTCCATCTCCATCGCGCGCTTAACCCGCTCGTGGTAACGCCGTTTATCCATCTGCGCGCGCAGGGAATGCACGGCCGGCCCCTTTCCCGTATTGAGCATGCGGATCTGTATTACCGCGTCGTCGGCCGCGGCGCCCATCTCTCCGCCCAACGCGTCTATCTCGCGCACGAGATGGCCCTTTGACGTCCCCCCGATCGCCGGATTACATGGCATCAGAGCGACCGCTTCCAGATTAATGGTAAGGCAGAGCGTTTTTAGGCCCATGCGCGCGAGCGCCAGCGCCGCCTCGCACCCCGCATGCCCAGCGCCCAGCACAATAACGTCATACCTCCCCGCGTCGAACATCCCGTTTACCTCCAATGCAACAACCGTAAAGAACATTATAGCAAACTGGATAGGAATGGGAAACAAGAATTATTTACCGAACATGCTTTCATTAAAGAACCTCTATTTTCAGCCTTTGGGCTCGCGGGCATGAACGGACGGCTTGAGGCAATTGATTGATTAAGCATACCTTGCACAAAGCGCGCCTTTATAAACGCCTTTATGAAAGAACGGAATTTTGAGATGAGGGCGGAGTAAAAGCGATACGGAACTCAAAACGCGCTGCGTTTCCCCGTTGAAACGGTTAAAATAGTGCTGCTGCGGAAAAATGCCGTTGAGGAGGCCGACAAAGCGGCATGTGAGGCGTACCTTGCGTTTTTTGAGCGGAAAAAGTATAATGAAGCGCATGCGCCGCTCACGGAGTTGGAATGAAACAGGCGGATTCATCCCGCGCGGAAGCTTGCTTTTGTTTTAGGATAAATAATAGCCATCTCCCCTTCTTCTACGGGCGTAAGAAAAACTTCATTTTGCTTTTATGAAGGATATAGCTTAACAGGCAGTTGTATGGTAAAATTTATACGGTACGAACCGCAAGCTAACATAAAAACCCTGGCTGATTCGCACCGTAAAGAAGCATTATTAGATCGTCATTTAACGGGATTGTTTACATGCAAATGATGTGTCAACACAATATCTGGTTGAAATAGGGGGTGAGCAGCAAGATATTGCGGTCGCTCCCCGCGAGGGGAGCGTGGATTGAAATAGCATAAAGCTGATGATACTGGATATTATCTGTGGTCGCTCCCCGCGAGGGGAGCGTTGCTATAATATCTTGAGGCAAATAAAAAAACAAGCCCGCATGCTCACGCATGGGGCTTGGAACTTAAACGTCGTCTTTTTATAGCCTTATTTTATGCGGCGGCACTCAAGATAATAGCGCTTCTCGTTAGCCTCGCCCATTGAGAACGTTTTGCGGGGCAGCGCTCCGTCGAACACGACCGTGCGGAACAACGCGCTTTTATGCATGGGCGGTAGCGTAAAGCCCATGTTCCCGGGCTTGCTTCCAAGGCGCGTTACAACGTCCTCTCCATGAATGTAGTCTATCGAGCAGCCGGAGATTTCGTTAAGCATCACATCCAGCGCGTTTTGCAGCGTGCCGACCTCCAGCTGAGCAGAGGGACGCGTAACCCTGAAATAACCGCGCCCGCGCTCGGTAACGAACGGCAGTATATGGCGGCCGTCCCGCTCTTCACCCGACAGCGCGCGCTCATACTCCGCTTCACAGGTGAACTCAAAAACCTCGCAAGCCTGGCCCGCCATCTTTTCCTTTAAATACTGTACCGCGCGTTGAGTATCAAGCCCGAACACAACGCGGTGTATGGGTTCAAAAACAATACCTTGATCATGGACGTTTTCCAGCTCAACAAGGCAATACCGGGAAGGATGGTTTTGCGCCTCCTCAGCGCTTAACTGAGCCTTGCACCTCTCCCAATTGGCCTTGGCGGTTGCGAAGGAATGGTTGCCGTCGCCCATCGCGAAAAGCATGGGCGCTTTATCCGGGCCGTAGCTCTTTGCGAAACGTTTCGGATCCGCAAGCGCCTTAAGCGCGCTGAGCGCTTTGCTTATAAGCGCGTCGTCGTCAACGAAATAGCCCTCGATATGTCCCCCGCCCTGCATCAAGTCGAAATCGTACAGCTTCTTTATTCCATCGGCGCATTCCAAAAGGGGCTCGATAACCGTCCGCTCCGGATCGTCGATAAGCACCAGAATATGGGGCATCTCCAGTGTCGCGTCCTTTCGGATGCGCAAGCGCGGCGGGATGCGTTCAACAATCGTGCCCTCCGTTGCGCGAATAAGCGTCTGCGCGCCCTTTTCATACGAATAATTCTCGAGATCCAGCGCCACGACCAAACCATTCCTGGTTTTGCCCTCCGCAGTGCGGCGCACAAGCACGAACCCCTCCCCTATGTTTTGCAGTATTCCCTTACCCATGTATTCCTGCATGGCGCTGTTGATATCCTCAATGCGCTCGGCCTCTCCGGGCTTATCCAGATACATCTCAGGCAGCATCAGCCGCAGGGTAGAGGGCGCATCCCCCACGATTTTCTCCGTTTCCTGCCAGTATTCCGGCTCGGACGTATACTGGTCGCAGGCCACAACCGCCCACTTCGTCAAATCCACGCCTTGATTAGGGAATAAAATTTCAGGAACAAGAACGCCGATATTGTTTTCGTATTTCGCCATAGAATTGCCTCCATGCATAGTAATAAAGCGCCCCTTAATACTTCGTTCATATTCGGGACATCATCACCTAGTTTACACAAAAATGTACGGATTGCAAGACATAATGGATTAATATAAGTATAAACGCGACAACAGCGTGAGCCAAGCGTGCCGGCGGCATGGAATCACGCGCGGCGAATGCCTTATGGCAATCAACGTTCTATTTTGGCAGATTTAATTTGTTGAAACAGCGATTAAGGAAATTTAGCGCTTCTATAAGCTTTAGGAGACGGGTATTTATGACGTCACTATACAAATTATGTCATGCCTATACGCCTTCGACTAACGTCCTCTTCTGAAATAATCAGTGTGACTACATCCAATTTAAACTCGTATGAAGGATTTATATAAAAGAAGAATTGGTAAATTTAATAAGGGCATAGAGTGGCCGACGCGCGGTATTACCTTTTACGGCGGCCAGAATACAGGCCGCGGCGGGTTTGTACTTTGGTATGCACACGCGTATACGGCAAAATATGTTATTCAAGGCCGAATACAATCTTATGTATTGACCGTTTAATATTTCATGCTCGCAAAACCGCTATCCTTTTCCGGCAAAAGATCACAGCGCTTATCAGCATTTAATAAATGCAATCAATTCTTTCCGCCTTCATCACCAAACGAAGTACCCGTGTCCCTGGCCGTTTGAATGAGCGGATAATCTATCGGAAGGAACTTGGTACGGCTTGCGGCCTCGTCAAGCGGAACGGATACGATATCACCCTTTTGTACGCCGACCATCATCCCGTAGCGCCTTTCCATAATGAGGCGGGCCGCCGCAGCGCCAAACTGCGTGGCCAGCACGCGATCGTAGGGGCAAGGCGGGCCCCCGCGCTGGTAATGGCCCGGTATGGTCACGCGCGCTTCCTGACCTGTCAGCTCCTGAAGCTGGCTTGCTATGCGGTAGGAGATGGTTGGGTGAAATACCGCCCCGCTCTTTTTCTTTTTTCTCCGCTCCTCCTCGCTAAGAACCGCGTCCTCGCAGCTAACAGCGCCTTCGGCCACGGCAATGATGGAAAACGTCCGCCCCTGTTTTTTCCTGTGCTCGATAGCTTGCGCTACTGCACGGATATCATAGGGTATTTCAGGAATCAGTATAACATCGGCGCCTCCCGCCACGCCCGCGTTTAGCGTAAGCCAGCCCGCGTCGCGGCCCATCAGCTCCACAATAAACACGCGGCTGTGCGAGGACGCGGTTGTATGTATGTAATCGATTACGTTCGTCGCAATATCTGCCGCGCTTTGGAACCCAAACGTCGTGTCGGTACCCCAAATATCGTTATCAATCGTTTTAGGCAGGGTAATCACGTTCATTCCAGCGTCGGCAAGCAGCTTCGCGCTTTTTTGCGTTCCGTTTCCGCCAAGCACCACCAAGCAGTCCAGATTCAGGCGCGTATAGGTATCGAGCATGGCGGGCATAACGTCGGCGCCTTTGTCGTCCACTATCGCTTTGCCTGGAATGTACGGCTGCCGCGAGGTGCCGAGAATAGTCCCGCCCTGCGTGATGATGCCCGAAAAATCCTTCGGCTCCATATATCGGTAATCGTTCTCTATCAACCCCCGGTAGCCATCGAACATACCGAATATCTCCACATTGGAGACGTACTGGTTAAGCGCCTTGCCGACCCCGCGTATCGCGGCGTTGAGCCCCTGGCAATCCCCTCCGCTTGTAACAAGCGCGACCCTGGTTTTGCGTTTCATCTGTTACCTCCGTTACGGCGCGGAGCGCGCCGCGTATAGAAAAAGTCTAGGTTCTTCAACACAATTTGTCAACTATGATTTGTATGGGATATAATAGTACTTGGAAAGCGCATCGACACGGCTTGATTGAGAAAGGCGGTACAATGCTCAAAAACGGCGAACGCATTGAGGATCTAAAGTATAAGGGCCTAAGGATCATTCGCCCGCCAGGCGGGTTTACCTATGGTACGGATTCTGTGCTGCTTGCGGGCTTATCCCGCGCGGGACGGAAGGAATCCGTTGTGGAGCTTTGCTCGGGCGCGGGGGCAATCGCGCTTTTATTCGGCGCTCGGACGGGAGCGCGGGTTATTGCGGTTGAATTAAGAGCGGATCTGTCGGACGCGGCCGCGCGATCCGTTAGGATGAACGGCCTTAAAAATGTAGAGGCGCTTCAAATGGATTTGAGGGACGCGCCCAGGCTTATAGGATACGGCGGCTTCGACGCGGCCGTCTGCAACCCGCCTTACTTCAGCGGGGGTACGCGCAGCCCGGATGAAATAAGGCGTATGAGCGCGCATCAGGAAAACGGCGTGCTTGATGACGTGGCTCAATGCGCGTTCCGGCTGTTGAAAAACGGCGGCCGCTTCTACATGGTGTATCCAGCCTCTCTGATAGCCGGCGCTTTTGCGTCCCTCACAGGAAACGGGCTCGAACCCAAGCGCATCCGTTTTATCTCGCACAGAGAGGGGAAGGCCCCTTACCTTCTTTTTATTGAGGCGAAAAAACTCGGCGGCCGTGGCGCGATAATCGAACCGAACCTGTACCTGACAGATATAAACGGTGATAAAACCGAGGAGATAAAAAGAATATATCATGAACAGTAAGCTCTACCTGTGCGCTACGCCCATCGGCAACCTGGGCGACGTGACCCGCCGCGTGGAAAAGACGCTGGCGGAGGCCGATTTGATTTACGCTGAGGATACAAGAAGAGCCGGGGTGCTGCTTAACAGCCTTGGCCTCCATAAGCCGCTGCGCTCGTGCCACGAACACAATGAAAACAGCCGCGCCGACGAGATTGCGGCGGCTGTAAGGGGGGGCAAGGCCGTTGCCTACATAACCGACGCGGGCATGCCGGGTGTTTCCGACCCTGGGGAAAGACTGATAGCCGCTTTTATGCGGGAAGGGCTTCCATTTGAAGTGCTTCCGGGGCCGTCGGCGTTTATAACCGCCGCCGTGCTATCCGGCCTGCCGTGCGGGGAAATCTGCTTTATCGGCTTCCTCCCGCGCGAGGGGAAGCAAAGGCGCGAAAAGCTCAAAGCGTACGCCGAGGTGCCGGCGACAATGGTTATCTATGAAAGCCCGCTTCGCGCAGCGGTAACGCTTGAAGAGCTATCTCAGTGCTGGGGCGACAGGCCCGCCGCGCTTGTGCGGGAGATTACCAAGCTGTATGAGGAAACAACAAGGGGGTCCCTTCGTGAAATTGCGGAGCGGTTCAGGGAGAGGCCGCCACGCGGCGAATGCGTGCTGGTTGTGGCCGGCGCGAAAAAACCGAACGGACCCAGCGAGCAGGATATGGACGCAATGCTGCGCGCACTTATGGCTGAGGGCGCAAGCTTAAGGGATGCGGCAAGGGAAGCCGGCGCCGCGCTAGGCGCGCCAAGGAACGAGGCTTACCGCCGCGCGGTGGAGTTGAGCCGGGAATCGGTCGGGGAAGATTCAGAAGAATAGCCTAATCGCTGCGTGAAAGGTTAGGGCGTTAATTACCTCCCGCATATGCGGCGGAATATTTGAATTGGCCGTATCGATAAAATCTTACAGCTGATAGTTCTTTTATTGGATTAGCTCCAACACATTTCAATCCACGCTCCCCTCTCGGGGAGCGACTTGAACCTTGACACGCTCAAGGCCAGCAAAAACCAATTTCAATCCACGCTCCCCTCGCGGGGAGCGACCGCAACATCTTGCTGCTCACCCCCTATTTCAACCAGATATTGTGTTGACACATCATTTGCATGTAAACAATCCCGTTAAATGACGATCTAATAATGCTTTTTTACGGTGCGAACCAGCTGGCGTTTTTATGTTTGCTTGCGGTACGCGCTTCATAAACTGTACCATACAATGGTTTTATCGGCTATACAATAAGTTAAAAGATTATCGTATTCAAATGGAGGAATGAACGCTTCGCCTCATTCCTCCGGCCTATACGGGGCGCGCTATACGCCCGCTTCTATTGCGGATAGCATTACAAAACGTCCGGAACAGTATCCTGTCGGGTTTCATCCGGATCTATCCTGCCGCTTAACAGCTCAATGTTCGTATTCTCGTGCATATCGCAGCATCCCAATACCAACGCGGCCAGAATACCTGTTTGCGGCCAGAATATTGTCGCATCCACAACCCCATGCATGATAAACGCCAATATGACAACGAGGGCCAGCGCGCTGCGCTGTTTATCTATGCGTCTGTGATACAAGCGGATTATTCCCTTAACCGAAAATGTAAAGTAGGTCAGCGCAAGCGCGCAGCCTATCAGCCCGTAATTGAGCGCCAGCTCCAAAACAATATTATGCGCGTGATTGACCGGGAAGCCCTGGTACGCCTCATAAATTCTTCGGTAAGTAAAGCAACCTCCGCCCCAAAGCGGGTGCTCCCAGACCCCATTGACGGCCGTTCCCCAAATGGAGAATTTGATACCGACGTCCTCCCCCAGCGTATCCAGGCGGGGAAGCAGCTCGGGCGTAAAAAACGTAATTGCGGCAATCAGCGCGACAATACCTAAATACACGGGAAGAAATCGCCTGTTAACAAATAAAATCAGAATAAGCGACGTTATAATAATAACCACAAACGCCGTCCTGCTCTGGCAAATGCCAAGACCCATCAGATTGACGGCCATAACCATCGCGTAATATCCTCTTTTGCGCCGGCTTTGCCCGCCCGGCCTGATTAACCGGTAAAGTGCCATCAGCGTGACCGCCTCAATGATCGTGGCGTAAAAGTTCGGGTTGTAAAAAACGGATTCAAACCTATGCCCGAACTCGCCCTTGACAATAAAGAGAAGCTGCGCCAATCCAACCAAGAAGCTTATAATGCTTAAAAAGCAGCACAAATCAATAACACCGTCCATCAAACGCGGCGTCATTACACGGCGTATAAAAACCAATACGATAAGAGCGATAAATATACCCAGCGCGACCGCTATCTCAAACCATCCGCCATGGGCAGCTGAGGCGGCGATTGCGCCTATACCGAACAAAAGAAGAAGCCCGGAACCCTTAACGCTCCTAAACATACGGCCGATTCCGCCGTTTATCAGCAGGCGCGCGAAAAGGACGGCGGCGCACAAGCCTATCGCATATACAGAAATAAAGGCCGATGCTACCAACAGCAGCACCGCCTTTTCATCCAGCGTATATGTATTTTTCAGCTTAAGCGCAAGGGCGCGTAATTGAAACATATACTCTCCTTGAACATGTTCTTTTATTATTACACATGAATCGGGCTGAAATGGCAAGTATATAAATTGTTAATTTTTATTAAATCTCGCTTTTTGGTCTTTTTTTCGCAGCTTTACGCTAAAAGAATCTGATCTGAACCGAGTGCTCATAATCAAATGCGCCGATAGGAGCTCGAGCATTAATCAGAACCCGCGCTATGGAATGATTAAACGCAAAAAACAATCAGCTTAGGCAATATATAGTTTGATAAGAAGAAAACTCAAAATTGTGTTTAAGACAGCAGATTCAACAAGGTGGAATGAATATCTTATTTGTAGGAATTACAAAATGACAATCATTATTTGAACAGTTAGGCGGCACATATCACGTAGAAAGTATCTTAACCCAGATTTACGATTGCCAGACGAAGAAGAACAACCGATAGGTTTGTACGGACAAAGGCATTTGCGTTATCTGAAAGGTACATATATCAACCTTTTCACAAGCGGCAGTTTGAATACCCATCTTATCGGAATTGATAAACAGGCACAGGAACGCTTTGAAAGGCTCGTAGAGAACATGAAACAGGCGCAGGGCATCACAAGGCTGAAATCTCTTTAGAATGATGAATGACATACGGTCGTGCGCGAAGGAGATTGCGCAGAAGGATACTCATAGAAGTTTGACGGCAGGGTATAAAAGCTCTGCCGCTTTTCTTATCGTGAAGTTATTTTGAATGATGCTCGCCTAGATGGAGGTTCGTATTTTATGAGTTGATATTGTTCGTTTAAACGGATATAATTGATACAATACGACTTAGGGGTTCAGAAATGTTTGAGTATATGACGGCGCAAGAAGCCGCAGATCGTTGGGATATATCGGTACGGCGAGTGCAAAGACTTTGCAAAGAATATCGGATTGAAGGTGTGATGAACATTAACCGTGTATGGCTTATTCCCAAAACAGCGAATAAACCTGCTGATGGCAGATATAAAGTAAACAAAAATCAAGACGGAGCTGATTGACTATGAAAAGAATTTTAATTATTGATGACGATATACATATCGGAAATGTGCTTGAAGAAACACTTTTTAAAGAGGGATATAAAATCTCCCGTGCTTATTCTGGAACAGAGGCATTATTAGTTTTATCCAATTCAAATCCAGACCTTGTATTATTAGACTTAATGCTGCCGGGATTGAATGGAGATGATATACTTCCACAAATAAAGGGAATACCTGTTATCGTGGTGAGTGCTAAAGTTGATATTGATAATAAAGTTGATTTGTTGCTTGGCGGGGCAGTTGATTATGTGACGAAACCGTTTAACATGAAAGAGCTTTTAGCCAGAATTTCCGTGCATCTCAGAAATGCGGAAAGTATGCTTGTTTCTTCAGAATTGACATTTGCAGATATTGTCCTTAATACGAATACCCATATTGTAAAAATCAGCAATACGGAAATAAAATTAACAAGGACAGAGTATGCCGTTTTAAAATTGCTTATGCAAAATCCCACGCAGGTTGTTACGAAATCGCTGTTGTTAGACCGTATCAGCGCTGACACGCCAGATTGTACGGAAAGTTCTCTGAAAATGCACATCAGCAATTTAAGAAAAAAATTGCGGGAGGTAAATAACAAAGACTATATTGAAGCTGTTTGGGGGATTGGTTTTAAAATGAGGGCGGAATAAATCTTTACTATTTCTTTACTGTTCTCTTTACCGTTTTCTTTACTATTTGCAGATATAATGCCAATACATTAAACAAGGAGGTTATTATTTCATGGATTATGTTCTTAGAACAAATGCTTTATGTAAAAAATACAAAGATTATAAAGCGTTAAACGGACTGTCTATGAATGTTACTAAAGGAGCAATCTATGGCTTTGTAGGGAAAAATGGTGCTGGCAAAACAACACTTATTCGTCTGATTTGTGGATTGCAAGAGCCTACATCTGGCGAATACACGCTTTATGGAACCAAAAACGCAGATAAGGAAATTTTAAAAGCACGCAGACGAATGGGGGCAGTTGTGGAAACGCCTTCGATTTATCTTGATATGACAGCCGAAGACAATTTAAAACAGCAGTACCGTATTCTGGGACTTCCATCTTATGATGGATTAGATGATATTCTAAAACTTGTTCGATTGGATAATACAGGTAAAAAGAAAGCGAAAAACTTTTCTCTTGGTATGCGGCAACGATTAGGCATTGCCATTGCATTAGCTGGCGACCCCGATTTTTTGGTTTTGGATGAGCCTGTCAACGGTCTTGACCCACAGGGAATTATAGAAATGAGGGAGCTAATCTTAAAGCTCAATCGGGAACAGCAGATTACAGTTTTGATTTCCAGCCATATCCTTGACGAACTATCCAAACTTGCAACGCATTATGGATTTATTGACAAAGGACAGATTGTAAAGGAAATCACTGCAAAAGAATTAGATACCGATTGTCGCAAGTGTATTCGTCTTGAGGTATCTAATACCCGAGCACTATCCCGTGTGTTAGACGGGATGAAGGTTGAATACAACATTATTTCCGACAAAGCGGCTGACGTGTATGCAAAAATTAATGTTTCCAAATTGACATTAGCTTTAGCGAAAGAACATTGTGAAGTTATTTCTATGCGGGAACGGGACGAAAGTCTGGAAAGCTATTATGTCGGTCTGGTAGGAGGTAAAGAGAATGAATAAACTATTAACCGCAAATTTCATGCGTTTAGTAAAAGATAAAGTTTTTTGGATTGGCTTTGCTTTTATGTTTGCAGCAGGCATATTCTTTCCTGTCATGCGATACATGGATACGAAGCAGACAGGCACAATCAATCGGATAGATAATGGATTTTTAGGATGTGCCTTATTTATTGGTATTATCATGGCGGTATTTTGCAGCCTGTTTGTTGGTACGGAATACAGCGATGGCACTATCCGAAATAAAGTAATCGTTGGGCAAAACCGAAATGCAATTTATTTGGCAAATTTTCTTCTTTGTGCGGTTGTAAGCCTTATTATGTGCATCGCATTCTTTATTCCTTATCTTTGTATCGGTATTCCGCTGCTTGGTTTTTTTAATATGTCCACAAGTATGGTCTTATTATTTGTACTGACAGCATTTTTGCTTTCTGTTGCATTTTCATCTATTTTTAATTTAATTTCAATGTTAAATCACAACAAAGCAATTACTGCTGTTGTATGCATTCTCTTAGCTTTTTTGCTTCTATTTGCGGGGGCACATTTAAATAAGATGTTAAATGAGCCTGAAACGAATATGGCCTTGATCATGACTGAAAATGGGCAAGTATATGAAGCAATACCAAATCCGCATTATTTGAATGAGGGAGAACGCAAAACAGTTCAGTTCATTTATGATTTTGTTCCAGGCGGGCAGGTAATTCAATGTATGTCGTTAGAGGCTGCAAATTTGCCATTGTTACCCCTCTATTCGCTTATCATTATTTTGTCAACAACAGGTTTAGGTCTCTTCTGCTTCAAGAAAAAGAATTTAAAATAAGGAGTTTGATATGGAAATATGGTTATGGGTATCTATCGGCATTTTGATTGCAATTATCATTGCTTTATCAGTAAAAGTGCATATTTTACAAAAGTCAGTAAAGGAAATTCAAATTGCCTTTGCCGATAGACTCGTAACCGATACAAATATTTTGATCGATATTTCAAGTGGCGACAAGAATGTGCGTTGTTTGGCGAATACTATCAACGGGCAGCTTCGCAAGCTTCGTACAGAACGGCACCGATTTCAACGGGGTGACTTGGAACTGAAAAATGCAGTTACTAATATTTCTCACGATTTGCGAACGCCGCTTACTGCTATCTGCGGTTACTTGGAACTTATTGAACAAGAAGAAAAGTCTGAAGCTGTCAATCGGTATATCGGAATAATTAAAGACCGTGTGGATATTTTGACACAGCTTTCAGAGGAACTTTTCAGATATTCTGTTATCATTTCAACCAAAGACAATACAATCAGGGAACAGGTAATTATCAATACGGTATTAGAAAAAAGCATTGCAGCGTTTTATACTGTTTTTATCGAACGAAATATTGTACCTGAGATACAAATATCCGAAATAAAAGTAATACGAATGCTTGACCGTTCAGCTTTATCTCGTGTGTTTTCTAATCTGATAAGCAATGTTATAAAATACAGCGATGGAGATTTAAAAATCGTTCTGTCAGCGAATGGGGAGATAACCTTTTCCAATATGACTTCTGGATTAGATGAGATACAGGTGGGAAGGCTGTTTGACCGTTTCTATACCATAGAAGCAGCCAGAAAATCAACAGGTTTAGGATTAGCAATTTCTAAAACACTTGTTGAACAAATGAATGGAGCTATATCAGCAACATACAAAAATGGCAGATTAAGTATCCATATCTTTTTCCCAGAACATTAAAGTATGAAAGGATTTACTTATGCAAAACCTGATACAGCGTTTCGCTTTCGATTTCATCCAACAATCATCAATGGAATGTATCTCCGCTTGCGGCTCTTTACCTGCCATTTCTTTAAAATACACCGCCACATTATTTATCCAACGGTAAAACAGCCTGCTGGAATTTAAATCTGTCATAAGTGCGGATTTCTTCAATCACACCTTCATCAACGCCGCACTCACGCAGTATCTTTTCTTCGTTCTCTTTCCAGATACGCCGTTTGCGTTCTTCCCGTACGTGGTTATATGCCATTTGGTATGTCCTCCAATCCGAATTTTTGAAATGTAAAAATTCAGATAAGAGGGCGGGGAACGACAGCCCACGCCAGAAACAGGCTTGTCCTGCCTGCTGATAAAAAAAAAGAAAAACCGTAAGGGCTGTTTAGCGCCATCATAGACAATGTGGATACAGACAGCCTTGAAAGCAGCGAATTTGCCGCTTTTACCAACCTGTTCAACGAATGGTATCCGAAACGCATACAAGCTGTCCGACGTATACGAAGTCGAGCAAAAGCAGCTGGAGCAGGAAATGGAAAAGCTGACCGAAGTCAGCGAAGCAGATACGAAAGTAACCAAAGTTGCCAAGCTGATATCCATTACCAAGAAATATACCCGTATGATGAACTGACACCCGAAATACTTAACGCTTTTGTGGATAAAATCATAATCCAAGATCGTATGAAACAGGACGAAAACGGATGCAGGCGCTTGATGTTTACTATTCTAATGTCGGGTTTGTGAATATTCCCACCGATGAGGAAATGCGGGCAACGGAACAGGAATATATGCAGCGTACCAATTTACAAACAGCCTGAATACTGGCAAAGGCAGGAGAAAAACTGCACTCCTGCCCATAGAAATCAATTTTTACCCTTATCTGGTTTACTGATGATTCCACGATGAATTAAATGCTGCTTAAAACCGCGCTTTTATAAAAAGCTTAAGCAAATTCAAATAACAATCGTTGTCTTTCATGAAATTATATCGTACTGCTAATTCCATAATTCTTCCCGCTCACGATCAAAATAAAATTGGAAAACAAAAGTTAGAGGCGCTTGAGCCAAGCTGTATTACGAAACTATAAGCTTTCAACCGAACCTGACGACATGTGCGTCAGATTCGGTATGCCTTGCGCGGCAAGGGTTTCATTGCACGGGACGCTGACCGCGCCTATGTGCAAGCGCTCCGTGTTAACTCGAAAAGCGTAGCGCAGCCACTTTTTCGACACACTGAATATGCCCGGCAATTATGCCGGGCGTATTGTTGCTGTATGAAATCCGGTTTAATAATATCCTATGAGCGGATATTCTCGATCGGTGTGTTTTTCGTAGCCGCGCGTATCGGTATCCGGTGGATTAGCATCGTACAAAATAGATATGCCAGGCATAGGATGATATGCACCGCCCAAGGATATAGCGAAAACTTATATTGGATAACGTCCAGCATCCGTTCTCGGAATGAAAGCGCCATACCCCCCGTTTTCATAATGGACGAAATCAGCATCACGATAAATACAAACATGTTGGCAACTGCAAGTGCAATCAGGCCGTTCATGAGTCCAGCGCTCCATTTCCAGCGCTTTAGCTCAAATTCCGTAACGCCCATAGACTGCAGCACGCCTAATCTTTTCCTATCCTGTTCTACAGCTGATTCCTCCGTGTTATACAGGATAACGCCCGCAATCAGCGCGGCCGCCAAACCAAGCATACAGATAATGACCGTATTGTTTAACGCAGCCGCAAAGACCTCCCTGTCCATATCCTTATAATTATAGAGGGTATAACCCTGTTCTTTGCAGAAAGACAAAAGGCCCAAATCGGTTACGTCCCTATTCGCCTGTTCGTTTCCATAAACGGCATACAGCGTTTGCCCATACAGGGTAGGATAGTATAGTTCCTGAAAATAGCTTTCCGTCTGCCACCTTTCATGCCTGCTTCCCGACGCATCGGGATACACCGTGTTTACCAATTGGTACGATCCGATAAGCGTATATCCTTGCTGGTATTGTGAGAACGGCCATATTGCCTCATCTGGGAAATATGCGATAATTCCGCTTATCGCAATATCATATTCATAAAAATAAAATTTCAAAGTATCGCTAACAAGCTTTTCACGGCATACTGTAATATCGATTGTATCCCCGATATCAAGCGCGCGTTCTTTTTTATAGTAATTGCTCTTTCGCTTATCCGTTGTCATGGAAAGTAAGTCGTACTCCTCCAATAAATGGCGCATTCGCTCTTCCTTTTTGAATTTGGCCGGCACATCCACATTACGCGGCGGCTTATCATAATTCCCGCCTTCGATATAAAGCGGAACGAGCAGTATCGCTTCTTTGCCTGCGTTAAAGTTATCCTCATCCACACTCCCTTCGGTAATGGCGCTTTTTAGCTGTTCAAAAATTAAAGTGTTTGTATTAACGCCATATAAATCCGTAATATATTTCCCTTCCGTTTCCGGCTCTTGAGTGAGTTGCCCCTTTTTCAAACCCGATCGCTCAACGCGCTTTCCGCCGAAATGCTCATAAAAATTCCGCTCAGGCAATATTTCGCTCAGCTTATTTATGCTTGGGCTATTCTTCATATTTTCAAACGAAATATACATCCGTTCCGCTTTCTTTAATACGTTAACCGACCCAACTCCCGTAATTTTTTCGATCTCTTGTACCCTTTCGCTTATTTCCCTGCCGGATATACCGTAATTAGCCGCTAAAAGATAATCGGGCGTGTTTATATAATGCTTTTTATCCATGTATTCTTCAAATGAAAGCGCGCTAAGCGCTACTGATGTAAGTATAATGACCGCTGCAAATGTAGACAGCCCGAGCGACAGCGCGCTTTTCCCGCGTTGTGCGGCGCGCCGCCGCCGGCAAACAGCGGCAAACGTGAGCCTGCCTTGGGGCCTGAGCTTGGCTGAGTTTTGTTTTTCCCTGACATTTTCGTGGATACCCTGTACAGGAGGCACGCGCATAGCCGCTATGAGCGGCCCGGACATGCCTATTAATATTGACACGCAGCATAAGGCTATTCCAATCAATACAGACTCAATATCCGCCGCGAAAATCAAAGAGCCGCCCAAAAGTATATTGTACCCCCAAACCGCGCCGTATGAAAGCACACCGCCCGCTATCAGGCCGGCAGGAAGGCTGATTAGAAGCACTAAGCCGCTCTCCCACATCAGCATGCGGGCTACCTGGGCGTTCGACGCGCCCACCGCTTTAAGAAGCGCGATACGCTTTGTCCTGCGCTTGAGCTGGGTATACAGTATTTGGAATACGGCGCATACGGTGATTAGGAAAACGCCAAACAGGACCGTTTTCATAAGCGCTTCCTCCGTTTCCCCCATGCCTGCGGGATATGCCAGGGAATTCATTCTAAGCCGCGTGTTGCCTTCCTGCACACCCAGGCTTGCCTGTATCGCCCAGTCCGTATCATCATCGGGCCATATGCAGGCCGCCGCCTTTTCAAACAACTCGCGCACGGTTAAAGTATCCGTACTCAAAAACGCGTGATATTCTTGCGGCATGCGGAAACCGTAACCCTGCCTCTGTATCATTGACTCGTATGCGGCATCCGCCTGCCTTAATCCGGCCTCGCTTATAAACGCGTTGGGAAGCTGATAATTCCCAGCGTCCCACCGGTCTGAATAGCTCTTCATAATTCCGCTTATTCGGAAGGTCCTGCTTACCGTCATATTACGCTCGATTGTATATCCTTCCCGCGTTATGGCGTCGACGTCGTAATGGTTCGGATTTTCAGCATTGATGAATAAACACTGATATTTTGTGAGTATACTCATGGTGTAATCTTCGTAAATGATATTATCCGGCCTGCTATGCCTAAAATATGTATGCTCGAACTGGTCATAAAACTCTCCCATGAAATAACTTCTTAAGTAAAGTGCAATCATCTCCTTTCCGTTTTCTTCCATATAATCAAGCTCAATTTCTTCATAGTATTCTTTAAGTATTTCCCTAAAATTCGCTATCTCTTCTTCCGTTATAGGGCCGCGAACAGCTTCGACATAGGGCCAGAACCGCTCTTCATAGTAGTCATAAGAATCTCTTTCGTCTTCTGTAGGAAGTGAAATTTCATAAGTCACCGCAACCTCGTCGCCAACCTTGATATCTCCGCCCATCTCGCCTATACGGCTCATCTCAAGCGCGATTTCATTTTCCGCCTCAGGCATGCGGCCCTCATACATCTCAAAACGCCCGGCCTCCATCAGCCCATCGTTCATAACGCCAATGACGCCCGCCTGTTTCGACTCGCCTATTACCCTGCTTTCTATTATATCGGCGGTTAACTCCCCGCTGCCCGCCCGAAGCGCCTCCATTTCCTCGCCCGTAGCGGAAAGCAGCGCGCCCTTCCACTCCCCGAACACATTGAAATTCTGCT
>OHJS01000324.1_pt1 | contig 32961 bp, 29 predicted proteins | sample 1568661 | NCBI WGS metagenome assembly OHJS01 (sample SAMEA3879603, study PRJEB24766) | human gut metagenome | biome: human-associated habitat; feature: feces | place: USA | collected 1985/1987 | reverse complement strand
CCCCGACAAAGTGGCCGATCAAATATCGGACGCTGTGCTTGACAAACTGTTGGCTTACGACCCCAGTTCAAAAGTAGCTTGCGAAACGCTGGTAACTACCGGACAGGTGGTGTTGGCAGGAGAAGTGAAAACCAAAGCGTATATCGATTTGCAACGCGTGGCACGCGAAGTGATTAACAAGATAGGCTATACCAAGAGCGAATACATGTTCGAAGGCAACTCTTGCGGTGTATTCTCTGCCATCCACGAACAGAGTCCTGACATCAACCGCGGCGTGGAACGCGAAGACCCGATGAACCAGGGAGCCGGCGACCAGGGTATGATGTTCGGCTATGCTACCAATGAAACAGAGAACTACATGCCGCTTTCACTCGACCTGGCACACAAACTGCTGATGGTGCTGGCTGAAATCCGCCGCGAAGGAAAAGTCATGACTTACCTTCGTCCGGATTCAAAGAGCCAAGTAACGATTGAATACGATGATGACCGCCGTCCGGTACGTATCGATACCATCGTAGTGTCTACCCAGCACGACGAATTCATCCAGCCGGAAAACGATTCCAAGGAAGCGCAACTGAAAGCCGACGAGGAAATGCTGGCCCAAATCCGCAAGGATGTCATCGAAATCCTGATGCCGCGTGTCATTGCTGAAATCCACAACCCGAAAGTACTGGCCTTGTTCAACGATAAAATCAAATACCATGTGAACCCGACCGGCAAGTTCGTCATCGGTGGTCCGCACGGAGATACCGGCCTGACAGGCCGTAAGATTATCGTGGATACCTACGGAGGTGCCGGTGCGCACGGAGGCGGTGCTTTCTCTGGAAAAGACCCAAGCAAGGTAGACCGTAGTGCGGCATACGCTGCCCGTCACATCGCCAAGAACCTGGTGGCAGCCGGAGTAGCCGACGAAGTATTGGTACAGGTGTCTTACGCCATCGGTGTAGCACGTCCTATCAACATTTACGTCAACACTTACGGACGCAGCAAGGTCAACATGACCGACGGAGAGATTGCCAAGAAGGTGGATGAAATCTTCGACATGCGTCCCCGCGCCATCGAAGAGCGCCTGAAACTGCGTAACCCGATTTACAGCGAGACAGCCGCTTACGGACACATGGGCCGTGAACCGAAAATCGTGACCAAACATTTCGAATCGGCTTACGAAGGCAACAAAGACGTGGAAGTGGAACTCTTTACATGGGAGAAACTGGACTACGTGGATAAAGTGAAAGAAGCTTTCGGACTGAAATAATCCGAAATTCTTAAACGACAACGATATCAAGCAGGAAGAAGAGTTCAAGATTTTCTTCCTGCTTTTTTATTTTCATCACCGGCTATTTCAACATATATTGCCGGGGAGTACATCCTACCGCAGCCTTAAAATATTTGCCAAAGAAAGAGGCATTTGCAAAATTCAGGAAATCACCTACCTGCTGGACGGTGTATTCTCCACTCTTCAACAAAGCCTTTGCTTCCAAAATCACATAATCGCGAATCCAATCCGGAGCATGGCGGTCGCTTACCTCCCAAATGACCTGCGAAAGATATTTGGGCGTCAGACAAAGTTTTTCGGCATAGAAACACATATTCCGATGTGCTCTATAATGTGTTTGCACCAACTCCAGAAAGTCTTCAAACAGCTTTTCCTGCCTGCTTTCCACTTTACGCACCTGCTGCCGGTCATACTCCAACAACCATTGACATCCATTGTAAAAGAATACTTGCAAATAGCCTGCTATGGCTTCCAGCTTAAACTTATAACCGGGTTGCTCCAGCTTTTTCCGCATCGAATGATAGAGTATCATACACTCTTCCATTTGAGTCGACGAGATGTGTATCAGGGAAGTAGCAGTAAGCAAACGCAGGAAAGCCATACTTAAGGACGATTGTTGCCCTTTCCACAAACGATGACCGGATAAACCAATAATTGCCACCTCAGCCGCTGCACTCACTTCCAGACATTCTCCAATCGTACCTGGAAGCACCACCAGTACATCATTCTCCGACAATACATATTCTTTCAACTGTAGCTGTACCCGCATGGTACCACGCAAACAGAACATCACCAAGGTAAAAGTCAGCTTGAAAGGGTAGGAAGGAGACACAAAATCAGAAACCAGTTCCTCCTCCACATCCATTCCGATGTTATCCAGCAAAACCAGTTCATTTCCATAAATCAGCGTACGCCCCACATCAGGAAGCATCAACAAATGCAATTCCTTAAAAATAGAATCTTCTTTCTTCATCTATTTTGCTCTTTATTTCTTTACAAAGATAGTCCTTTAGAACATAAAATAAAGGAGAAAAAGGTTATTTAATCTACTAATCCTACTTTTAGGACATTTTGCAGGCTGATAAGGGTGTAAAGAAGAAAACAAAAAATGTGACCTTTGCATCTAAAGAACTTCTAAATCCATACAGATGAAACAATTATTATTACTTCCCTTCCTTCTCTGGTTGGCCAGTGGATGCACAGAAAAGCCCACGCAAACCTTTATCCGCAGTGTGATGTTGACCACTCCTATCCCGTCTGGAGCAGAGAGCATCAAAAACTTCTCTGGAGTGGTACAAGAGAGCCATAACATCGGACTGGGATTTAAAACCGCAGGACAAATTGAAAAAATATACGTAAAAGAAGGAGATTATGTAAAGAAGGGGCAGTTAATTGCCCAGCTGGACCACACAGACTACCAACTAGGTGTACAGGCTTTGGAAATACAATGCAAGCAACTGGAAGATGAAGTCAAACGGACAGAAGCCTTATATCGCAGCAAAAGTATTTCCATCAACGATTATGAAAAAGCACAGGCCGGACTACAGCAGTTGAAAGTACAATTACAAGTCAACCGTAACAAGCTGGCATATACACGCTTGTATGCTCCTACCGACGGATACATACAAAGCGTCAATTTTGCTCCATCGGAAATGGTAGACGCAGGTACTCCTGTCATCAACCTGCTCGACATGCATTCCATGGAAGTGGAAACCGAACTGCCGGCTGAGGTATATCAGCTTCGCTCCCGCTTCCAGCGTATCACCTGCGAACTTCCTTCCGCAAAAGAAGGAGATATTCCCATGAAAATATCGAGCATCGCCCCCAAAGCAGATGGGAATCAGTTATACCAGCTGAAACTGACCTTTCAGAAGAAGACCGACTCACGGCTCAGTGCAGGCATGAATGTCAATGTACGCATCTACATTGCAGCTACCGACAGTCTTCGTGCTTCTTTTACACTTCCCTTGCATGCCCTCATTCAATCACAGGAAGAGACCTATGTCTGGGTAATGAATACCGACTCTACCGTCAGCAAACGGAAAGTGAACTGCAACGGAATAGATGAAAAAGGCCGTGCCGTCATTACAACCGGACTGAAAGGCGATGAACAAATCATAAAGGCAGGGGTAAATGCCCTGCAGGAAAACGAAAAAGTCCGTGTCATCCATACGGATAGTAAAACCAACGTAGGAGGACTTATCTGATGAAAATAAAACTTACCGAATACTTTATGAAGCGGCCTACCTTGTTCTGGTCGCTCATGACCTTCATTCTGATAGCCGGCGTGCTGGCTTTCTTGCAGATGCCCAAGCTGGAAGACCCGGCTGTCTCCGTCAAACAAGCTATGGTCATCGTACCTTATCCAGGAGCTACCGCTCATGAAGTAGAACTGAAAGTGGCACAAACCATGGAAGACGAACTCCGTGCCCTCCCCAACGTCAAGAAAATCAAATCGGAATGTCAGAACGGAATGGCTACGTTCACCGTAGAATTTCAGATGACCGTCCTTCAAAAAGACTTGGAACAGCACTTCGACCTCCTTCGGCGAAAAGTGAACGACAGCCGTTCCAAATTGCCACAAGACTGCTATGACCCGATTGTCATAGACGACATGATGGATGTGTACGGCATCTTCTATGCTTTTACAGGTGAAGGCTATTCTTATCCGGAACTCTACAAATACGCCAAACTGATACGCCGGGAACTGCTGGGAGTAAAGGGTGTGAAACGTATCCTTATCACGGGCAACCGGGATGAAGTCATTCAAATCACGTTATCGAAAGAGAAGATTGCCCGTAATGGCATTATCCCAACCCAAATCATGATGAGCCTGCAGAATACCGGGAAAACGGTGAACGCAGGCAGTTACCAAAATGAAAGCGACCGGCTGCCATTGCATGTGAGCAGTGCCGTTACCGATGAGAAAGATATCCGTAACCTGCTCATCCGCACCCCGCAGGGGAAAACCATCCGACTGGGAGATATTGCACAAATAGAACGTACTTACAGCAAACCGCAACGAAACGGCTTCTTCGTAGACGGGAAACCGGCCCTGGCCATCTGCCTGACCATGGAAGAAAATGCCATTGTCCCCGATGTGGGAAAAGCTGTTGAAAAACGGCTGGCAGAAATCATGCCACAGATTCCCGCGGGAATGGAAATGGAAAAAATATTCTTCCAGCCCGACAAGGTGGATGAAGCCATCAGCTCCTTTATGGTCAACCTGGTAGAGTCGGTCCTGATTGTCATCCTGATTCTTATCTTCACCATGGGATTCCGCAGCGGCCTCATCATCGGCTTCGGACTGATTCTGACCATCGCTGTCTCCTTCCCCATCCTGTTAATGTGTGGCACTACGCTTCAGCGTATCTCCCTTGGGGCTTTTATCGTGGCCATGGGGATGCTGGTAGACAATGCCATCGTCATCATGGACGGCATCTTGATTGACAAAGCACGCGGGCTAGCCCCAAAGACTTATTTGTACCGCATCGGACAACACACCGCCATGCCTCTGCTGGGAGCTACCCTGATTGCCGTATCGACTTTCCTTGCCGTATATCTTTCTCCCGATTCAGCCGGAGAATATGCCGGCGACCTATTCCTGGTGCTCTGTGTCAGCTTGCTGGCCAGCTGGATACTGGCATTGATCCAAGTACCTGTCTGTGCCAAATCGTGGCTGCCTGTTCGTGAAAAGACAACCCAGCAACCACAGATATACCATTCACCCATCCACCGGTTTATCCGTCGTACCATCAGCTTGCTGGTAGAATACAAAAAGACGACACTGGCTACCTCCTTCATCCTCTTGGCTCTCTGTATATTCGGCATGACGAAGGTAAAAAATCTGTTTTTCCCGGATTTTGACTACAAGCAATTCATTGTAGAATATTTTCTTCCTTCGCAAACCGACCCCGACCGTGTACGAAAAGACCTTTTGGAAATATCGGCCCTGCTTAAGAAAAATCCTGCCATTGAGCGGGTAGCTGCCAGCATGGGAAGTGCACCTGCCCATTACTGCCTGGTGCGTCCCATGACATCAGGAGGCGACTGTTACGGTGAACTGATGGTCGACTGTAAAGATTATGAGACCGTGGTTGCACAAATTCCTGCAATTAGGAAACTTCTGCGCGAACGTTATCCCGACGCGTACATCCGCATCCGGAAATACAATTTTTCCATTGCCTCCTCTCATACAGTGGAAGTCGAGTTTTCAGGTCCGGACCCTGCCATCCTACGGAAACTGAGCCAACAGGCAGAAGATATTATGCGCCGCTGCCCGTACGTAGACCCTTATTCCGTGGGTAACAACTGGAAACCCGAAGGCAAGACCCTGACAGCCGATTATGTACGCGAAGATGCATTAAGGTCGGGTATTGAGCGAAGTGATGTAGGAAATGCCTTGCTGGCCGCTACCGACGGATTACCCGTAGGCGTATTGAACGACCAAGACCAGACCGTACTCATCCATCTGCTGGTACGAAATGCCGACGGAAGCCGGATTACCAACCTGAATGATATTCCCGTATGGAGTACGTTGAACCTACGCATGGACGACAACGAACTGAAAGGTCTGCTGACCGGTTCCACCAAAATGGACGAACTGCAAGACCAGTTGTTCCGTAGTGTACCCCTCGGCAACGTAGCCCGTCAGATTCGGCTGGACTGGGAGGACAACTACATCTATCGTCTCAATGGACAAAGAGCCATCGAAGCGGAATGTGACCCCAATACCGACTTATACGAAGCCACTCCGGCAAAAGTCGTCGCCTCCATTCAGAAAGAAATCGAAGGCATCCCTCTGCCGGACGGTTACAAAATGCGATGGGTAGGCGAAGGTGAATTGCAGGGAGAAGCCATCGGCAATCTGATGAAATACATGCCTGTGACCCTCTTCATCATTCTGGGTATTCTGTTATTACTTTTCAACAGTTGGAAAAAAGTAATACTCATTCTGCTCTGCTTCCCGTTTGTTTTCTGTGGCATCACGCCTGCCCTGTTACTTTTCCGACAGCCCTTTACCTTTATGGCTATCATCGGAATGATGGGACTTATCGGCATGATGGTGAAAAACGCCATTGTACTGGTCGATGAAATCAATCGCTTGCAACAGGAAGAACATCTCCACCCTTATCATGCCGTGGTAGAAGCAACCATTTCACGCGTACGCCCCGTACTGATGGCCTCACTGACCACCATTGTGGGCATGATTCCGCTTGTAAACGACCCAATGTATGGTTCCATGGCCATCACGATTATGGGAGGACTGACCGTAGGTACCCTCATTACTCTCGTGCTGCTTCCTATTTTCTATACCGCTCTGTTCCATATATACAAACCCTATTCCATGTCTAACCCTTCATCCAAACAATTATGAAACGATATATTTTAAGTGGGATACTGTGGCTCGGCTTTCTGACACAGCTCCCTGCACAACACATACTTTCACTCACGCAAGCCGATTGCCGGGAACTGGCCCTGCAACGCAACGAGGAGGTACAGAAAGCCACCAATACCTTACAGCAGGCCGAACTGGACCAGAAGATTGCCTTCAGTTCCTATCTGCCTAAATTCGACGGAATGGTATCGGGTTCCTATATGTTTCCAGATGTCGAAATGACTGGAATGGAACTCCAGATTCACGGCATGTACCTGGCTGGCATCAGTGTGACCCAGCCGTTATATGCCGGAGGGAAAATCCGGGCTGGAAACAAACTGGCCAAGATTGGTCGGGAGAGTGCCGCTGAAAGCAGAAGAAAGACACGCATGGAAGTCATTGCGGAAGCAGACAAGGCCTACTGGAACTACATTGCTGTCCAGCAAAAGGTACGCATGCTGGAAGCGTATCGCACACAGATGGATACTCTATACCAACAGGTAGAAACAGCTGTAAAAGCAGGCATGGGCACAGACAATGAACTGTTGCGCATCACCGCCAAACGAAGCGAAATCAACTATCAACTGCAAAAAGCCCAAAACGGGAACGAGCTGTGCCGGTTGGCCCTGTGCCATGTGTTGGGTGAACCGTTGGAAACACAGATTCTCCCCACAGACACCCTCATCCAAGTCACGCCTCCCGAACAATTGGACGAGGGAATTGACTCTCGCCCTGAGTTCAAATTGCTGAAACAGCAGATTGCCGCCCAGGAACAGCAAGTGAAAATGGCCAGAGGGAATATTCTGCCGCAAATAGGACTCTCTGCCGGATATGCCTACTACGGAAACATCAAGCTGAAAGGGATGACAGCCGACCCGCAAGGAAACTACATACCTTTTACGCAAAAAATGGATGACGGAATCGGACTGGTCATGGCTTCAGTAAGCATCCCGCTCTTCCATTGGGGAGAAGGACTGAGAAAGGTCAAGAAAGCCAAGCTGGACCTGCAAAATGCCCAACTGGACCTACAACAAAATTCACGTCTGCTCACCATCGAGGTACGACAGGCCATCCAGAACCTGACCAACGGATATAACCTGGTACAAACTGCCGCACTCGGTTCCAAGCAAGCCCTGGAAAGCCTGCGAGTGATGCGTAACCGCTACACCCACGGCCTCAGCACCCTGACCGACCTGCTGGAAGCACAGTCCCAATGGCAACAGGCTGAAAGCAACCGTATCGAAGCACTGACGCAATACAAAATTTATGAAACAGAATACAAGCGGTGCACGGGACGTTTGGAGGAATAGCTTTTACCTATAATATTGACAATTACAGACGATGCCAGGCATTGCATATAATTGTTTAATCTCTATCTTTGCAAAAATTATTCTCCTTTGCAATGAACGACATTAAAAATATATGCGTGTACAGCGCCTCCAGCACAAAAATTGACCCCATCTATTTCGAAGCAGCCGAACAACTGGGAAAGATTCTGGCCCAGAAACACATCAACCTCATCAACGGAGCCGGATGCCTGGGGCTCATGTGCCGCATCAGCGACGCCACATTGGCTGCCGGAGGTACCGTGACGGGCGTCATCCCCCATTTCATGGTGGAACAGGGCTGGCACCACAAAGGGCTGACCCAACTGATTGAGACAAAAGACATGCACGAACGCAAACAACTCATGGCCGACATGTCCGATGGCGTCATCGCCCTTCCCGGAGGATGCGGCACCTTGGAGGAACTGCTCGAAATCATCACCTGGAAGCAGCTCGGACTGTACCTGAAACCCATTGTCATCCTCAATATCAACCATTTTTATGATCCGCTGCTCCAAATGCTCCAGCAGGCCATCGACCAACATTTCATGCGACAGGAACATAAAAACATCTGGCATGTGGCAGAAACTCCGGAAGAAGCCGTGAATTTAGTGTACACCATTCCTCATTGGAGCAAAGAAATTCGTAAATTTGCGGCAATATGAACGAAGTCAGCCACATAGGTTTTTCACAGATTCAGGAACTTTACGAACAGCACGTAAAGGAAATAGACGATACGCTGCTGCATAGCAAAAAAGCGAAGTGCAGTACGGGTATGCCTGGAGAGCCACTTCCTTATCAGCTACGCACCGATTTACCCATTACTTGTGTGGTCTTCCTATGCTTCTTTCTGATTATTTATGCCCTGAAAAACGGGAAAAAATACCTTCACCAACACCTGAAAGGCTTTTTCCGACACAAAGAACGGGCCGGTCTGTTTGACGAAACATCCAGTTTCGACATCCGCTATCCCCTCACATTAGGGAGTATCAGCTGTATATCGGCCAGCCTGTTCATCTATGATTTCTTCTCCAAGACCGAACAGGTGTTGTATCAGACCGTTCCCCACTATGTCATATTGTGCGTGTACATATTCTGTCTGCTTCTGACCATTGGGGCAAAGACTCTCTTGTCTCAATTTGTCAACTGGATTTTCTTCGACAAAGAGCGAAACAGGACTTGGATTGCCGCCTATTTTGACCTGCTTTCCGGAGCTTCTCTCATCTTGTTTCCATTAGCTTTGCTGGTCATTTACTTTAATCTCGACTTTAATTTTTCCAAAACATTCGTACTCTTTGTAGTAATTTGTTTCAAAATATTGTTATTTTATAAATGCATTAGAAACTTTTTCAATCATTTTCATGGCATTTTACATTTAATTCTGTACTTTTGCAGCCTCGAAATTATCCCTCTCCTTTTCTTCTGGAAAGGACTGGCATATATAAACCACATTTTGATTTTAAATTTTTAGTAACGTTGAAAATAAAGAAAGTCCTCGTTTCTCAGCCTAAACCGACGACAGAAAAGTCTCCCTATTTTGACATTGCTGAGAAGTACGGAGTGAAGATAGATTTTCGCCCGTTCATCAAAGTAGAAAGTTTGTCGGCTAAAGAATTCAGACAGCAGAAGGTTTCTATTCTAGACCATACAGCCGTTGTATTCACTTCACGTCATGCTATCGACCATTTCTTTAGTCTTTGCACAGAGTTGCGTGTAACGATTCCGGAAACGATGAAATATTTCTGTACTTCGGAAACCATCGCATTGTATATCCAGAAATATGTGCAATATCGCAAACGGAAAGTATTCTTCGGAGCCACAGGTAAATTTGCCGACCTGCTTCCACTTATTGTCAAGCATAACACAGAAAAATACCTCATCCCGATGTCGGATGTACACAACGATGAGATTAAAGATTTGCTCGACAAAAACCACATCCAGCATACGGAAGCCGTCATGTATCGTACCGTGAGCAACGACTTTACGCCCGGTGAAGAGTTCAACTATGACATGCTGATTTTCTTCAGTCCGGCAGGTATCCAGTCGCTGATGAAGAACTTCCCGAACTTCGAACAGAAGGACATTGCCATCGGAAGTTTCGGTCCGACCACTGCCAAGGCGGTCAAGGACGCAGGTTTACGCCTCGATCTGGAAGCTCCTTCCAGCACTGCTCCTTCCATGCCGGCTGCACTGGATATGTTTATCCGCGAACACAACAAATAAGAAATACCTCTGACCAACAAAGCGAAGCAATAAAAGCATTACTTCGCTTTGTTACTTTTTAGTACCGTGTCTATGACTGATTCTCAAAAACCCACTTTGCCAAAGGTAGAACGGCTGAATAGCCGGATACTGATAGAGAAACTCTTTACAGGAGGCAGCAAGTCGCTTCCTGCTTTCCCTCTGCGTATCGTCTACATGCCGGTTGAAGGAGAAAATCTGCCCATAGCCACCATCCTGATCAGTGTGCCCAAAAAACGGTTCAAACGGGCCGTGAAACGTAACCGCGTGAAACGTCAGATACGCGAAGCCTACCGCAAGCATAAGCAAATCCTGATTGAGCCGCTGAAGAACTCGCACAAAAAAGTGGCTCTTGCCTTTATCTGGCTGGACAACGAACTCCATGACTCCGCTGAAGTAGAAGCTAAGGTCGTCAAACTGTTACAACTTACCGCAGAACGTCTGGCATGAGAAAGATTCTGACTTTTCTGCTTTTGCTTCCCATCTATTTTTACCGGAACTGCATCTCCCCCTTCACGCCTCCTTCCTGCCGCTTCACCCCCACCTGTTCACAGTATGCCATTGAAGCCATCAAGAAGCACGGCCCCCTGAAAGGATTGTATCTGGCCATACGGCGTATTCTCCGCTGCCATCCCTGGGGAGGCTCCGGATACGATCCGGTCCCCTAATCTTCTGCTTTATGGTTGAGACTCCTTTTTTCGACGCACACACCCATCACTTGACATCCGACGCACAGACCACCTCCATTCTCAGCTGCAGCATGATGGAATCGGCCTCTGTGATTTTCCAACAAGCCAAGTACCTCTCTGTCAGCCTCCATCCCTGGTACCTGTCCGCAGAGAACCTTCCATTACAAACAAACTGGATGGAACACTGCCTTTCGTCCGACCCACGGATAGTAGCCGTGGGAGAAGCAGGACTTGACAAGCTGTGCGATGTTCCTCTTCCGCTGCAACAGGAAGCTTTTCAGGCAGCCATTGCATTATCCGAAAAGTACCGTTTCCCCTTACTTATTCATGCTGTCAAGGCTACAACAGAACTTCTGGCATTCCAAAAGAAACACCGTCCTGCGCAACCCTGGATTATCCACGGATTCAGAGGAAAGAAAGAACTGGCTGAAGACTTGCTCCGGCATGGATTTTATCTCTCCTTCGGAAAGAAATACCAGGAAAAAGCCTTGTCTGCCGTACCGGTAGAAAGATTGCTGCTGGAAAGCGATGAAGAAAACATCGATTTCCAGAGCTTCTATTCCGAAGTCGCCTCCGTGCGTGGAACGACTGTAGAAAGCCTCATCAAAGCCCTCAACGAAAATGCTAACCGTCTCTTTTTTAACCGCTAAAAATTGGTTATTCAGAGAAAGTGTCGTACTTTTGCTTCAATTATTAAATAAATATGTTAAACTAAGAATTTCATTCGATGAATTTTGTAGATGAACTAAGATGGCGTGGAATGATACATACCATGATGCCAGGAACAGAAGAACTGCTGAAGAAGGAAATGGTAACGGCTTACCTGGGTATTGACCCTACAGCCGACTCGTTGCATATCGGTCACCTGTGTGGCGTGATGATGTTGCGTCATTTCCAACGCTGCGGCCACAAGCCGTTGGCACTGGTAGGTGGTGCCACTGGTATGATTGGAGACCCTTCAGGCAAGTCGCAGGAACGTAACTTGCTGGACGAGGAAACCCTGCGCCACAATCAGGAGTGTATCAAGAAGCAGTTGGGCAAATTCCTCGATTTTGAATCGGATGCCCCGAACCGTGCAGAACTGGTAAACAACTACGACTGGATGAAAGACTTCTCTTTCCTGGATTTCGCCCGCACCGTAGGAAAACACATCACCGTGAACTACATGATGGCAAAGGAATCCGTACAGAAACGTCTGAACGGAGAAGCCCGCGACGGTCTTTCTTTCACAGAATTTACTTACCAGCTGTTACAAGGATACGATTTCCTGCATCTGTATGAAACCAAGAACTGCAAGCTGCAGCTGGGTGGCTCCGACCAGTGGGGAAACATCACCACAGGTGCCGAACTGATCCGCCGTACCAACGGAGGAGAAGTGTTTGCCCTGACTTGCCCGCTGATTACAAAAGCCGACGGCGGCAAATTCGGAAAGACCGAATCGGGAAACATCTGGCTGGATCCCCGTTATACTTCTCCTTACAAGTTCTATCAGTTCTGGCTGAACGTAAGCGACGAAGATGCCAAACGCTATATCAAGATTTTCACTTCCCTGAGCAAGGAAGAAATCGAAGGCCTGATTGCCGAACACGAACAAGCTCCTGAAGCACGCGTGCTCCAGAAACGTCTGGCCAAGGAAGTGACCATCATGGTTCACTCGGAAGCCGACTACAATGCGGCAGTGGAAGCCTCTGGCATCCTGTTTGGAAAAGCCACTTCCGAAGCCCTGAAGAGACTGGACGAAGATACCCTGCTTTCTGTATTTGAAGGGGTTCCTCAATTCGAGGTATCCAAGACGGATATCGAAGCCGGTATCAAGGCGGTAGATTTGTTTACCGAAAAAGCGGCCATCTTCCCGTCAAAAGGTGAAATGCGTAAGCTGGTTCAAGGCGGTGGCGTTTCTCTGAACAAAGAGAAACTGGCAGCTTTCGACCAGGAGATTACCGCAGCCGACCTGCTGGATGAAAAATACCTGCTCGTACAGCGCGGAAAGAAAAACTATTATCTGGTAATCGCCAAATAAATTCTTTCAGAAAAAGATAACGAAAGGCTGTCTCACTTCAATTGGGGGCAGCCTTTCTTGTGTCTTGAAGTCTGCCAGTACTTTCAGGTCAGTACTGCAGTACTCCCTAAGCAGTACTTTAGTACTTTCAAGGAAGTACTGGAGTATTGCCAAGGGAGTACTGGCATGAGATAAAATTACCTCGGGAATAAAGGTCAGAAAACAAAAAATACCGGCTGACTCATTGTGAATCAACCGGCATTTTTGTAAGTCCGGAAAGACAGTTCTCCCGGAAATTTCAGTCCTTATTTCTTCGCATCCAGCTCTTTCAGCAGCTCGTCTACTGCCGCCTTCAACTGCGTATCTTCTCCTTTCACAATGGTTTCGGGCGCGTTCAGCACATAAATGTCCGGCTCCAGTTCCTTATTTTCCAGGTAACTGCCGTCCGGCAGACGGTAACCGATGACTGGAATACCGTAAATCAAATCCGGATCTTGCATCCGTACCCAGTTCACACTCGTCATCGTACCCGGAACCGGTGCGCCTACCAGCTTGCCGATTCCTTGGTGCTTGTATACCCACGGCGTGCCGTGTGCATTCGAATAGTTGGCCTCGCACTGCAACATGATGGAAGGCTTGTTCCAGCGACGGCTCGGCATGTCGCAGGCTTCCCGGCCGCGGATGACCTGCGTCAGGTATTTGTGTCCGCTGAACAACACTTCGATGTCTTCATGCAGACGGCCTCCTCCGTTGAAACGCGTATCAATCACGATACCTTCCCGGTTATTGTATTTACCCAGGATATTCGAATAGATGGTACGGAAACTGCCGTCGTCCATAGATTCGATATGTACGTATCCCAGGCGACCGTTCGACCATTTGTCCACATCTGCCGCACGCTGTTTCACCCAACGCTCATACAACAGGCCACTCAAGGCTCCGCCGCTGATGGGTTTCACTACTTCATCCCAACGGGCTTTCGACTGGGGATCGTAGAACGAAACCAAGACCTTCTTGCCAGCCTTTCCATTCAGCAACGCCGCAAAATCCCCCTCGGCCGGCTGTCCGTCAATCTTCTCAATCACCACACCCGGTTTCACCTGTGTCGTCTTCCGGTCGAACGGGCCTTTTTCCACCACTTCGTCCACCTTCATGCCTTTGCCCGTGTAACTCCAGTCATACAGTAATCCCAGACTGGCGGTAGCTTCCTTGGCTCCCGGACGGTAACGGCCTCCCGTGTGCGATACGTTCAGTTCGCCCAGCAGTTCACTCAGCATTTCCGCATAATCATATTTGTTGTTGATATGCGGCAAGAAACGACGGTAATTGGCCGTCATGGCCTTCCAGTCTACTCCGTGCATCTTCACGTCATAAAAACGTTTCTGCTCCTCACGACACATGTTATCGTACATGTAAGCCCGTTCAGCAGCCAAGTCCATCTTCACATCCGCGCGATAAGAAATCGGCTTCAGCTTCTCCCCGCTCATGTCCATCTTCTGCATGGAACCTGAACCCAGCACGAACAGATTCTTTCCGTCTTTGTCCATCTCCATGTCGGCCCATCCGGAACCCATCTTGTGCAACAGTTTCGTTTCCCGCTTGCGCAAATCCAGTTTCCACATGTCGAAGCCCCGTTCGAAAGCCGACAGATAATACAAGCTCTCTCCGTCCTTGGACAGAATGGCCGAAGCAATGCTCGATGAATTCGGTGTCAGACGCACGATACGGTCCTGAATGCCCTCCAGTTCCACTACGATGTCTTTCACCTTGGCAGCCTCATCTTTCTTGTCTTTATCCTCTTTTTTATCTTCCTTCTTTCCGTCTTTCTTTTCCGCAGCCTTCTCCTGTTCTTTTTCCAGTTCCTTCTGCAACTCGTAATCTTCCTTGCTCATGCGGTACTTGTCGTAGGCATCCTGGTTCACAAAAACCATCATCACGTCGTCCAGTGAACCCCAGGAAGCATGGTTACGCATTCCGTAACGCTCGGTGGTGAACAGGATGGCATTGCCGTCCATGGTCCATTTCGGCGAACCGCTGGTGTAACCACTGTTGGTCAGGTTCACGAGTTTTCCTTTTCCGTCGGCACTGACTAAAGCGATGTCGGTATACGGATCGTGCTTGTTGCCGATGAACTCCAGCGTAAACCATTTGCCATCGGGCGACCAGGCATAATGGAATCCCCCGCTCAGTTCATACCACGTACTTCCGTCAGTAATCTCACGCACCTTGTTCGTTTCGAGGTTCAACACCTTCAGGCGGATACGGTCTTCAATGAAAGCCACCTCCTTGCCATCGGGCGAGAACTTAGGATACATCCGTTCCACGGTCTTGGAAGGCAACAGCACCTCTTCCTTAATCAAAGTGGCATTCGGGAAATTCAAATCCTCTTTCCGTTCAATTTCCGCCTTGTAAAGCTGCCAGTTTCCTTCCCGCTCACTGGCATATACCAGCGTACGGTTGTCTGCTCCGAAAGACAGTCCCTCTTCCGCTTCCGGCGTATGCGTAATCTGCTTGGTCGTACCATATTCCACAGAGGTCACGAACACCTCTCCGCGCACAATGAAAGCCACCTGCTTGCCGTCTGGCGAAACCACCGCTTCCGAAGCACCTCTCGTATAGGTCAACGTCACCGGAATATCCTCATCGTCGCGTGTCAGTGAAACAGCTACTTTTGCCGGTTTTCCACCTTGAGCCTGTGTATAAATTTCTCCATTATACGTATAGCACAGCGTACCGTCGCTTCCCAAAGAAAGGAAACGCACCGGATGTGTGGAGAAAGAAGTCAGCGGCTTCACCTGGTCCGGGTTATCCAGCGGGAACGAATACACATTAAACGAACCTTTGTTGCGCTCACTCAGGAAGAACACTTCCTTGCCATCGGCCGACAATACCGGGTTACGGTCTTCTCCCGCCCGTTTGGTCAGGTTGGTATGCTTGCCCGAAGTCATGTCGTACATCCAGATATCCCTTGTGATGGAAGAAGTGTGATGCTTGCGCCATTCATCCTCAAACCCTTTCCGGTCCTGATACAGGAACTTATCGCCCGCTGCATTGAAGCAAACCATTTCGGCAGGCGTACCCAAAATCTGTTCCGTCTTTCCCCCTTCTGCCGGTACCTTATACAATTCCGTCATGGCAGAAGTCGGAAACAACGCACTGCTGGCCGGGTCCTGAATGCTGGCCGAGAACACAATGTACTTTCCGTCTGGTGTGAAAGCGGAAGGAATTTCCGAGGCCGAGTTAGTGGTCAATCTGCGAGCCGAACCTCCGTTGGCCGACATCACAAACACATCCGTATTCCCAAAACGGTCGCTGGCAAAGGCAATCTGCTTGCCATCGGGCGACCACACCGGAGACGATTCGTAGGAATCCTGGGTAGTCAGCTGTACCGCCTCACCCCCTTTGGAAGCTACCTTATAGATGTCTCCCTTGTAACAAAACAAAATTTCTTTTCCGTCTGGGGAGATTCGCACGTCACGCATCCACAACGGGGTAACCGCCATGGCACAAGTCACTGTGCTTCCCAGCACCAATGCAGACAATAGTTTCTTCATCATAATCAAATGGTTTTGAAAACAAAGATAAGGATTCCCCACAGAAACGGAAAAAAAGTCAGAATTTATTTGGAAAGTATTCCTAAAAACATTTATCTTTGCAACGTTTTCTGAGGAAAACAGCATAAAGTTTGGACTATGGTGTAATGGCAGCACAACAGGTTTTGGTTCTGTTTGTCCAGGTTCGAATCCTGGTAGTCCAACTAGAAAAATCCCTGAAAGTTATGACTTTCAGGGATTTTTCTTTTTCAACAAACTCTTTTCAAAGGAAATTTCTCCACTGCCTTTATATTCCCAATCATCATTCTCTCCCATCCATAAGAATCACCCCCAAAATACTGTTACAAAAAACCGACAATTTCTACTACTGGCATTATATGACAATCTTTTGGCACCATACGAAAAATATATGTGATAAGATGATGATATTTTTGCAAAAACTAAACAATGAAGAAAAATATGAATAAAAAACAATTTCTAATCAGTATAGGTTTTTGCACCTTGTCACTAATCTTGAATGCGCAGAATGGCCCAAGAAATAACAGCAAAAACTTTCCTGAGGCAATTCCAACCAACAAAAAAGTACAACTGTTTAACCAAACAAAAGAAATATATGCGTTAAACTACCAGAAAGATGTGGTGTACGCCACCAAAGAAGGTGTAGACTTAAAACTGCAGATTGTGAACCCAAAGCCTTATGACCAACCTAACAAAACTTTCCCTTGCATTCTTTACGTGCGAGGCTCCGCATGGATGAAGCAGAATCTGTATGTCGACGTGCCTCAGATTTCCGCAATGGCAAAACGTGGATATGTAGTAGCCATCGTAGAATATCGCTCCTCTGATGTAGCTGTTTTTCCCGCCCAACGTAACGACGCCATTTCGGCCGTCCTTTTTATGAAAGAGAATGCTGAGAAATATCACATTGATGCAAATAACATTTTCGTATGGGGAAGTTCATCGGGAGCACATACAGCTCTATTTACCGGACTTTACCTCAAAGACTCCGAAGGAAAAAACGACACGCTACCTTCCATTAATGGTATCATCGCATATTATCCTCCTACCGACGTGCTTCACTTGAAAGATGACCCTACCGCCGCCTCAAAAGGTGATGAGAACAGTCCAGAAGGCCTACTCATCGGCAAGATTGCTGTATGGGATGCTCCAGAAAAAGCAAAAGAAGCCAGTCCGCTCTACTATATAAAAGATAACAAAGACATGCCTCCTGTATTTCTGGCACATGGCACTAAAGACCGGGTAGTTCCTTTCTCACAATCAGACTTGCTGGCTAATGAACTGGAAAAGAACGGCTGTGAATACGAATTTCATGCATTAAGAAATGCGGACCACGGAAGTTGGCAATTTTGGACACAAGAAATGTTGGATAAAGTGGAAGCATTTGTCTTAAAACACCTTCGGAAATAAGCATAAGAAAACACTGTCATATTTTTAACGAATTACAAGCAGCTTGTTTACGTTTCCGCATCGGAAAACATATGTTTTTCGACGCAGAAACGTATGTTTCCACAAGGAAAACCGTACGTTTCACACTAGAGAAACATAAAAATCGCCACTACTTCTAAAAAACTTCACACTTTTGTTTCCAACTCCTCAACCATTGCCTATGTTTTTCCCTACATTGAGTAAGATAAAATCAAAAAACACATATAATATTTATACCATTCCCCTTATTCCTATCAATTTAAAACCACACAAAAATGTAAAATTATCACACAAAACAACCAATATCATATAAAATTTCATACATAAAGTTTTTTATTGCATAAAACTTCTGACTTCAGGAGAAAAGCAATATCTTCGCGGCCGATTTCAACCACACAAAAACTTATAATTTGAAAGTACAGTATGAAAATTATCTGGTCCATCCGGTCATTTAACTTTACAAACGTACCATAGAAAGGTTCCTGGCGAGAGAATAATTTTCTATGTTTCATTTTATAATCTATTATTTTCATGTTCACTTTTATTTCTATAATGGCCGTAGGAGTCCTTATAGGCTATCCTTTACGCCGTAAACAAAGCATACATAAAATACCCGTACTGATACAAACCATGGTTTGTCTGTTACTTTTTATTTTGGGACTGTCTATCGGGACAAACAAGCTTATCATTGGAAACCTGAGTTATTTCTGCCAGCAGGCAGCCCTCATCTCCCTGCTAAGTCTGCTGGGAAGCTCTGTAGCCGCCCTCCTTGTATCACACTTTTTCTTCAAGAAAGGAGCAAATCGTGAAGGGTAGTATTTTAATTTTGGTGTTTTTCCTGATGGGATGTCTGATTGGCTATTTTTATACCATCGGATTCGACATTCATGAAATGTCCGTAAAGGTTCTTTATGTATTAATGCTTCTGCTAGGAATCAATTTGGGAGGCAACCAGGACTTAAAAGGATTTATCGCGCAATTTAATTTCAAGATGCTGCTCGTTCCTATGGGCACAGTCACAGGTACTTTTCTTTTCTCGGCCATTGCAGGCTTTATTCTGAGCCAATGGAGCGTATTCGACTGCATGGCCGTAGGCAGTGGATTTGCTTATTATTCTATCTCATCAGTCCTTATCACCCAGCTCAAAACACCGAGCATGGGACTGCAAGTAGCTACAGAACTGGGAACAATAGCTTTACTTGCCAATATTTTCCGTGAAATGACGGCATTGGTCGGTGCGCCTTTCATCCGAAAATATTTTGGACACCTGGCTCCCATTTCGGCAGCAGGTATCGGGTCTTCCGACATACTGCTGGCAGCCATTACCAAATATTCCGGCAAAGACGCCATCCCATTGGCCATTCTGCATGGTATTCTGATCAACCTTAGCGTACCTTTTTTTGTCTCATTATTTTGTAAGCTGTAAACCAGATACACAACTTCACGCAAACGTAACTACATAGCAATCCTTCTGTAATAAAAAACATGGACCTTTGGGCAGACTTTTAAAAAGGAGGTTAAAATGGAAACTAATGGAAGTAAATATGTAGTGGAATGCACTCCAGACGGACAATATTATGCTTATCTGTCCAATCACGAGCAATGCTTTGCCTACGGCGAGACGGAAGAAGAAGCGCTGGAGAACTTGGAAGACGCTGCAGAAGAATTTTATGGCGAAATCAATTCTATTTTCTATATCGAAGACATAGCCTGATACTATTTGAACACATTGTAAAAATAAATTGCCGATATTTAGTCATTTCTCAAAGCCATTTCCGCGGGATGCCGAAATGGCTTTTTTCTTTCTATTCCCCGCCTGTGTATGAAACAGGTTATTCACCTGACAGTCACACGCTTGTAATATACTTTCTCTTCCTTTGTGAAGCGTTAAGAAAAACATATATCTATGGAAGATAGACCTTATTACCGAACCATCGTGGTTTCGGATATCCACCTGGGGACCACCCATTCAAAGGTGGATCAAATCAGCGATTTTCTGAGCAGAGTCGATTGCGGACGGCTGATTCTGAACGGTGACATCATCGACGGATGGCACTTGCAGAAATCGGGTATCAGCAAATGGAAGCCGGCACATACGCATTTCTTCAAAATTATCATGAAGATGATGGAAAAGCATGGCACGGAAATCATTTACATCCGCGGAAACCATGATGACTTTCTGGACAACCTTGCCCCGCTGCAATTTGCCAATCTGACCATCACGAAAGATTATATACTGGAAAGCAACGGCAAGCATTATTTCGTGACGCACGGCGATGTGTTCGACAAGGTGACCACCCAGATGAAATGGCTGGCCAAACTCGGCGACATGGGCTATACGCTGCTGCTGTGGCTCAACAGCCAGTATAACCGCTACCGGGTGAAAAAAGGTAAACCTTACTTCTCGCTCTCGCAGGCCATCAAGCAGAAAGTGAAATCGGCCGTGTCTTATATTTCCGACTTTGAAAACGTGCTGGTGGATTTCGCCCGCAGCCGCCAATGTGAAGGAGTGATTTGCGGCCACATTCATCATCCGGAAAACCGCATGATCAACCACATCCATTACCTGAATTCGGGCGACTGGGTGGAAACGATGTCGGCCTTGACGGAAGATGAAAACGGGGTGTGGAAAGTGGTGTACTACACCGAACTGGCACAGCAAGCCGACAGGGAAAAAGAAAATAATGTCATACCTTTCATACCGATTGCCTCATGAGAGTGTTGTTTATTGTACAAGGAGAAGGACGCGGCCATCTCACACAGGCCATATCCATGGAGAAGTTGCTCCGAAGCAACGGACACGAAGTGGTGGAAGTGCTCGTAGGAAAAAGTGAATCCAGAAGACTCCCCGGTTTTTTCAGCCGGAACATCCAGGCACCTATCAAACAGTTCATCAGCCCGAATTTCCTGCCCACACACGCCAACAAGCGGGTGAACCTGACCAGAAGTGTGCTATATAACCTGCTGAAACTTCCTGAATACGCGGAAAGTATCTCTTTCATTCATCAGCAAATCAAGGAAACAGAGGCCGACCTGGTCCTCAATTTTTATGAACTGCTCACCGGACTGACTTATCTCTTCTTCCGCCCGTCGGTGCCTCAAATCTGCATCGGACACCAGTATCTGTTCCTGCACCCGCAGTTCAAATTGCCCAAGAAAAACAAAGGAAGTCTGTTCATGCTCAATTTCTTCACCCGGCTGACGGCACTGGGAGCTTCGCAGAAACTGGCCCTCTCCTTCCGGGCCATGCCACAAGACAAACATCAGCATATCAGTGTAGTGCCTCCCCTGTTGCGTCAGGACGTACTGCAACAGGAAAGCCAGCCGGGCGATTATATCCACGGCTACATGTTGAATGCCGGATTCTCGGAAAACATTCTCCAATGGCATCAGAAGCATCCGGAGGTGCCCTTGCGTTTCTTCTGGGACCACTGGGAAGAAGAGCCGGTGAAAAAGGTCGATGACACCCTCTCCTTCTACCAGCTCGACGACACGGAATTCCTGCGTCAGATGGCGGGATGCAAGGCCTATGCCAGCACAGCCGGATTTGAATCCGTGTGCGAAGCCATGTACCTCGGAAAACCCATCCTGATGGTACCGGCTCATATCGAGCAGGAATGTAATGCCCTTGATGCCCTGCAGAACGGCGCCGGCATTATCGACCGGAATTTCAACCTGAGCAACCTGTTGCGCTTCGCACAGACCTATAAATCCAACCGGCTATTCGGCGAATGGGTAAAGTCGGCCGAATACATCATACTGAATGAAATAGAGCGTTTTGCACCGCAAAATACCCTGCAAGGCATGTACATGGTTGAGGAGTTTGTGTAAAAAAATCTAAATAATCGTTTTGAAATCATCTTGTAACATAAAATCCTTTTCTTTGCAAAAAAAGTGATTTTATGGTAACAAGAAATAGAAAAAAAGAAAAGCCTTATTTGGAAAGAGACATCAGCTGGATGTACTTTAACCGCAGGATTCTGCAAGAAGCAACCCGTAGCCATGTGCCCTTGCTGGAACGGATGGCATTTCTTGGCATCTATTCCAACAACTTGGATGAGTTTTTCCGGGTAAGAGTGGCTTCTCAGAACCGTATTGCCGAGTGCATGGATAAATCGGCTGTCAAAGAACGGGAGAAAGCCAAAAAACTGCTTAAACAGATTGGAAAACTGAATGCACGCTATGTAAAAGACTATGAAGAGGCGGTAAGCACGGTTACGCAGGAACTGAAAAAGGAAAATATCTACCTGGTATCCGATTCGGAAGTCACTCCCGAACAGCTGCAGTTTATCCAGTCTTTCTACAAAGAGAAACTGAACGGGTTCATCGTGCCGGTATGGTTCTCGGCCATCAAGCTGCTGGACTGTGAAAACGACGAAAACATTTACCTGGCTGTGAAGGTGAGCAAAAATGGCAGCAAACCCTCCCCGGACTATGCCTTTCTGGAACTTCCGGTCAATATCTGTGGCCGTTTCGTACAGCTGCCCGACCATGAGAACAAGAGTTACCTGATGTATCTGGACGATGTCATCCGCTGCTGCCTTCCGTTGGTTTTCGAAGGACTGGGTTACGACAAGTTTGAAGCTTATGCCTTCAAGTTTACCCGCGATGCGGAAATGGAAATCGACAACGACCTGCGCACGGGTACCCTTCAGAAAATCTCCAAAGGGGTAAAGAGCCGCAAAAGAGGCGAACCGCTCCGTGTGATTTACGATAATCACATGCCGAAGGACCTGTTGAAAAGGGTGTTGAAAAAGCTCGACCTCGACAGCCTGGATACGGTGATTGAAAGCGGACGCTATCAGAACCACAAGGATTTGATGAAATTTCCCGACTGTGGACACAGCAACCTGAAATATCCGAAATGGCCGCCTATCCTGAAGAAGGAACTCGACGGTCCGGAAAGCCTGTTGAAAAAAATCCAGCAGAAAGACCGTTTCATCCACGTGCCTTACCATAGCTTCGACTCGTTTATCCGGGTGTTGCAGGAAGCAGCCGTGAGCAAACAGGTCACAAGCATCAAAATCACACTCTACCGTCTGGCCAAGGAATCGAAGGTGGTAAAAGCACTTATCGGGGCAGCCCGCAACGGTAAGAAGGTGACCGTAGTCATCGAACTGCTGGCCCGCTTTGACGAGGCTTCCAATATCAACTGGTCGAAGAAGATGCAGGATGCAGGCATCAAGGTGATTTTCGGGGTAGAAGGCCTGAAAGTACACTCCAAGATTACGCACATCGGCATGAAGACCGGGCCGGATATCGCTTGCATCAGCACGGGTAACTTCCACGAAGGAAATGCCCGGATGTACACCGACTGTATGTTGATGACAGCTTACCCGAAACTGGTAAAGGATGTCAATCAGGTATTCGAGTTCATCGAACGTCCTTACACGCCAATCCGGTTCAAGGAACTTCTCGTTTCGCCCAACGAAATGAAGAACAAGTTCATCACCCTCATCAACAACGAAATAAAGAACAAGAAAGCGGGAAAACCTGCGTACATCAAGATAAAAATCAACCACATCACCGACCCGATTATGGTCAACAAACTGTATGAGGCTTCCGAAGCGGGTGTGGACATCGACCTGGTAGTACGTGGCAACTGTTCTCTGATAACCGATATTCCGGACCTCAGCACACACATCCGGATTCACGGTATCATCGACCGCTACCTGGAACATTCGCGTATCTTCATCTTCGCCAACGGAGGAGAAGAGAAAATATTCCTGGGTTCTGCCGACTGGATGCCGCGCAACCTCGACCACCGTATCGAGGTGATTACGCCAGTATATGACCCGGCCATCAAGGGCGAAATGAAACGGATTGTGGAATATGGATTGAAAGACACGTTGCAGGGACGTGTGGTAGACGGGCTGGGCGACAATCAGTTCTGGAGCGAAGAGGGACAGGAAACTCCTTTCCGTTCACAGGAGGCACTCTACAATTACTACTTGGCCGAAAATTCCGAAGAATAACTTAAATACTATTATTATGGACAATCTCATAAAAAATTGCGAAACTTATTATGGAGCCATTGATATCGGTTCCAATGCGGTGAGGTTACTCATCAAGTGTGTGGAAGAAGACGAGCAGGGCAAGGCTTTTTTCTCGAAGGTACTCCTACTTCGTGTCCCCCTTCGTCTGGGATTCGATGTGTTTGCCATGGGCAAGATTGCCGAGAAAAAAGAAAAGAACATGCTGCGCCTGATGAAGGTGTTCCGCCATCTGATGAAAATCTACGACGTAGAAGACTATCGCGCCTGCGCCACTTCTGCCATGCGGGATGCCAAGAACGGAAAAGCCATCATCAAACGGATTGAGAAGAAGACGGGTATCCGTATCGAAATCATTGACGGACAGGAAGAGGCCCGGATGATTTACAACAACCACATTGAATGTATGGAAGACCGTAACGGAAACTACATGTATGTAGATGTAGGTGGTGGTAGTACGGAAATCAACCTGCTTTCGCAAGGTACACTGGTGTGCAGCCGCTCGTACAACATCGGTACGGTCCGTATCCTGAACAATGCCGTGAAAGATACGGAATGGGAACGGTTGAAGACCGACATGCAGGAACTGGCTGCTTCCTATCCGGGCACCAACATCATCGGTTCGGGTGGAAACATCAACAAACTGTACCGCCTGGCAGAAAAGAAGGACAAGAAGAAACAAAGAATCACTGTAGAAGTATTGCATAAACTGCATGATGAACTGAAAAGTCTGTCCGTAGAGGAACGCATGGAGAAATACCAGCTGAAACCCGACCGGGCGGATGTCATCGTACCGGCAGGAGATATTTTCCTGACCATTGCCGACATCATTCATGCCACTTATATCTATGTGCCTGTCATCGGTCTGGCCGACGGTATCATCGACGGTTTATATGCCAGTCACCTGGAAGAGGCACAACCGCTAGTAAAAGACAATACACCCGAAAAGCAAACAGACACTCCGGAAGAAGTGAATCAATAACGTACATAACGACGGATTATGGAAGCGACCCTGCAGGAAATCCACCTGTAGGGCCGCTTTGTTATACACCGATTTATCCACAACCTGTGAACAACCTGTTATTCTACAAAAACATTCTGTATTTCAAGAATATACATCTTATGAAATCCTCCATTCCCTTCTCCGTACCAACGGTTTATCAACAACTTATCCACAAAGTTATCAGCATCTATGAAATCGGCATACAGCTTCTTGCACTCCAATACCAGGCGAGCCTGTTCATAAGCAATGTTCCCATTTTCCGTCACATACGGTTTCAGGCCGGAAGCAGCTACTTTATCGATGTCCCTACCCGATTGGCTTCCACAAATTTTATGTATGTCCCGATGCGCTTCTCCCAGGAAAGACAGGGTCAATGTATCGCCCTTTTCAATGAACTCGTAGGTATAACGTTCGGGACGGATAAAAATAAATGCTACCGGTTTTCCCCACAAGATACCGGTACCTCCCCAGCTGGCCGTCATCATGTTAAACTTTTCAGGCGTGCCGGCAGTCACCAGCATCCACTCCTTGCCAATGGCATCAAACATATTGTCCTTCAATTCGGACACACTAATTTTCTTCATAATCTCTTTACTTTAAATTTCCACAAAGCTAAGGAAATTCTGGTTCCCATTTTTCGTTTTTTAAACCGAATTTAAATAGCATCCTAAAAAATATCTTTTTTCATTTCGGGCTTTTAAAGTATCTTTGCAGGAAATATCATGAACTAAAAAAGAAAGGACTGAACCGTGGCAAAAGATACAGAGGTGGTATTGACCCCGATGATGAAACAATATTTTGATTTAAAAGCCAAACACCCGGATGCTATCATGCTTTTCCGGTGCGGAGACTTTTATGAAACTTATTCCGAAGATGCCGTGGCAGCAGCCGAGATTCTGGGAATCACTTTAACAAAACGTGCCAACGGACAAAGCAAGACAGTAGAAATGGCTGGATTTCCTCACCATGCCCTCGATACGTACTTGCCCAAGCTGATTCGTGCCGGACGAAGAGTAGCTATCTGCGACCAGCTGGAAGACCCGAAAACCACGAAAAAACTCGTCAAACGTGGAATTACGGAACTGGTGACTCCCGGTGTGGCCATCAACGACAATGTGTTGTCGTACAAAGAAAACAACTTCCTGGCTGCCGTGTATTTCGGCAAGACAGCCTGCGGTATTTCCTTTCTCGACATATCAACCGGTGAATTCCTCACTTCCGAAGGGCCTACCGATTATATTGACAAACTTCTGAACAACTTCGCACCGAAAGAGGTGCTTTTCGAACGGGGTAAAAAGCCTATGTTCGAAGGCAACTTCGGCAACAAGTTCTTCACGTTCGAACTGGAGGACTGGGTGTTCAATGAGACTTCTGCCCGGGAAAAGTTACTGAAGCACTTCGAAACCAAGAACCTCAAAGGTTTCGGAGTGGAAAATCTACACAATGGCATCATTGCTTCCGGAGCCATTCTTCAGTACCTCGACATGACCCAGCATTACCAGATTGGACACATCACGTCACTCTCCCGTATCGAAGAAGACCGCTACGTGCGACTGGATAAATTTACCGTACGCAGTCTGGAACTGATTGACAGCATGAACGAAGGGGGTACTTCCCTACTGGACATCATCGACCATACCATCAGCCCGATGGGAGCCAGAATGCTGAAACGCTGGATTGTCTTCCCTCTAAAAGATATCAAACCCATCAACGAACGGCTGGATGTGGTGGAATTCTTTTTTAAGGAACCGGATTTCAAGGATTTCATCGAAGAGAAACTGCATCTGATAGGCGACTTGGAACGACTCAGTTCGAAAGCAGCCGTAGGACGTATCTCACCTCGTGAAGTGGTACAGCTGAAAACAGCCCTTCAGGCTATTGAGCCGATAAAAAATGCCTGTCTGAATGCTGACAATGAGAGTCTGCGCCGTATTGGCGAGCAACTGAATCTTTGTGCTTCCATCCGCGACAAGATTGCCAAGGAAATAAACAATGACCCTCCCCTGCTGGTCAATAAAGGCGGGGTGATTGCCGACGGTGTCAACGCAGAACTGGATGAACTGCGCAAGATTGCGTATTCCGGCAAAGACTACCTGCTGCAAATCCAGCAACGGGAAAGTGAGCTGACAGGTATTCCTAGCTTGAAAATCGCTTACAACAACGTATTCGGTTACTATATCGAAGTACGAAATACCCACAAGGACAAGGTACCGGCCGAATGGATACGCAAGCAGACACTGGTCAACGCGGAACGTTACATCACGCAGGAACTGAAAGAATATGAAGAAAAGATTTTAGGAGCGGAAGACAAGATTCTGATTCTGGAAACCCGATTGTATAACGAACTGGTTACCGACCTGGCAGAATTTATCCCGGCCATCCAAATCAACGCCACACAGATAGCCCGGCTGGACTGTCTGCTGTCGTTTGCCAACGTGGCCCGGACCAATAAGTACATTCGCCCGAATGTGGTGGATGACGATGTACTCGACATCCGTCAGGGACGCCATCCGGTGATTGAGAAACAGCTTCCTCCGGGAGAAAAATACATTGCCAACGATGTGTACCTCGACACGGAAGAGCAGCAGATTATCATCATTACGGGACCGAACATGGCAGGTAAGTCTGCCCTGCTCCGTCAGACAGCCCTGATTACCCTCATGGCACAAATCGGTTGTTTCGTACCGGCCGAGAGTGCCCACATCGGACTGGTGGACAAGATTTTCACCCGTGTGGGAGCCAGCGACAACATTTCCGTGGGCGAATCTACTTTCATGGTCGAGATGAACGAGGCAGCCAATATCCTGAACAACATCTCCCCACGAAGTCTGGTACTTTTCGACGAACTGGGTAGAGGAACTTCCACCTACGACGGTATTTCCATTGCCTGGGCCATTGTGGAACACATCCATGAACATAAGAAAGCCCGGGCTCGTACGTTGTTTGCCACCCACTACCACGAACTGAATGATATGGAAGGACAGTTCAAGCGCATCAAGAACTACAACGTATCGGTCAAGGAAGTGGACAACAAGGTGATTTTCCTCCGCAAACTGGAACGCGGCGGAAGTGCACACTCCTTCGGTATCCATGTGGCCAAAATGGCAGGTATGCCGAAATCCATCGTGAAACGCGCCGATGAAATCCTGCATCAGCTGGAAGCAGAAAACCGCCAGGAAGGAATTTCCGCAAAGCCGCAACCGGCCAAGCAGGCTTCTTCCGACGGAATACAGTTGAGTTTCTTCCAGTTGGATGATCCCGTACTGTGCCAGATTCGCGATGAAATCCTGAACCTGGACGTGAATAACCTCACCCCACTGGAGGCACTGAACAAACTGAATGACATTAAAAAAATAGTAAAAGGAAGATAAACCGTCACGCCTATGTCAACTATTATTTATCCGGCCCCTATCTTCGGCCCCATCCACAGTCGCCGTCTGGGCGTATCGCTTGGTATTAACCTGCTTCCCGCCGACGGCAAATTCTGTACGTTCGACTGCATTTATTGTGAATGTGGATACAACAAAGACTTTCGTCCGAAACAGAAAGTGCAAACCCGTGAAGCCGTGCGTGAAGCACTCGAAAAACGCCTGGCTGAAATGAAGGAAAACGGTCCGTTTCCCGATGTACTGACCTTTGCCGGCAATGGGGAACCGACGGCCAATCCGTATTTCCCGGAAATCATTGACGACACCCTGGCTTTGCGCGACAAGTATTTTCCCAATGCCAAAGTCAGCGTATTGAGCAACTCTACTTTTATCCACCATCCAAAGGTCTTTGCAGCCCTGAACAAAGTGGACAATAACATTCTGAAACTGGATACGGTAGACCCGGACTATATACAGACCGTTGACCGACCGACCGGAAATTATCAGGTAGAAGATATCATTGAAGGTCTGAAGGCTTTCCACGGCAACCTGATTATCCAGACAATTTTCCTGAAAGGTACTACCGACGAAGGTAAAGATGTGGACAATACCACCGACAAATATGTACTGCCTTGGCTGGAAGCCATCAAACAGATTCGTCCCCGTCAGGTGATGGTCTATACCATCGACCGGGAAACTCCTGACCGGAAACTCCAGAAAGCCACTCACGAGGAATTGGACCGCATTGTCCGGCTGGTAAAAGAAGCCGGCATCGAAGCCAGTGCTTCTTATTGAAAAAGTACATCTCACCAAAAAATAACAGCGTGTACGCCTGCTTGAAAAGCATTTGTACACGCTGTCTGTTTATTCATCTATACGTCCTTTTTTCTCACTTCATAAAAGCCGGCACCGGCAGGTGCATGCCTGCCATTGTCAGCCCGTTCTCCCGGGCATATTGCAAGTAATACTTACGGCTCTTGACGGCTCCTTTCTTATCCATGTCATACTGCGCACAGATTTCCGGATGTGCCAGCTGCAAGGCTGCTCCATGGAACAAATCTCCTATTACCAACAGTTTTCCCACTTGGAACACCGTGTGTCCGGGCGTATGTCCCACCGCATTCATGGCCATTACATTTTCCGGGAGCGTATCCCCGAAAACAAAGAGATGCAAACGGTCCTTGTAAGCCTTCATGGTTTTCTCTACCTGTGCTTTCTGGTCGGCCGGCATCTTCATCCATGCATCGTATTCCAGTTGGGAAGCATACACTTCCGCACGCGGAAAGACCACACTGTCGTTTTTCATCATGCCGCCGATATGATCCCCATGAAAATGGGTTATGAACAAGTAGTTGATATCTTCCGGATGGATGTGCAAAGCCTTCAAACCCTCGAGCAACCGGCTATCGGGCGCCCCCATTCCGGTATCGAAAAGCATGCGCACGCCATCCTTTTCAACCAAGAAGGTGCTGATAGAAGCCGGTACCCCATTCTGTAAAGAAAGACTGTCTATCTGTACGTCACTGGCATCAGGAAACAAAGTGCGCGGCATCAGACGCGCCTTGGCATTATCGCGAATCCAAGTCACTTTCATCCCGTCCAGTGTCAATGTAGCCAGCATGCTGTCTTTCTGCATCTGAACCAAACTGACTTCCACGTTTGTACTGTCTGTATTCATTTCCTTTTCTGCTTTTTGTTTGGATTGTCCACCGCAACCAACAAACAACATTGCCGCAACCATTCCTGCGACATAACTCCACTTACTGTTTTTCATTGTTATCTCATTTTTACGTACAATAAATACCTTCGGCTTTTCCACAAAAATAAAAAAAGCTGCGCGTAGAGACAATAGAAAATAAGCGTTTTCTAATCTGGAAACTATTTTATTCAGATGTATAACAGTAAAACAACTACTCCCTAAAAACAACAGCGTGTAAACTTGCCTTTAGAAAGGTAGTCGTACACGTTGTCTCCTTATATATAACAGATGTTAGGGGTTTTCTCTGATAATTGATTGATAATCCGGATATTTAGCCTTATAAATATCCGATTTACCTTTAGGAACTATTATTTCCATAATACTTTCCAAAAAAGGCAACGAATAATTTCCAATTTCAGGAGCCTCATCACCTTCAAATCGAATTCTTTCTAATTTATAATTCGTTCTTAATCCATAATCTTTGATTTTTCGGACAAATTTTGTGAGGATTATCTCTTTCAGATTGGAACATTCCATAAATATTCCTTCCTGTAATTCAGCAATACTCTGAGGGAGAATGATTGTCGTCAAAGACCGGCATCCTTCAAAAGCTGCTCTTTCCAAAATACCCTCAGCCCATTTCACTTGTCCCACATAATTAACTTTCTCCAGTTTCTCGCAAGTATAAAAAGCCCGTTCACCTACCTTTTGTATATTGTTGGAAAGGGTAATTGATTTCAATGTAACTACTTCCCGGAAAGCCTCGTTTCCGATTTCCTGTACCCCTTCAGGCAGCACCACATTCTCCAGTTGGGTTTTTAAAAACGCCTGGGAACCGATTTTCTTCAAGGAAACAGGAAATGCCACCTCTTTCAATCCTGTTTCACGAAACGCATTCGAACCGATTTCCTCCACCTTCGTTTTTGAAAGATTCAGTTTCGTCAGAGCCACACAATCCTCAAACGCATGTTTTCCGATTACTTTCAAGGAAGACGGAAAAGTCACAGAAGCCAATTTCGTGCTTCTGGCGAACGCTTGCACCCCAATCGACTCCAACCCTTCATTGAGCGCCAAAGATTCCACATTCGACTCCCAAAAGGCGCCTGGAGCGATACTTTTCACTTCTGCCGGAAGTACTACCTGCGTCAACGAAGGATCTTTCATTCCCATCAACACGCCATCTTCTATTAGAAACGGACTTTCAGGTTTCACGTCCTTGTCCTGGGCTATATTCCGAGTATCAACTTCAATCTTAAAAAAACATTTCTTTCCAATTGTTACCGTACCTCCCATGCTCCACCATTCATAATTACTTACATCCCGCATATTCAGTACTACAAACATCAGTTCCTTGGAATTGCCACCTGCAAACCACCGTTGGTTTTCTAATATAAAATTCGCCTTTCCTTCCTGATTGGTAGTCATTTCCAGCAAGGCCTTGACGGTCTGATCTTTTTTAAAAGCCTCATAAGTGACATCGTCATACATCTTGACCAGCTGGTTTTCCAGTGGCTCTCCTTTTAAATTACACACTGTAATTTCTACCATGGAAGAACCGTTATTCACAGAAAGTTTTTCTTTTTTACAACTCAAAAAGAGCGTACAGATACCTAATAAAACTACGGACAATAATTTAAATATGTTCATAGGGTCACACAATAAAAATAAGAAGTGATTTTAATCATATTTTTTCCACAGAGAACACTCTGTTTTTTCACAAGGGACGGCAAAGATATCATAAAAATGAATATATATAGAAGAAAAATTCATATTATTAGATTCTTTATCATTTGTTTTTAATTTTATCGCCTTTCCTTTCTGGCTCAAAACAGAAGTTTTTTTCCTTTACCTGCCATCTCTTGTCTTTTTCGCCTCATTTTGTTGAATTGTATAAAACATCCACACAAAAATGGGAATAAATTACACACTTTCGAACTCGTTCGATTCATGAAAACTTTTATATTTACTTAACTATCAGCGATTTAATAAAAATCCAATTCTTTGGCACCGCATTTGAACTACAGTCAGTGTAAAACTTATTTACTAACTATTTAAAATGAAAAGCAATATGAAAAAGTTATTTGTAGCAGTAGCATTGGTAATGGGATTAGGAACTTCAGTAGTATTTGCCGAAAACCTGAGCGCAAGTGTAGACACTGTAAACGTAGTCAACGAATTCAAGCCTATTGAAGTGAAAGACCTTCCTCAGGCAGTTCAGGATGCCATCACAAAAGATTATGCAGAATGGACCATCAAAGAAGCATACGTAGAAGAAACAGAAGGTGTGAAAACCTATAAGGTGGTACTGGCCGACCAGGAAGAACACACCGCTACATTGGTCTACAATGAAAAAGGTGAAGTACAGGAATAAGCATTAACTTTATGATTTGAGTTCAGAAGAAGGATGCCCCAGTGACGAATCTGTCACGAAGGCATCCTTTATTTTAATAGCATGACGATACTGCCACACGTAATTAACGCCGCTCCCACAATCACTCTCAAACTGACCGGTTCCCTCAAAAACAGGAAAGACAGGCAAATGGTTATTACCACGCTCAGTTTGTCAATGGGTGCCACTCTTGATACATCGCCTGTCTGCAAAGCCTTAAAATAAAACAACCAGGACAGACCGGTAGCCGCACCCGACAAGATTAAGAAAAGCCAGGTATGTGTATCCACATGCTTTACATTCACCACTTGACGCTCAGAAAACACAATTCCCCAAGTAATCAGCAAAATAACACTGGTTCGAATCGCTGTAGCCAAGTCTGAGTTGATATTCTTCACTCCTATTTTTGCAAAAATAGCTGTCAGTGCGGCAAAAAAAGCCGACAATAAAGCATAATATTTCCACATAGCTCCTCTCTCCTTTCAATGGCTGGAAAACACCCAAAACAAAAAAGCCCTGATTCTTTTCTGAATCAGAGCTTCATCTATCGCGGTGCGTACGGGACTCGAACCCGTGACCCCATGCGTGACAGGCATGTATTC
>OHJS01000320.1_pt1 | contig 33355 bp, 21 predicted proteins | sample 1568661 | NCBI WGS metagenome assembly OHJS01 (sample SAMEA3879603, study PRJEB24766) | human gut metagenome | biome: human-associated habitat; feature: feces | place: USA | collected 1985/1987 | reverse complement strand
CGCGAGCTGGGTTCAGAACGTCGTGAGACAGTTCGGTCCCTATCCATCGTGGGCGCAGGAGATTTGAGAGGAGCTGTCCTCAGTACGAGAGGACCGGGATGGACGCACCAAGGGTGAATCAGTTGTCGCGCCAGCGGCATGGCTGGGTAGCCAAGTGCGGGAAGGATAAACGCTGAAGGCATCTAAGCGTGAAGCCAACCTCAAGATAAGATCTCCCATCCGAGAAGGAGTAAGACCCCTGGTAGACTACCAGGTTGATAGGCCGGAGGTGCAAGTGCAGCAATGTATGCAGCTGACCGGTACTAATAGGTCGAGGGCTTGATCAATGTGAATTACTTCCCTGTTTCGTGCGGTTGTCAAGGTATTCTTCTATACCTTGCCATACCGGTGGCTAGGCTAAGGGGTCCCACCTGTTCTCTTACCGAACACAGAAGTTAAGCCCTTATTCGCCCACAATACTTGGCTGGCGACGGCCCGGGAAGATAGGTAGCTGCCGGTTCCCACCTTCGAGACGCTTCTTGCGTCTCTTTTTTTTTCCCTGTTTTGAAGTCGGAATATTAAAAATAATATCGATTAATATATTGACATTACATAAAATGCCTATTACAATTATTGCGCAAGAAATATTTTGAAGGGGGGAACATGTGAAGATATGAGATTTTGCTAAGCTCATTCAATTAAATTGCATTTATGAAACTCTATAGCCAACGGCTGACATGACATATTAACAAAACCATTTTTTGCGAGTGATTGTATGGTTTCGGGTATCAAATCCGGTTTTGCATTTTTTTTGCTATCCATTCAATTTATTAAAGGAGTATATGCAAGTGATCGATAAAACCGCCAAGAATTATCCGATGAAATATACTATGATAGATGAAGACAATGAAAAGAATAAAATAGCGTTATGGCCAGACGCCGCAATTTGGCTGTTTTTAGAAGACAAGCTTTTGCGTCTTACATATAAACACCGATTGTGTATCCAGTATTATTTAGCTTAAAAAATACTTGACTTTATGATGAGTGATTTGAGAAAACGCATTGTGAGGTGTATAGTTTGTGTTTAGAAAAACAATAAAATCAATTTCAATAGTTTATGTATACGCTCCTTGGTTAACTTTTTTCAAGCTGTTACAAATCATAATTTCAGCGAGCCTATCGGCAGCTTCGCTCTTCTTTATTCAAAAGGTAATCGACTCGGCTAGTTCTTATGTTTTACATAACACCAATTTGAATACGTTGTTGTTGTGGGGAGGGTTACTGCTTTTCTCCATGTTATTTGGAGCTATAGGTACGGATTTTTTAGAAGGCATTTTACATATTTCGCTTAAACGCCGCCTAAATGCCGGTATGACGCCGGATGTGCTTAATAAGTTCAGGCGCTTGGATTACGCCTGTTTTGAAAGCAAACGCTTCCATGATACGCTGAACCGTATGTCCAAAGACCCCGCGGACAGGATATTACAGCTTTTTATATCAATGACTGATGTAATTAAATACTCGGTTCGCCTTATCGGCGCTACGCTTGTTTTTTTGCAGACGGCCTGGTGGCTCGCATTGGGTTTCGCCGTGCTGTTTGTACCCTTGACATTACTGAACTTTAAGACTGCCGACATGATGAATGGAATTTACATCAAGCAATCCGTTGATGATCGTAAGCTGCGTTATTACGGAGAATTGTTGTCGAACAAATCGTCGCTGTTTGAACTGAAGCTATTTCGCGCCGTGCGCTATATAGCACAAAAATCACGGATGCTTGCCAAAACCGTATTAAAAGAACGGGTCAGGATAAAAACACGTGCTCATAATTATTTGCTTTGCGGCACTATCCTGTCCTATTCCTGGCTGTTTTTCATTATTATGAGTCTTGTTCGCTCCGTTGCTATTGGCAATATAACCATCGGTATTTTCACGGCGCTAATCACTGCAACCGGAACGGCGCTTGATAGCGCCGATGCGCTATACCATTCGCTACAGAGCATACGTTGGCGCTATTTATTAGCGGAGCATTTTTACAACTTTATGTGTATGCCGGAACTAGAGGAAGGGTGTGAGAATTTTGTAATCAATAACCCTCGCATTGAATTCGATAATGTGTGCTTTACCTATCCCGAAACTGAAAATCAGGTGTTAAATGGGGTAAGCTTCACAGTTGAGCCGGGCGAGCACGTCGCGCTTGTAGGGGAGAACGGCGCGGGTAAATCAACGATTATTAAGCTATTATGCCGTTTATACAAGCCGAACAGCGGGAAGATATTGATAGATGGCCATGATATTGAGATGTTGAGCAGAGAAGCTTTGCGCGGAGTCTTTTCCGTAGTGTTTCAGGATTTTTGCAAATACTCGCTGACCCTGCGTGAAAACGTCGCATTAGGCGATATTTCAAAGCTTAACGACGATAATGCGCTCGAATGCGCGCTTGATATGGGCCTCGCAGGTGATATTGCGGATTTGGACGCGCCGCTTGGCAAGCTGGAAAACTCGGGTGTGGATTTATCGGGCGGTCAGTGGCAGCGTGTTGCTATTGCCCGGGCTTGCTTGTCTCAAAGCAAATTTACTATCCTGGATGAACCGACGGCCGCGCTTGACCCGGTAGCGGAAAGTGTGATGTACAACAGTTTTAGCCAAGTACTAAAAAATAGCGGATGCATCATGATTTCACATCGAATGGCGAGCGCGAAAATGGCTGACAGGATTTTCGTCCTTTCAGGCGGAACCGTTGCAGAAGAAGGCAGCCATTTTGAATTGCTTGAACGGAATGGTCTGTATGCCAGTATGTATAAAGCGCAAAGTGCTTGGTATGTATCAGGGGGGAGTATTTGAATGAGAAGTATTGTGCGTATCTATAATGATATTTTTAAGCTGGCGCCGTTTTCAGCAATAATTACCATACTGCATTTTATCGCGAACGCTGCGGCGCCTGCTTTTGTTACGATAGTATTCGCAGAGATTTTTGATGCTGCTGAAAAGGTACTTAATAATGGCTCGTCGAATAATGAATTATATTTTTATGCCATTTTATACCTTGCAGTGCGATTCGGCATGGATCTGCTGAACTATCTATTTAGTGTTACGGTAAATACGGGCGTTTTTGAAAAAGGGACGATGCATTTTCGCATAGCGCTTTATGAAAAAGCGGCAAAGCTGCCACTGATTTTATATGAAGACGCTGAACTTTTGAATTGCAAACAACGTGCCGAACAAGCCGTAGACGATGAAATTCTGCCGATGATTTTTTACCAATCACTAGAGGTAATGTCGTCGGCGGCAGCGACGCTATCCGTTGCTATTGTGCTTACGCAATACAGCATCTGGCTATTTCCATTAGCTTTTTTATCGGTTTTACCTTTTTTGGCGGCTCGGCTTGTTCGCGGCAAGGAATTTTTCCATGTCAAAAGCGCACAGGCTAAAAAAACGCGCTTGTTGTCTTATTTGTGGGGTCTATTTACGACAAAGCAAAGCATGAAGGAAATGCGTGTTATGGGATTTGACCATTACATTACGAACAAATGGCATGAAACGCGCGATGAAGTCAATGAAGAGATATGGACAGTTGAAAAAAAGGAAGCAATTTCACTCATGCTTTGCGACGGGTTTCGTATTTTGGGTTATGGCGCATCGATTGCCATAGTGCTTTTGCTCGTCGCTAAAGGCGATGTTCGTTTAGGCGTGCTTGGCGCATCCATAACGGCATTTTTAAGTTTACAAAATACGATGAAATCCTTCTTAATCAGCTTTGGACAAATGCCGGAGATGATTTTATTTGCTAAGAATTATTACTCCTTTCTCGATAGAAAGAATGAGCATGACGGAACAACCGTTTTCACCGGTTTACAAAAAGAAATAGTATTAAAGAACGTTACTTTTTCTTATCCAAATTCTAATAAACCAGCGCTTGACGGCATTAATTTAGTCATTAAAAAGGGCGAAAAAGTGGCCATTCTTGGTGAGAATGGCAGCGGCAAGACGACGCTTGCAAAGGTTCTTTTAGGTTTATACCCAGTGGACAAAGGCAGTGTTTTGTACGATGGAACCCCGGCAGCGGACTTTACGGGGGACAGCTTTTATAAGCGAGTTACAGCTATTGCTCAAGACTATGCATCCTACAGCTTAACGTTACGTGAAAACGTTGCGCTATCCGACGTTTCGCGCCTGCATAATGATATCGATATTCGAGCTGCTCTGCAAAACGCCGGCGTAGAAAAAATCGGCGAGCTTGATGATATGATGGGCCGGGAATTCAGTGGTCTGGAGCTTTCCAGCGGACAATGGCAAAGACTGGCCATAGCGCGCGGTCTGTTTAAAAACAGTGAAATTATATTGCTGGACGAGCCCACAAGCTCTTTGGATCCGCTTATAGAAACTGAGATTTTAACGAAATTTGTTGAGGTGGCGAAAGATAAGACCGCGCTATTAATATCTCATCGCGTAGGGCTTTGTAAACTAGTTGATAAAATCATTGTATTAAAGGATGGTAAAGTAGTGGAAATTGGAACGCATGATTCGCTATTGGATGCCGGCAGGGTCTATGCCCACCTGTATCAATCACAGGAATTTTGGTACATAGCTTAGATTAAAGGGCTTTCCATGTTCGCCCAGGGTATAATACACAAGCGGCGAGCTTTGTTCAAAATCCAATCAAAAAACCCCTTAAAGGAGCGTTAAGAAACCGACTTAGCGCAAAAATGCAAGGTAAGCTCAGGAAGCGGATCAAAAGGTTTAGCTAATTTTAGTTTATAGGATACAAATTCAAAAAGCACTATTGAGAAAGCTTTGATAAATTTAGGGAAATAAACAATAAAATACAGGCGGTTTCCGTAATGAATGGTATACCGCAAATATGTAGATTCAGCATAAAATAGACTCCGCCCCGTAACCTAAGCAGGTTATTATGTTATCATATTAAATTGCATGAGCACATGGAAGGCGACCGGCCGGCAGTTGTGAAATTATAATACACCTTGCTCTGATCCGCTGCTTTATCATTCTTGTAATTTGCTAAATAAGGCTAAATATTACTTTTTCTAATAAATGATGCGAAAGCTACTTGACGCGCCAGGCATGCCGCCGTTAAGATTTGAGCAAGCTAAGAAGACGCTATCTGTAATGCGCGAAAGATTGTTGATTTTGCTGCTCAATAGCGCGGCAAACATATACTAAAAGGCTAATGTGATGAACATTAGACATATTGAAAAATGCTGAAGAATTAACGAGGTGTAAAAATAATGTGGATTGTTTTTGCTTTTGGTTCTGCTTTTTTTGCAGGCGTTACCGCTATATTGGCGAAATGCGGAGTAAGGAAAACGGATTCAGATGTGGCTACGGCTGTAAGGACAATTGTTGTTCTGGCTTTTTCTTGGCTAATGGTTTTTATAGTGGGCTCGCAGGATTTAATTGGCGAGGTTAATAATAAAACGTTGCTGTTTCTTTTGCTGTCGGGTCTGGCTACGGGCGCATCCTGGCTATGCTATTTCAGGGCGCTTCAGCTTGGGGATATCAATAAGGTTGTACCCATTGATAAATCCAGTATTGTATTAACGGTTATAATGGCTTGGATTTTTCTGGACGAGCAGATAAATATATTCAGCGGTCTTGGAATTGCCCATATAGGCGCAGGAACTTATTTTATGATACAAAAAAAAGAGCATTCGCAAACGGGCGTTAAGGATATCCGATGGCTGATTTACGCCGCTCTGGCCGCTGTGTTTGCCAGCTTAACCGCTATATTCGGCAAAATTGGTATAACTGATATTGAATCAAACTTAGGTACGGCTTTAAGAACGATTGTTGTGCTTATCATGACATGGTTGATTGTATTTATAAAAGAAAAGCAGGTTAAAATAAAGGAAACGCCCAAAAGGGAACTGATGTTTATACTGCTATCGGGGATTGCGACGGGCGCGTCTTGGCTATGCTATTACAGGGCGCTTCAGGATGGACCAGCGAGCGTAGTGGTTCCCATAGATAAATTAAGCATCGTCCTCACAATTATATTCTCCAGGGTATTTTTACGGGAAAAGCTGTCCAGAAAGGGCTTTGCGGGCCTTGCCATGATAGTTGTCGGCACGGGTTGTATGTTGTTTGGCTAATTCAATTTAAAAAATTTAGGCATTAAATCATATCGTATTTGCCCCATCTGAAGCATATTAAGTTCCGCCTTTTGTCGACAAATAATTCTGAAGTAAGCTTAGTAAACGACCATTTTTAATATGGTAATTACAAGAAACTATGTATAATAAAATTCATATAACAATATTCTGTTTAATCGGAGCATAGAATATGTCTGTGTTTTAATTGAGGGTTCTGTTTAATGAACGAATCAGGGAGATTAAAAATAGAAATTTCCTATGGACTTCAAATTTTACGATTAAGCGGGGAAGCGGTTTTAATTATATAAAGCTTTATTTTATTGTTTGAATAATGCAGATACGAGTATTCTGCGGTTTAGTATTGCGGAATTAGGCGCGCCATATATACAAAGATAAAGCAAATAAAAAAGCAAATAGAAATGTAGCGAAGATAAGCGTGCACGTTAAAGGTTTCCATATGCGTTTTCCAGATTGGACAGCAGCTGCGGCGGAACGCATTGCGCCAATTCCGCATGCGCAAAATAAAATGGCCCAATACAGCATAGCTTCTCTCCCCCAATACTTCATCATATGGGCTCCATCATCTCTTTGTGCTGTTGAAACCGAGCCTTCAACTCAAATATTAGATGTTATTTGAAGCAGAGAAGAAACGGGTTACCATCGTTATCATACTTGAAACGAATTATATATTAAAAAAATAAATGCAAAGTGAGATAAAAGGCGCTTCTTATCCATTATCCATATGAAAGGCTTTTGAAGCCGCACTGAATTGAGGAGGATTTGATATGGTTTTTGCGAAAAAATGGGTAGGTATTGCTTGCGCGGCAGTATTATTTATTGCATTGGTTGTTGGCTTGGCGGTTTATCTCACATCGCCTTCGGGCTATCTGGCTATCGACGTTAATCCGAGCATGGAATTAACGTTAAACCGTATGGAGCGTGTGGCGGTATTCAAACCGCTAAATGATGAAGCGCAAAGCTTAGCTCAGGGACTTAAACTGGAAAACGAACCGATTGAAAGCGCGGTTACCGCGCTTGTTGAAAGAATGCTGGAGAAGGGCTATTTTGACGATACGGCTAACAACGTTATTATGCTAAGCCTTGACGAGAAAACGATTTCATCAGATACGCTCGAAAGAATAAATAATGCGGTAAATCAGGCGCTCGGTAACCGTTTGCCCGGTATTCGGGTAATTAATCAAAAACTGGGCGAGATAGACGGCGCTGCGAATGAGGCGCATTCAAATTGCATATCAGTGGGCAAATACACGCTTATTAGCAAATTGATCGAAAATGGGGCCATATACAGCATGGAAGATTTGGCGAAATACAGCATGTCTGAGCTGTTGGCCTATGCTCATGATATGGGCATTGAAATGGACGGGGTATCAACATATGAAGATATGTACTGCGACGACTGCGGCCGCTTGAACAGCGAGTGCAAGGACAAGTGCAACGGGAACGGGGATTACTGCGAGCATTGCGGAAAGCCGGAGAAAGAACAGAACCCCGCTTGCCGGTATCATGAGGATGACTAATTAAGGATGTTGACGACGCGGCCGGCTTTCCATATAAGCGTTAAGATGCTAAAATAGAGTTGGCCGCAGGTTTTATGCTAACAGGCCGGAAAGGTTCAGGATTAGGCTATGTTCATATTTGGCGTCATTGCGGGCGCTGCTCCGGTCGTCCAGCCGTTGGCTCTGGATGAGGCGTTAATAATGCGTATTGGCACTGATGATATGGAGGCATTTGAGCGGTTTTATATCCTGACGGAGAAACCGCTTTTCGCCTATATTTTATCCCTGGTACGCAACCGTCAAGATGCTGAGGACGTGCTGCACGATACCTACATCAAAATTCGCGCTGCCGCACACCTTTATGAGCCAATGGGTAAGCCTATGGCTTGGGTATTCACCATAGCGAGAAACTTCGGGCTAATGAAGCTGAGGCAAAACAAACGCGATACGGCGGAACCGATTGAAACGCTGGAGGAACGGCTGGCGCTTCCCTCTATGATGGATAACGACGACCGCTTCGTGCTGGCAACGCTTTTGGATACGCTTGAGGAGAGCGAGCGGAGCATTATTCTGCTCCATGCGGTTAGCGGATACCGGCACAGGGAAATTGCGCGGGATCTGGGTATCCCGCTTTCGACAGTTCTGTCTAAATACAGCAGAGGCTTAAAGAAATTACGCCGGAAGCTTGAGCGTCGGGAGGGAGAATGATGAAAAACAGGGAAATTGAAAAAAGCCTTTCACGCGCTGTTGATCAGCTTACGCCTCATACTTACGATAAGGCCGCGGCCGACATCATCGTAAAAATGACGGAACATGATTATATCACCAGGCAGGAAAGGCCGGCGCGGGCGGCGCGCACATGGCGGATGGCCTTGACGGCCGCTACGTTATGCTGCGCTTTGGTTTTAGGCCTTATTACCGCATGGTCGCAATTTTTAGCGGTTGATTCAATTATCGGGCTCGACGTGAACCCAAGTATTGAAATTACAACCAACAGGCATAACCGCGTGCTGAGCGCAATCGCGTTGAATGCGGATGCCGAAGCGATTCTCGACGGGATGGAGCTTAATCGCGTGAAAATAGACGTGGCGATGAACGCGATAATCGGCTCAATGGTTCGCCTAGGTTATTTTTCGGGCGGCGAGGGCGCAGTGCTTATAACCATAGAAAATGGCAACACGCAAAAGGCCAGGGATTTGGAGCTATCTCTGACCAACCAGATTGAGGGGATGTTCACGCAGAGCGAGTCCCCGCTCATACTGCACCAAACGCTTGATGATGAGGAACTGAGAAAAGAAGCGGACAGGCTGAATATCTCTTCAGGAAGGCTGAGCCTTATACGCAAGGCTATGGCTATTGATTCATCTCTTAAGTTTGAAGACTTGGCCGACGTGAAAATCCGGGACTTATACCGGCTGGCAGGCGAAGAGCTGCCGGATATTGACGACGCCTATTGTGACGATTGCGGTAAGCTGGAAAGTGAGTGCAAAGATTCCTGCCGTGATGATGGCGAATATTGTGAGTATTGCGGCTTAGCGCTCAACCAAGACAATATCGACTGTCTTTATCATGATGGAAACGAGCCTGACGACGACGATGTCAACGACGACGCCAACGACGACGATGACGAAGAAGATGACGATGACGACGATGACGACGACGGTGATGACGACGATGATGATGATTAGCCTGTGACCGAAAGATACGTTAGGCTTGATCGGGCTTATCTAAGCCTTGACGCCAACGATTGATGGAGAAAAACGCTTTCTCCGTATCATAAATCGGTCAGGTAATTATTTGGCTTTAGGCGCACTTGATGTGGAAAGCAAGAGCGAATGGCGTGCTTTTTTTACAGATAAATATTTATTAAAGTATCTACCTGTGATTACGGCATTTATAATGCTTAACATAAGTTTCTTATAGTAATTATGGATGTAAAATGAGGAGCAGGCATATATATCAATCAGTTTGCATATAAATACTAAAAATAGTTGGATATTTACTGCAAAACATGATATATGATTAGTATATCGGTATACGGTAAGGCAGAACATTTTGTGTTTAATATAATTAATAACACTATGAATGAAGTATCAACGCAAACAGCCGTTTTTTTAGCGAGATCGCACGCTTAATCGTGCTGTTATGAATATTTATAATAAATAAAACATTGTTTCGGCGTGCCAGAAGCTTTATTTATTGCGCATTTAATCGGATGGGAAGATCGAATCGAATGTAACCGCTTAGCTGGATAACCTTACAAGAACAGCGGCGTCGCTGTTCTTAATGTCGCCAGCTCGAATTATCGTGGCCAAGCAGGGCCGGTGGAGTCGCAAACACAAGTGAAATATTCGGCCCCAAGCTTTTCTCGGGCCGCAGCCGCCTCGTCGAGAGATTGAAACAAGCCAAAAACGGCCGAACCGGACCCGGTCATAGCCGCGGCCAGCGCGCCATAGTTAAGCATCATCTGTTTTAGTTTACGGATTTCCGGGCAGATTTTTACCGCCGCCGGCTCCAATGCGTTCTTAATCAACGGCGCGAGCGCGCTGATGTCCTGAGCAAGGCAAGCCCGTAGTGCATCTTGATTCTTAGGGTGCTGGACGGGGAGCTTGAGCGCGCTGAATAACTTCCTTGTTGAAATGCCGCGCGCAGATTTAGCAATTAATATGGAGAAATTTTGGACCGGCAAACGCATCAGCCGATCCCCGATCCCCTCCGCCAACGCGCACCCCCCCATTAGGCAGAAGGGAACGTCGGCACCGATATCTTTTGCAAGCCTGAACAACGCGCTTTCGCTGAGCCCGCCATAGAGACGATGCATAGCGCGGAGCGCTGCCGCCGCGTCCGCCGAGGCTCCGCCCAGGCCGGCCTCGCTGGGAATACGCTTAATTAGGCGTATATGAACTCCCGGGCAGCGTACGGCGCTTTGATAAATTTTTACAGCCCGTATTACCGTATTGTTCCGGGGCAGAGGCTCGTCGCATGTAAGGCGTATATCTTCGCTTGGCGATACGATTAGCGTGTCATAGAGGCCTACGTTATGCATGATAGAATTTAGATCATGATAACCGTCCGCACGCTTACGCAATATATCCAATGTTAAATTCACCTTTGCGGGCGCATCCAGGCGCAGCTCCATCGTTTACCTCATTATCTATCATGAACACCGGCGCGCCATGGCCGCCGTTTCCGCATAGAACGCTTTCATTCAAGGCATAAGCGCCTAACATATTGTAAGCTGAACGCCCGGATTTGGCAAGAAGAACGCTCGCTGGTTAAGTAAAGCGAATCCGTTATGATAACGCACACGAAAGTTCGTGCGGCGCGGCGCAGCCTTCTCGTGAAAGCATTACGGCGGGATAAAGTTGCGCATATAAAACCGTTCGAGACAATCGATATGGCCCTTGTTAATTTAATTTGGGCTGAATTCGTGAGGCGGCATGTATGTCGCCAAAAGCATCTTTGCATGAGGCCGTTGACCGGCTTAACAGCGTTCATGACGGCTTTTAAAAAGGGTTGTGACCTATCACCGTCTGAAGCGCATAAAGAAGCTTACGAGCGTAACGATACCGAGTTTTATCATATACCACGACTGGAGCCGGTGTAGCCGGCTATACGGTATTTCATTTATGATTACAATGCACTTATGTATGAACAATAAGGAATTTGGCAAGTATCATAAGATTGACTGAATGTGAAAGATAGAGTTTAAGTCCGGGCAATGCGGGAGCGGCGCCCGATTCAAACAAAGGGTAAAACGGAGGAGTTAAAAATGATAAAGAACAGATGGGCAGCTTTAGCGTTATGCACCGCGCTTTTAATCATCATTGCAATCGGTTTTGGCGAAGCGCAGGAGGAGAGCGTGTTTCGCCTGCATATTCTCGCGAACAGTAACAGCGAAAAGGATCAGGCGGTCAAAATGGCGGTTAGGGACGCGGTGCTTAAGTTTGAAGAGCAGCGTTTTGACGGCGTTGGCAATAAGGAAGACGCAAGAAAAAGATTAATGGACAATGGGGATCAGCTTCTCGCTGAGATTGAGCGCGTTTTAAGACAGAACGGAATGGATTACGGGGCGCAGCTTCAAGTTGGCGAATTCGCGTTCCCATACAGGGAATATGGCGGCGTATCGTATCCTGCGGATGATTATGAGGCGCTACGAATTATTCTGGGCGACGGAGCAGGAGAAAATTGGTGGTGCGTAATGTTTCCTCCCCTTTGCATATTGGAGATCGATGATGGGGAAATTGATAATAAGGATATTGACGGAGAAGCTCAGGAGCTGATAACGTTTGACAGCTTTTTCGTTGAACTGTTTGAAGCAATTAAGGGAGGAACATTATGGGAATTCATAACAGGAAAGCAATAGCGGCGCTCTGTCTCGCGCTACTTGTATGCCTGGCGCTGGAGCCGCTGATATCGCAGGCCGCGACCGTGCTCAAGAGAGGTTCAAAAGGGGAACTCGTAACGCAAGCGCAAAAAAAGCTTAAGCAGTGGGGCTACTATGACGGGAGTGTGGATGGCATTTTCGGCAGCGGGACGAAAAAGGCTGTAGAACGTTTTCAAAAGCGCAACGGGCTGGTTGTGGATGGAATGATAGGCTCGGCCACATCCAAAGCGATGGGCTTAAACTTAGGCGGGGGAGGTTCGACCAATACATCAACGAACGCCGGCGGCTCATCTTCAAACTCAAACAGCAACCTATACCTTCTCGCGCGCGTTGTTTACGGCGAGGCGCGCGGCGAGCCGTATAAGGGGCAGGTGGCGGTTGCGGCAATCGTTTTGAACCGGGTTGAAAGCTCGGAATTTCCCAACACCATATCCGGCGTCGTATATCAGAGCGGAGCTTTTTCAATTGTTTCAGACGGGCAGATCAACCTTACGCCCGATGAAACTTCACTTAAGGCCGCGCGCGACGCAATGAACGGATGGGACCCTACAAATGGATGCCTCTATTATTTTAACCCCAGCAAAACCAAAAATAAATGGATGCACTCCAGGCCGAAGGTAATTACGATTGGCCAGCATGTATTCACACGATAAAGGAGGATGAAAGCGTGACCGAGAGAACAACCAAAATTATTACGGGCGTCGTCATACCTGTCCTGCTGGCTATTGCCCTAATCGTCGTCAGCTTATGGGGAGCGCAGCAGGCTTCGCTTGCGGAAGCGAACCGGAGCACTGCCGTGAGCATGTACCGCAGGGCGTTCATGGAGATGATGGATCACTTCTACAATCTGGAAACGACGCTCTCAAAGCTGCAAATTGTTAACTCCCCGGCCCAATACGTTCTTCTGCTTGACGATGTATGGCGCCTGAGCGGCGCCTGCGTGGGGCTGATGTCGCAGATCCCCGCCTCGCACGTGGATACCGCTGAGATGAATCAGTTCGTTGTCCGCCTTGGCGATTACGCGCGTCAGCTAACGACAAGGATTATACGCGGCCAGCCTGTATTGGAAGATGATCAGGCGCAGCTCAATGAACTGCACGCCGCGTGCGTGCGTATAGCGGAGGATTTAAACCAGCGTTATCAGAACAATGATATACCCGTCGCCCAGCTGGACGCGGACGGTTATTTCGAGTCCGCGGCAAATGAATATCAGGAAGAGGATAACAGGGAACAGTACCCAACGCTTATCTATGACGGGCCCTTCTCCGAAAGCGCGGAAAAGGCTGAGCCCAAGGGATTAGAGGGCGAGGATATCACGGAGGAAGAGGCCCTGAACAAGGCTAAGGAGTTTGCCGGTGAGGGGGCGCAGCTTACTTGTTCAGGTCTGTCCGACGGGAATATACCGGCATATGATTTTTCCGGTACGCTTCAAAACGGCGCAAACGTTGACATATCGGTTACAAGAAAAGGAGGGCGGCTGCTTTGGATGATGGGCTCAACCTCAGGCTCGGCTGGGGGAATGGCGGATAATGAAGAGTCGCAGCGGCTCAAGCAGGCGGCGCTTGATTATCTGAATGCTCACGGCTATGACTCGATGCAGGCCACTTACGCGCAATATTATGACGGAGCGGCGGTTATTAATTTCGCCGCCACACAGCAGGACGTTATTTTGTACAGCGATTTGGTCAAGGTATGGGTGGACAGGCAGACCGCTCAAGTCATCGGCCTTGACGCTCGGAACTATCTTTACAGCCACGTTGAAAGGGAGCTGGAAGAACCAAAGATAAGTATGGAAGAGGCCGAGTCCATGCTCAACGTCAATCTTAAAGTCGCGGACAGGAAGCTGGCGCTTATACCTCTTAATCCCGTTAAGGAAAGCCTTTGCTATGAATTTAAAGGAACCTTTGGCGAGGAGGAGTATATCGTATATATCAATGTATCCAGCGGCGAGGAGGAACAGATTTTCAAAATAATCAACAGTGAAGAAGGCCAGCTGGTAATTTAAAACCCAACCTTAAGTATCGGCGGCATGCAATTTTTGTGCAGGCCGCCTTTTCTTTTTAAGTAATAAAACTAATGAACAAGCACTTCCTTACGATTTTTTCATAATTGGCAATTGTTAATTAAGTTTTATGCTTTGGTCAAATAGTATAACAACATCCAAAAAATCAAGTGTTAATCGCCATTTCCCTTGTTACCCGTTCGTATCGTTTGTTTCCGTTTTAAAATAATATAGTTTACTATTAATAGAAATAGCATTGATATTATTGTTAATCGTATAAATTCGGCGCTGGCGGTTTCAACCCATACTAAGTACGCCCCTTGTATTTAATAAAAGCACCAGCGGAGCGGTATAAGTATTTGATGCAGGGTTTCCTCTAAGCCATAGCTTAGCTTAGTAGGGTCTAAAAAACTATCCTTGTAACGAAAATCCGCCCGTCACTTTGCCCCTGTAATTTATAACTCCTTGCAATCTATGATGGCTCAACAATTTAAATTCCGCCGCAAGGAGTAAGCGAATCTGATACAACGTGTAATATGGATTCTCAAAATACGCACCTTCACCTTTATTCATCGTCGGCATGATTTATCTTCTGAGTTTAAACATTGATAAGAAGTTGGGACTTAGCGCGGCGCACCGGCTTCGTTCATTGTTTTTTGAAGGTAGTTCACTATACGCCGCTTCTCATCGGCCTTGGCGTGCGCAGGATCGAAAGTAACCCCGTTAAAAAAAGTCATGGTTCGCTTCTTCTTATCAATATACATGGGGTAAAACGTCACGCGCCTGCCCGTCAGCTTATAGTATTCCGATCCTATTTGGGAAAAACCGGAGAAAAATGTCGATACGCCTTCTTCAACATACCGCTCCGAACCGCTGGCCTTCGGATTTTCAGGGAAAAGCAGAATGCTGTCGCCGCCCATCATGGCTTCCGCCGTTATACGTATCGTTTTCACCGCGTCACGGATATTACTCCGATAAACGGGTACGGGGTTGACGGAACGCATAACGAACAGCACCATGCGTTTTGCGATGCGGGGAATGGCGGCGCGCGCTTTTGAGGGGAGCCAGCGGAACAATTTCTCCACTCCCGGGCGCAGATGCTCCTCGACAGCCTTTTCATCAATCATATTAGATATCACCCAAGGCCGAAAGAAAAAGGGCGTGTGCAGTATGGCGATGACCGGCCCGTATACCTCCAGATGGTTGCATACGAGTACCATCGGCTCAGAATCGTCCACGCGCTCCTTGTGCACGATTTTGCAGGGAAGCAGCGGGCGCAGGAAAAAGCATAGTATTCGTATGCCGACGCGCTTGGTTCCCTTAACCAAACGCTGATGGAGCTGGGTTTTCATTTGAAGGTTGTCTTCACCCCTTGAAGCGGCTTCGCGGTATCTGCGCAGTCTTCCCATGAATTGCCTGTCCATGGGCTGCACCAAGGCGCTGAACAGTGCGATAAGCACGAAAACAACGGGCAAAAGCATCAAAACAATGGCGTACAAATCCCTAACGCCGAGGCGCGCTTCTATTAAGTCCCACTTTCCCTGCATGATAAAGCCGGTTAAAGTGAGCATGACGAGAAAGAGCAGGTAGGATACAAGGCTGGCCCACTCCCGCATCATCCGGGCGTACCGCGTAAAGGCGCGCTTACCCGTCTCGAAGCTGAATTCCGCTACCTCAGCCGCGTCGGGGGCCATCGCGACGATGATGCAGTTCATACAGCCAAGGCCGCAGCACCATAACAGCATGGGAATATACGGAGTTATAAAGATTCCGTTGTACTGGCCGATAGAAGCTACGCACCAGAGCGACGCACCGAACACGAATACCGAGGGCTTTTCATAGCGCCGGGCGCGCGGGCGGTTGATGACCCTCCAGATGAGTGCAGACAGCAGGCAGATACAAAGCATCCAGCTCATAAGCATCGCAAAATTCTCCGTAAAGTTCCTGTCCGGCAGAAAGCTGATATAACAAATAAACGATAATACGCTGATATTTACGGCCAGCAAGGTGTTAAACAGCATACGGCCATACAGCTTGAGCGCGCTGACCTCAGTGGGATCCGCGCCGGTATCGTCCGCGTATTGGGCGGGGGTTGACCTGAGCTGGCGAAGGCAAAGCATCACGCCGGAAATGATTAAGATAACCGTAAAGCTAATCCAGAGCTGAGCGGATAAAATATCGTAAAGATAAAAGGACGCGAAGGCGACGAACAGGCAATGAATGAGTATAAGCGCTAAAGGGCGCCGCCCGTGAACGCCGCGGGACGCAAGATCCGTGCAGGACTGATGGCCTACCGCGATAAGCACGAAGCACAGCAGTTTCACATAGTTCGGGCTGTTCAGGATACTCGGAAAAACTACGACAAGAGAGACGTTCAAAGCAGCTACCAGCGCAAGAACTATAAAATGGCCGGCGCTAACGCTTTTTGGCAGGCTGCGCCTCGCGCTGCGTTTAAACAGGTTAAGCGTGAACGAGCATGATTTACCCAGCAAATACAGCGCGCCTCCGAATATAACGTCCTCCATCAGCAACTCAGACAGGCACATGCATATGAAAAAATAAAACGCGTCAAACGCCATATTGAGAATGATATCAACCATATCTATGCCTACCGTAAACCTTTATTCGGCTTCAATTCCGTCTTGAATGCTCCGACGAAACGCCGGCCGGACAAGCGGCGCGCCGCCTCAACACGGTTCTTCCGCAGCGTAATCCACACCCTCCGGCCCATAAAGAAGGCCGCCGGCATCTTCGAGCGGCAGCGCGGCTACCGTTTTAAGCCGCCTCTGAATCTGGCGCGTGCGTACGCCCACCAGCTTATCAAGCTCCTGATTGGCCTGCTCAAGCCGGTTCTGGGTTGCAATGAGCACGTCCGCAAACCGGTCGAACTCCGTTTTTACAGCCCCTAACACATTCCATACCTCGCTGCTGCGCTTTTGAATGGCGAAGCTGCGAAAACCCATCTGGAGGCTGTTCAATAATGCGGCCATAGTGCTGGGCCCGGCTATGCTTACATGATAATCCCGCTGCAGCGCCTCCACAAGCCCCCTGTTTACGGCCTCGGCATACAGCCCTTCCGTAGGCAGGAACATGACTGCGAACTCGGTGGTATTGGGCGGATCAATATATTTATCGCGTATGTCCCGAGCAAACTGTTTAAGCCGGCCGGTTAAGGCGGACGCGGCGGCGGAAACGGCATCGGGCGAACCGCTGTCGTACGCGTCGCGCAAATCGCTGTACGCGTCTGCCGGGAATTTGGAATCGATCGGAAGAAAAACGCTTTCTCCGCCGCCGGACGGCAGCTTTACCGCGTACTCAACAACGTTGCGGCTGTTTCTCTTAACCGCCGCGTTTTTCACATACTGCTCCGGCGCGAGTATTTCCTCCAGGATGGCGCCGAGCTGTATTTCGCCGAGTATCCCGCGGGTTTTTACGTTCGATAGAACTTTTTTCAGGTCCCCGACGCCCACCGCGAGCGCCTGCATTTCGCCTAACCCCTTATATACCTGCTCCAGCCGCTCGTTTACCAGGCGAAAGGACTGCGTCATGCGTTCGTCGAGGGTTTTTTGAAGCTTTTCGTCAACGATATTTCGCATCTCGTCAAGCTTCTGCCCGTTGTCTTTTCGTATATCCGCAAGGTTGCGTTCAACGGTCCTGCGTATGTTCTCCAGCTTTTGCTCATTTTCCAGGGCAAAAGTTTTAAACCGCTCCTCCTGCCGGGCAAGCGTTATGGATACGCTTTTTCCAAACAAATCCTGCTTTGAACTGAGATTATGGTCAAGGGCCGTAAACCGCTCCGCCTGCTGTTCAGCGCTATGCTTCATTCCGTTAAGCGCCAATTCTCCGAGGGAGTTTATAGACTTTTGAACGGTATCCGCAATCTCCGAGCGAAGGGCGCGATCCCCGTCCGCCATGTCCTTTCTCATCTCATCAAGCGCGCGGGACGCTCTTTGACCGGTTCCGTTTGAACGCTGTAAAAGCGTGATCAGCAGGGCGGCCAAAACACATGAAACAACGGTTAATATAATTAATGCAATCTGCTCCCAAGGCATAACAGCCTACCTCCGGTTAATGGATAAATAGCGCGCTTCATCGGCTTTATGATTGATAATGAGAGCCCCGCTCACAGCTCCTTCTTGACCCTGCGTATCGCCTGTATGCATATGAACCCGATAAGCACGCCGCCCGCGTATTGAATCAGGTTCATGGGTATGCTCAAGAGCGCCGCGGCCGTTCCATACAGGATGCATTCGTAGCCGAAATAGCCCGCAACCATGATAACGCCGGCCGAAAGCAGCGCGAATATTGATTTCCAGCCCTTTAACCGCGACATCAGCGCGCCGGCTAAAAGGCCCATGCCCGCCTTGATGATGAGGGTTGCCGGCGCATACAGCGCGCTGCCGAGAAGCAAATCCGCAAGCGCGCTCCCGACGCCCGCGCAGGCAGCGCCTAGAGGGCCGCCGAGAAGATAGGCGGATATATAAACCGCGGCGTCGCCCGCGTTGATGTACGCGCCGGTTACGCCGGGTATCGGCATGGATAAAAACATGGTCGCAGCCGTCGTAACAGCGGCCATAAGACCGCAAATCACCAGTTTCTTAACGTTATTCATAAACACCTCCATAATCAATGCCTTCAGGCTGTTTTTGCCCGACGACCCGTAAAGAGAAGAGCGCCGGCATTTACGCTCATGGAAGAACTCAATGCGGATTCCCGATTATACCGTCCGTATCCGGATTCAGCCGCAGTTAAGCGCCCATTGTTATTTTATATGTTTTTGGTATCAAAGTCTACATATTGAACGCGATATAGGGTCAGGCCATGAGCGGGGGCGGTGGGGCCGGCATCCGTGCGACGCCCGCTTGTTAGAGGGCGCGATACCGCGCTAAGGTCGCTTTGCCCCTTTCCTATTTCGAGCATCGAGCCGACCATAATCCGCACCATATTATAGAGGAAGCCGGTCCCGACAACTTTATAGATAAGGTAATCCCCCCGCTTGATCCAGCGGGATTCATAAATCGTACGCACGCAGCCGGATACGCTTGTGCGCGCGCAATGGAACGCGGAAAAATCGTGTTCGCCGATAAATAACGCGGCCGCGGCGTTCATCGCCCGGATATCAAGCGGCCCATGCACGTGCAGAGCCGTTCTGTTTGTAAAAGCGCTGGAGTGCGGGGCGTTGTGTACAATATAAAGGTAATGCTTTTTTACAACGTCAAACCGGGAGTGGAATGAGGGAGCCGCCTTCGCGCTCAAGCGGATGCGTATGTCCCGGGGGAGGCCGGCGTTGAGCGCGTAAGAAAATTTATCCGATGGGATGCGGCTTAGCGTATCAAAATGCGCGACCTGCCCGTACGCGTGCACGCCGCTGTCGGTACGGCCGGATGCGTGCACGGTTATTTCCTCGCCGGTAAGCTTGTTGAGCTCCCGCTCGACGACAGCCTGCACGGAAAGGCCGTTGGGCTGTACCTGCCACCCAACATAATTCGTCCCCTCGTATTCAATTACCAAGAGCACCCGCCTCACGGCTTGCTCAGCGCGCGGACCGCGCCGGTTTCGGGGAGTTGTATAAAACAAAGCTCCAGCTTGCCGTCGAGCGTAAAAACGGTGATAATGTTTTCATCGTCCGCCCGCGCAAGGAATAAAACCACTTCGCCGCGGGTTTCAACGTCGGAAGGGTATCCGCTCTCCTTGGACGCGGCCACGGCCTCGTCAAGGGGCAAATCCGTAAGCGCGTCCGCAATGGATATGTTATCGTCGTGAAACGCGGGATACCAGTCGTCATACCGCAGGTTGTACCCGTGCGCGTTTATTTGGCGCGTCATGCTTTCAAGCTCGCTGCCGCCGCTTATCAGCGCGGACCAAACCGCGGCGACGATAAGCAGGGCCGCCGCTGCCGCGAGGAGTATGAGTTTTTTTCTTTTATCCTTTACCATAAAACCGCCTGAACGATTACGATTGCGGCGATAAGCGCGGCTATTGCCGCCGCCGCCAGAGCGTCTGCTGATTTAAATTTAAGCACGCGCATACGCGTGCGCCCTTCGCCGCCATGATAACACCGGCTTTCCATAGCCATCGCCAGCTCGTTCGCGCGCCGAAACGCGCTGACAAGCAATGGTACCAATATGGGGACCATGCCCTTGGCGCGTTTAATTATTCCGCCCGTTTCAAAATCCGCGCCGCGCGCAAGCTGAGCCTTCATGATTTTATCCGCCTCCTCAAGCAGCGTTGGAATGAACCTGAGGGCTATGGTCATCATCATCGCCAGCTCATGGGCGGGGAAATGAAGCCTGCTTAACGGGGTAAGCAAACGCTCAAGCCCGTCGGTCAGCGCAATGGGCGTGGTGGTAAACATGAGCAGCGAAGTCCCGGACACCAGAAGAATGAGCCGTAAGGCGATAAAGAAAGCCTGCTCAACCCCGCCCCAGGTAACGCGAATGAAACTCCATTCAAAAAGGACGGCGCCATCTTTGAACATGAACAGATTTAACAAAAACATGAAAAGGATTATCCACCGCAGCGGCTTAAGCGAACGGAGCACATAGGACGCCGGTATCCGCCCCGAATAAACCGCAATCGCGATAAAGACTGCGGCCAGAGTGAAAACGCTCAGCTCCTTGATAAGAAAAATAGCAACTATATAAGCTATCATCAGCAGTATCTTTGTACGCGGATCCAGGCGGTGCATGGGGGAATCGCCCGGGAAATACTGGCCGAGCGTCATATCCTTAAACATGGCGCAGCTCCCCCTTTATATAATCGTAGAGATCGTCCATGCTGAAAACGCCGCTGGGCGCCAAAATTCCGCGCCTTTGCAGCAAAAGCGCCAGCCGGGAAGCCTGCGGGATATCCAGGCCGATGGATAGAAGCTTATCCGCATCCGCAAAAACTTCTTTTGGCGTTGCGCACGCGAAAAGGCGGCCGTTTGAAAGCACGGCTATTCTATCTGAGCACAGGGCGACGTCGTCCATCGAATGGGAAACCATGACCACCGCGCAGCCGATGGCGGATTTAAGCGAGGCTATCAGGCTGAGGATTTCCCTTCGCCCTATGGGGTCAAGGCCGGCCATGGGTTCGTCCATAACCAGATATTTCGGGCGCATGGCGATAATTCCGGCGAGAGCGGCCCGCCGCTTCTCCCCGCCGGAAAGCTCAAAAGGAGATTTATCCCTGAACCTGTCCGGAGACAACCCTACCAGCGTCATTGCCTCGGCGGACCTCTTTAGCGCCTCGTCCGCCGGCATGCCCATGGACAGCGGCCCAAAGCAAACGTCTTTGATAACGGTTTCCTCAAATAGCTGGTATTCGGGGTATTGAAACACCATGCCCACAAGCCGCCGGCCGAGCACGCGTTCCTTTTTATCTGCCATGCGGTACCCATCCACCGTGACAAACCCGGAAGCAGGCTGAAGCAGCCCGTTCAAATGCTGAACAAACGTGCTTTTCCCTGAACCCGTATGCCCGATAATGCCGAGCGTTTCGCCCTCGTTTACGGTAAGGCTGATATCGGTGAGCGCCTGAAACGATATAGCGCTCCCTTTCATATAGGTATAGCTTAGCTTTTCAACAACAATGGGCATAATGCCTCCGCCATATCCTCAACGGTTAAAATATCATCGGATAGCTCCACCCCGTCGCTGCGAAGCCGATTCCTCAAATCCACAACGGGCGGCACGTCCAGACCGAAAGACCGCAGCAGCGCCGGCTGGGCGAAAATCTCCTTGGGCGTACCCGAAGCGCGCGTTTCGCCGCCGGCCATCACGACGATGCGATCGGCGAAGGCAGCCTCCTCCATATACTGCGTAATCATCACCACGGTCATGCCGCGCTTGTGGAGTGAGCGGACAATGGATAACAACTCGCGCCTGCCTTTTGGGTCGAGCATGGCCGTCGCTTCATCGAGCACCAGCAAATCGGGCTCCATCGCCAGCGTTCCCGCTATTGCCACGCGCTGCTTCTGCCCCCCTGAAAGCATGTGCGGCGCGCTGCGCCGGTACTCGAGCATGCCCACGGCTTCAAGCGCGTCGTGAACACGCCTGAGTATCTCATTGGTAGGTACCCCCAGGTTTTCAGGGCCGAACCCCACGTCTTCCTCAACTACCGTGGTGACAATTTGATTGTCCGGGTTTTGAAACACCATGCCCACCCGCTGGCGGATGGCAAGCGTAAAGTTTTCATCGCGCGTATTCATACCGTCAACAATTACGTTCCCCTCCGTCGGCAGCAAAAGCGCGTTTAGATGCTTGGCAAGCGTGCTCTTTCCCGATCCGTTATGCCCGACTATGGCCACAAATTCGCCCCGATCTATATGCAGGCTCACGTCCCGGAGGGCGTGAGAACCTTCCGAATCATATATATATGAAATGTTTTTTATATCTATCATAAACCTCCGCCTTACTATTAAGCATGGAGCATGCGCGCATTAGTATACCGCAAATGCGGCCGCTTCGCAAGATAATGAGGAAACGCGCCGCCATCGGTACGGTTTAAACGCTATACAAATATGAGAATATTAATAATCCATTTGACAACGACGAAAGTAAAAAGCTATAATGCGATCATGCGGTAAAAGATTGGTAAGAGTATACAAAATTGCTGTTTTGTATATTATATCAAAATTCCTTGTATGTTTATACGTTTGCGTGTACGCTGGGCGCGGCCTGATTACCGGCGGGCCGTTCTAAGCGGTAAGCGTATGGCGGCGGGGATGAGTAGAGCGTTACCCATTTTTTGCCCAAGCATTTCTAAGGAGGTTGAGTAATGAAACAAAAGGCAACAAAACGTTTCTTTGCGGTCCTGGTCGTTGTGATCATGGCACTGTCGATGCTGCCTGCGTTGGCGGTGAGTTCACAGAATTTCGCCCCTCTAAAAGAGGCGGAAGGCACCGTGAACACCGAGAAACGGGATCCCACGGAAAAAGTGGACATCATGGTTGAGGTAAAGGGAAACGAGCCGTTGATGGAGGTCTTCAAAGTTGGGGATATCCGCGCGGCGAAAAAGTCCGTATCCAGCTATGAAAGCAAAATGCTGAGCAAGCAGGAAAGCGCTGAGAATAAAATTGAAAAGGCGCTGGGGGAAAAGATAGAGATTATCTATAACCATACGCTGCTGTTCAACGGCTTCTCGTTCAACGGCGAGTACAGCTGGATTGAGAAGATCAACGAGAATGTTGACGGTGTTTACGCGTTTGAAGCGCCCAGCTTTGAAGCGCCGGAAATGCCTGAAATGTACACCTCCACCGGAATCGTACGCGCGCCAGCCGCTTGGGACCTCGGATACACGGGTGAAGAGCAGCTTGTCGCGGTTATCGATACCGGGCTGAGGATTACCCATGAGGCTTTTAGCATAATGCCCTCCAATGTAAAGCTTACGGAGAGCGATATCGCGGGAGTCGTATCCGGCAGCCCGCTTAACGCGACCGGAAACGCCAGCCAGCTTTATTACAACGCGAAAGTTCCGTTTGGGTACGATTATTTTTATAAGGCGAACACCATCCATCACCGCGGCACGTCCGACGGCGACGATCATGGTACGCATGTAGCGGGTACCGCGGTTGGCAACAACGGCGACGACTTTAAAGGAGTAGCCCCCGACGCGCAGCTTGCGGTCATGGCGGTATTCCAAGCCGGCGGCGGCACCAGCGCCACCTATTATCTCCCGGCGCTGGAAGACTGCGTATACCTTGGCGTTGACGCGGCGAACATGAGCCTTGGCGCGCCCTGCGGCACGACGGATTATCCGGAGAGCTACGACAGGATTTTCGACCTCATGAGAGAGGGCGGAGTGAACCTGACCGTTTCATCGGGCAACTCCGGCACGACCGCCACCGGAAACGGAGCTAATGAAAACCAAAAAGCAATCGCTCCGGATTACGGCGTAGTTGGCAGCCCTTCCACATACCCCATCTCCATGTCCGTTGCGGCCGGTAACAATGAGGGCATGACAGAGGGCGCTATCGTAGTTGACGGCGTTGGCATGTCTTATTCGGACGGCGGCCCCGTGGACATGACGCTTGGCAATCTTACCGGCGAGCAAACGTACGTGGTTGTTCCCGGCGTTGGCTTGCCCTCCGATTATGAAGGCGTGGACATGACCGATAAGGTTGCGCTTGTTTCACGCGGCGAGTCGTCCTTCACCGAGAAGGTGGACGCGGCGTACGCGGCGGGCGCCAAAGCCATAATCGTCCGCAACAACCAGCCCGGCGCGCTCAATATGGCTGTGGATAACTACTATATCCCGGCGGTTGCCGTAACCCAGATTTCAGGCCAGTTTATGGTTGACAGCGCCGGTGAAGACGGGCTCGGCGTTATGACGGTCAACGTGGTGGAAGCCACTGGCGCGCCGTCCGACTTCTCCTCTAGGGGACCGACGTCCGACCTGGTGCTCAAGCCTGAAATCATGGCCCCCGGCGCCAGCATCATCTCGTCTATCGGTTTGGGAAGCGATGACTCTTACGCGGCTTGGGACGGCACCTCGATGGCCGCACCGCACGTTGCGGGCGGCATGGCCTTACTGAACGAGTACGTCAGGGAGATGTTCCCCACCGCTTCTGATGAAAGGATCCGGGAGCTTACGGACGCCATCATGATGAACACCGCGACGCCGGTGCGTGATAACGACACAGGCTTCCTGTTCTCGCCGAGAGAGCAGGGCGCCGGTATGATGAACCTGGGAGCGGCCGTGACCACCAAGGCTTACATTACGGTCGACGGAAGCCTTAAGCCGAAGATGGAAATCGGAAGCGATGTAGACAAGACCGGCCGATATACGCTGGGATTCACCGTTCATAACTTTGGCGGTACAGCGATAACCTACGATCTGAGCTACACGATTCAGACCGAAAAACCGTATAAAATCGAGGCGGTTTACGGCGATACCGAGTTTATTAAAGGTATTCCTCACGAGCTGAACCAGTACGCTTCGGATAACGCGCCCGCAACGGTCACCGTACCGGCCGGCGGAAGCGTTGACGTAAGCTTCACTATTTCGCTCAACGATGCTGGGCTCGCGTACATGGAAGAGCATTTTGAGACCGGCATGTATATTGAAGGTTTCGCGATACTTACAGCGCACGCTGACGGCGAAGGCTATGTGGCCCCGGAACTGAGCGTACCGTACCTTGGGTTCTACGGCGACTGGAACACGCCCGCGATGTTTGACGACGGCTGGTACTGGCAGGACAACCCCGTTCACAACCATCCCGTGCCCAACACGTTTGGCTTCAAGTCCGGCAGCGACATCCAGGGCCTTGGCCTGAACCCCTATGTGGATATGACCGAGGCGCAGTACCTGGCCGACCGTAACGCCATCTCCCCGAACGGGGACGGCAAGCTTGATTCCGTGAACGTTGGCTACACCGGCGTTTTGAGGAACCAATCCTACGGCCATTACGCCATAAATTACGCCAATGGAACCCAGTCCATCAAGCAGGACTGGACCGACAACGGCAAGGGCTTCTACTACTCCAACGCGGATATTTATTACCAGGTAGGCTATAATGAATTGCCGTTCCCCACATGGGCTGGTACCGAGGTTGAAGACGGCGATTCGGTTGAGCTGGAAGTTCGCGCGGATCTGGATAACCCGGGCTATGCGCCGGAACTCAACGCCAGAGGCAAGCTTTTGATCCCCGTAACGAAGGATCTTACGGCCCCTGTCGCGGCAAACGCCACGGTTAACGGCAGCGCGATTACGCTTACGCTGACCGATGAAAATTATCTGGCTTACTACGCCGTATACGGCAATGAAGCCATGACCGACGAACTTGATACCGCGGGCGTATTTGAAGCCACGCGCGGCGCGCAGACGCAGGTAACGGTAACGGCCCCCGCGGGCGCGGATTACATCTACCTGTTCCTGGGCGACTATGCGGCCAACGAATCCAAATTCAAGGTAAACGTGAACGACGGTACCATTGAGAATATCACCGGCGGTTCAACGCCGGGCGAAATGGAGATCGTCATCTTTGAAGAGCAGTTCGCCGCCGTTCCTAACCCCGCTTGGAATATCGCCGATCTCGACGGCGACACCAATAACTGGGGCGTATTCACCAATCCTCTCGACGCTGAACTTGGTTACGGCGGAGAGGCTGGCTTTGCGGGTTCCTATTCCTATGACCCGAGTACGAATACCGCGCTTACCCCGGACAACTGGCTGTTATCGCCGGCCGGCGCCAACGCCATAACGGTCCCGGATGATGGGAACGAGTACTTCGTGCGTTTTTATATGGCCTGCACCCAGTACGCGCCCGAATACTTCAGCCTGATGGTCGGCCCGGCCGACGCGCAGAGCACCGGCCAGTTCACGGCGCTTCACAGTGAAGAGCTGTCGGATATGGACTATAAGGAGTTTGTTGTCAGCCTTAAGGATTACGCGGGCCAATCCATACGCCTTGCGTGGCGGCACCATAACTGTACCGACGGTATGCTGCTCAGGCTGGATAACGTTCAGGTCTACTATATAGAGAGCGGATCTGAACCTACTCCCACGCCCACGCCTCCCGAACCGCCCCAGGGTCTCGTATTCGGAGAGTACTTTGAAGAGAATCCCACGGATTGGACGCTTGTGGATGAGGACGGCGACGGCTATAACTGGTATTGGTTCACCAACGCTGGGCTCACTCAGGGCCGGATGGAAGCGTACGAAGGTGACGGGCTCATGGTCAGCGAATCCTACCATAACGATACCTATACAGCGCTTACACCGGACAACTACATGATTTCGCCGGATATTGAGATACCGGCCAACGCGGTTGAGGCGCTATTGAGCTGGTATGTTGCCTCCCAGGATCCCAACTATCCTGCTGAGAAATATTCCGTGCTTGTTGGGCCGGCCGGCTCCACCAACCCGGCGGACTTTACGGAAGTGCTCCACACCGAGACGATTTCCAGCGACCAGTGGATTAACCGTACGGCTGATCTAACGGCATATGCCGGCGAGACTGTTCGTATCGCATTCCGTCATCACGACGTGACGGATATGTTCGTGATGAAGCTGGATCAGGTTGAAGTGTTTGCTGAGGTTGAGGATGTACCGACGCCGACGCCTGAGCAGCCCACGCCGACGCCTGAGGTTCCCGTGGATCCCACGCCCACGCCTGAGGTTCCCGTAGATCCCACGCCGACGCCTGAGGTTCCTGTAGATCCGACGCCGACGCCTGAGGCGCCCGTCGAACCCACGCCCGAACCCGAAGATCCCCCGAAGGCCGGCGGCATAAGCCTGGCTATCGGCGGTTTCGCCCTCGCAGCGCTTGGCGCGGCAGGCATCATTGCCAAAAGGAAAAGGGGTTAATTTAGACCCTGATTAGCCTTTAAGGTTTGAGGACGCGCAATGCGCGTCCTCTTTTTTAAGTTTAGCGCTTGGGTTCTTAATCCGTTCCTTGCTGATGGGACAGAGAGCCTTCAATGAATGCATTGAACGAGGAGAAAAGCAAGAAAGTAAGATATCAATGACCAGCCGCAGTAATAGAATGACTATAATATTGAATAAAGAAGTGTAATTATATTGGATTCCATAATCCGCAGCATTAAAAATCATATGGTATGAAAGACTCGCATCCGTTACAACAAAAATTGCGTCCAAGGCCGGTCAATATCCGAAAAAAGATTCTGTCGATTTAAGTGCATACCCGCACTTTTGGTACGCCCGATATGCCGCAATGTTTTTCATTTAATATAAGCCGTCATGCTGTTTGTGATTATATATTCAGCTTTAATGCCGCCGCCGTACAATGCGCAAATATTCCCCCGGGAAGCTGTTAACCGATATGGCATATGTGAAGTGGAAAGAAAAGCTTCAACCGCTGGTATGAATAAGAGTAATACATGGTTCTTACGGTTAGTACTAAAAATGTGTTTATAAAAATGAGCAGAACAAAGGCGCGCCATTAGCGCAAGCTTAAACTCGGTTTGATAATAATCCAAGAACAACGATTCTTTAGCTTGCCAATACGATTCAGTTTGAGCGTTTATGCTCTTTATTAAAGATTGACTGATATGGATTGCATAAATAATGGCCGTATACATTCTATAAGCATGCATAATGAATAAAACAGGATAAGATAAAAAACAAATAAAACAAAATGTAGTAATAAGTATATAAATAACTTCGACGATTTACGGTAAATGAGAAATATTAATAATAGATAATTTGCATATAATAGAATAACCTAGAGAAATAGGGAGCATAGGAGGCTCAAAGATGTATTTATCACAAAGCGTAGCTAAAAACTACATAACATAGTAATTAGAAAGTAATTAATTTAAAGCTTTTATATATTTATTATAATGTTTGACTGTAAAGTAAATTTTGATCTATAATACGGGTATGTAGTTAGAAGCGAATGATTAAACATGCAAGGGGCGTAACCGGGAGGAAATGGATATATCCCGGCGCAGCCGCCGGGCGATTGGTTAAGGGGAGAGCCGCCCCGGCCGGATTTTGCATCGAAAAATTCATGTGTCTCCTAAAATGAGGCTCTGCGTTTGTTTTCATCCGTTCTGACAGATTATAAGGAGGTTGAGTAATGAAACAAAAGGCAACAAAACGTTTATTTGCGGTTTTGCTTGTTATGCTTATGGCGTTGTCCATACTGCCTACACTCGCGCTGAACGCAAACGAATCACCGTTTGATACCGCTAAGGACGGCGGCCGGGTGGGTGATCTGAGCAAGCAGGATACGCTGACTCCGGATCCTACCGAAATTGTGGATATTATGGTCGAGGTCAAAGATAATGAGCCATTAATGGAAGTCTTTAAGCTTGATGATATCCGCGCCAAAAAATCTACTGTAAACACGTATGAAAATCGTATGCTGACCAGGCAGGACAGCGCGAAAGGCAAAATAGAAGCGTTGGTAGAAGAGAAAGTTGAGACGATTTACAACCACACCCTGCTCTTTAACGGTTTCTCCTTTAAGGGTGAGTATGGATGGATTGAGAAAATCAACAGCTCTGTATCCGGCGTTTACGCGTTCGCGGCTCCGACATACGATGCTCCCGAGCCCCTAATGGCCACATCCACCGGTATCATCGAAGCGCCGGTAGCGTGGAACCTGGGGTATACGGGCGTTGGCAAGCTTGTGGCCGTAATTGATACCGGGCTTCGTATTTCGCATGAAGCGTTCAGCGTCATGCCGGATAACCCGGCCCTCACGCAGACGGATGTTGCGGATATTATCGCGAATAACCCGATGAAAGCCGGCGGCAGCGCCGCGCAGCTGTATTATAACCAAAAAGTACCCTTCGGCTATGATTATTACTACAAAACGAACACTATCCACCACCGCGGTATGAGCGACGGCGATGATCACGGCACGCATGTCGCCGGTACGGCGGTTGGCAACAACGGCTCGGATTTCAAGGGCGTGGCATACGACGCGCAGCTTGTCGTTATGCAGGTATTCCAGGCCGGCGGCGGAACCAGCGCATCGTATTACCTCCCCGCGCTTGAGGATTGCGTTTACCTTGGCGTTGACGCGGCGAACATGAGCCTTGGCGCGCCGTGCGGCTCGACGGAAATTACGGAGTTACCGGAGAGTTACAACAGAGTGTTTGAACTGATTAAGGAAAGCGGCATGAGCCTTTCAGTATCCGCGGGCAACTCGGGCACGAGCGCTTCTGAAAACGGCGCTAAAGGAAACCAGCTTGCCACGGCTCCTGATTACGGCCTTGTAGGGTCCCCCTCGACCTATTCCGTGCCCCTCTCCGTCGCCGCCGGCAACAACGCCGGAATGGTGGACGGAGCAATTGTAGTAGACGGCCAGCGGTATGAGTTTACCGATAACTCGGAATCGCCTGAGGATTCCATCATCAGTGTCGCCGGAACTTACGATTATGTGGTCGTTCCCGGATTCGGATTCCCTTCGGATTATGAGGGTATTGACGTTGAAGGCAAGGTTGCGCTTGTATCGCGCGGAGATTCCAGCTTTGATGAAAAGCTCGCCGCCGCCGCCGACGCCGGCGCGGTCGCTATGGTGCTGTATAACAACGAGGCGGGCGGTATCGGTATGATTATTACCGAGTACTTTATCCCCGGCGTTTCCATTACGCAGACAAACGGCCGACTCTTGATAGAGGCTGCCGGAGAGGATGGAATAGGCGAGCTTACGTTCCTCGTATTTGAGGGTACGGCGGCGCCTTCTGATTTCAGCTCTCGTGGAACGACGGCGGAGCTTGCGATTAAACCGGAGATCATGGCTCCCGGCGCGAGCATCAATTCTTCTATTGGTTTAGATGAAGATGATTCCTACGCCTCCTGGAACGGCACCTCAATGGCTTCTCCGCACGTTGCGGGCGCCATGGCGGTACTCAAGGAATACCTTACAGCTATGTTCCCGGACGCGACGCCTGAAGAGCTCAGGGAGCTGACGGACGCCATACTGATGAATACCGCGGTTCCCGTCGTTGACGGCGAAACCGGGATGCCGTTCTCGCCGCGCGAACAGGGCGCGGGCATGATGAATTTGGGCGGGGCGGTTACCACCAAGGCTTACGTGACGGTGGATAGCAACGTACGTCCTAAATTGGAATTAGGCAGCGACGCGGAAAGGACGGGCCGTTATACGCTTTCGTTTACCGTCCATAATTTCGGAGCGAGCGAGCTCACCTTTGATCTTGATTATACCATTCAGAGCGAAAAGCCCTATACGGTCGGCGCGTTCGGCGACACGGAATTCATCAACGGCACGCCGCTTGATTTAGGTTCGTATGCGACGGATAACGCGCCGCAAACGGTTACCGTGCCTGCCGGCGGCAGCGTTGACGTAAGCTTCACCATCACGCTTAACGAAAATGGAATGGCTTATCTCGACGAGCATTATGAAACCGGCATGTTTATTGAAGGGTTCGTTATGCTTGAGGCGCAGGCGGACGGCGAAGGCTATGCCGCGCCCACGCTGGGCCTGCCGTACCTGGGATTCTACGGCGACTGGAACGAGCCGGCGATGTTTGACGACGGTTGGTATTGGCAGGACAACCCCGTGCATAACCACCCCCGCCCCAACACGTTTGGCTTCAAAAACGGAAGTGAGATCCAGGGCCTTGGCCTCAACCCATATGTGGATATGACCGAGGCGCAGTACCAGGCCGACCGCAACGCTATTTCCCCGAACGGAGACGGCAGGCTTGATTCCGTTAACGTCGGATATACCGGCATTCTCAGGAACAGCGTTTACGGTCACTATGCCATTAATTTTGAAGACGGTACGCAGACCATTCTCAAATCCTGGGATACGGATTTGTTTGAGCGCTTCAAGGGCTTCTTCTATGACAGCCGCGGCAAGTATATGCAGCTTGGCGATACGCACCTTCCTTTCCCGACCTGGAACGCGAGCGATCTGGACGAGGGAGAGAGCGTTGAAATCGAAATCCGCGCCGATCTAGGCTACGAGGGCTATACCCCTGAAGCCAACGCCAGAGGCAAGCTGATTATACCGGTAACAAAGGATACGACCAAGCCTTCGGCTGTAAACGCCTCGGTAAACGGGGATGGCACGCTGACGCTTACGCTGACCGACGAAAACTATCTGGCTTACTACGCCGTGTACGGCGACGGGGCCATGACTGATGAAATTGAGAGCGCGGGCGTATTTGAAAACACGCGCGGCGCGCAGACGCAGGTAACGGTAACGGCCCCGACGGGCGCGGATTACATCTACCTGTTCCTGGGCGACTACGCGGCCAACGAGTCCGCCTATAAGGTGAACGTATCAGACGGCGGCATGCAAGCCATTGACGGGCCGGTTATTGGCGGCACGGAAATCATCATATTTGACGAGCAGTTCTCCTCAAATCCGATGTGGAATGTTGCTGATTTGGACGGCGATGGAGTACAATGGGGTATATTCACCGATCCAGCCGATGCTGAACTTGGTTATGAGGGCGAAGCCGGCTTTGCCGGATCCTGGTCCATTAATACATCAACGGGCGCCCCGATTACCCCGGACAACTGGCTGTTGACGCCTGCCGGAGCCATCACCGTGCCGGATGATGGGAACGAGTATTTTGTGCGCTATTATCTGGCATGCACAGAGAGAGGCCCGGAGTATCACAGCCTGATGGTTGGCCCTGATAACGCCACAAGCACCGCCCAGTTCACTGCGATTCACAGTGAAGAGCTGACGGAGCAGGGATACAAGGAATTTGTAGTGAGCCTTGCGGATTACGCGGGCGAATCCATACGCCTAGCGTGGCGGCATCATAACACCACGGGCGGCTTCCTGATGAGGCTGGATAACGTGCAGATATATTGCGTTACGGGCGGAGAGCAGCCCACGCCTACGCCCCCTCCGGTAATAACGGACGGCGTAAACCTGTTCGGTTACAGCGTGGTTGATATGGTACCGGATGCGCAGGGTAATTACAGCGAGGAATTCGGCTGGATTACATTCAATTCCGCCGATCCCCTCAATACCATGGAGTTCCTCTCCAGAGACGGTATTGTAATGTCGGCTGCCGATTATGTCGACGGGGTCATCTATGCCTATGACGAGGGGGGCAACCTCTACGCGGTCGACCCTGATACGTTCGAAGAAACGCTTATCGGGAACTGCGGCTATGAAGTGTACGATTTGGCCTATGACCATGAAGCCGGCGTGATGTACGCGCAGGTTTACAGCGCGGGCGCCGGCGGTTCGCAAACGCTTGAATCCAAGCCGCTTAAGGCTGGGGTTGGCGGCAACATGAGGCCCTTGTCGTTTGATGTTGAGGGCAGGTACCTTGCGACGGTCGACCTAAAAACCGGTGAGGTAACGGAGCTGTTTATGTTCAACCGCGACGAGAATATCTTCCCAATCGGGCTGGCCTGCATTGGAAACGGCGAGTTCATATCCGTTGATTATATGACGGATACGCTTTACCGGTTTGATGTGGACGGTAATTTCGAGGAGATTGGCGCGCTGTCCGTCGAATCCGGGAACTACTCCCAGTCCATGACGTTTGACCCGGAAACCGGGCTGGTTTACTGGGCGGCGGCTACGTATTCAGGGGAGGGTGTGCTCGTTATTGCGGACCCGGTAAGCGGGGAAAATGAGGTTGTGGATTATATCGACGACCCGAACGGCACGGAAGTAGTCGGCCTGTTTGTAAAAGAGGCTGAGGTGGAACCCACGCCTACGCCTGAGCAGCCCACGCCTACGCCTGAGCAGCCCACGCCCACGCCTGAGCAGCCCACGCCCACGCCTGAGCAGCCCACGCCCACGCCCGTACAGCCGACGCCCGAACCCGAGGATCCCCCCAAAGCGGGCGGCGTAAGCCTGGCTATCGCCGGCGCAGCTTTTGCAGCAATTGGATGCGCGGGTATCGTGATAAGGAGAAAAAGGAAATAAATCGTAAATAGGGCTTGATTCCGCCCATAAACAATC
>OHJS01000318.1_pt1 | contig 33683 bp, 29 predicted proteins | sample 1568661 | NCBI WGS metagenome assembly OHJS01 (sample SAMEA3879603, study PRJEB24766) | human gut metagenome | biome: human-associated habitat; feature: feces | place: USA | collected 1985/1987 | reverse complement strand
ATTCCCTAAGATACGAAAAATTAGGGAGACGGGCAAGTCCTGACTGAGCGAAGTTTGGGCTTGCCCGATTTTTTTTGCAGACACAAAAAAGGCCATCTCAAATTATATTTCATTTTGAGACGGCCTCTTTTTTGTTTTTGTATTTAAGTTGGGTAACAAGGATTTCTGTATCTTTTCCTATTTCTTTTTTACAAAGAATGATTGGAATACAGATGCCTTCCCATTCCTTTCAATCATGAAATAGCTATGGTATCTGTACTAAAATAGGAACTCACATTCATTTTCCCAGTCTGAAATCTTTTACATGATCAGCAGTCAGCTGTAAGTTCTCGAAGGTCGAGATACATTCGTCCGATTGAGGAGCCTGGCTGCAGATACCCAGATAAATTTTATCTCCGTACTCGTTTTTATAGAGACGGACCATCTGCCATGTCTTGCCGTCCAACGAATAGTAATTGGCTATGGTTTGCGTGTCGGACGATATTTTAAAATAGATGGATTCTGTATCCTTATTTACCACTTCATGGTTGTTGTCATCGGAGGTACCGATGGTTCGTACGCTTACCACCCGATGGGTTCCTCTTTCATCCTGCTCAAAACACAACTTCTGCCACAGTGTGTCATTGGCATACGCAAAGAGGACAGCTGCGTTGTAGGTTCCTTCCGGAATGAAACCCGTTTTGACCTTGGCAGAATATGTGAAAGGTTTCTTGTTGTCTATTTCCATAAAAAGGATGGCGGCATCATCTTGTGATATTTTTCCGTTAGGATCACAGAAAAAGTCTGCCTGAGGTTTGGCACGGAAGGTGACGATACCTGCTGAATCACTCACTTGTTTTTCGGCTCCGTTGAGCGATTTGGTAAAATGAAGGCCATTTAAAGAGACGTCACAATCTGTCAGTCTGGAGCTTTCTGCAATTGGTTGGGGTTTGTCTGCTGTTGGATGCGAGCAAGCGGCTGTCATTATCGTAGCCATGGCTAAAAAAAGATATTTTTTCATGATACTTGTTTATATTAAAAGTTTATGATTCATTCAATCTGAGAAAGGGCTTTCTATTTTCAAAGTCGTTATTTGGGTACATGTTCACTTTATGCTGAGATTTATACAGGAAAACCGACTTTGTCTTGCTCGGTGATTTTTCGTAAGACACGGCAAGGATTTCCGGCGGCCACGACCCCTGAAGGTATGTCATGAGTGACCACACTTCCAGCACCAATCACGGTATCATCGCCTATCGTAACGCCGCTGAGGAGTATGCTGCTACCTCCAATCCAAACGCGATTTCCTATCGTAATCGGTTTCGGAACTAAGGCACCGGCTATCCGTTCAGCCGGATCAAGTGAATGATTGGCTGAGTATGCACTTACATTCGGTCCTAATAACGTGTGATTGCCTATTGTGATCTGTCCGCAATCAAGCAGGGTACATCCGAAATTAATATAGACATCACTCCCAATCGTAATGTTTTTTCCGAACTCGCAGGTAAAGTTTGGTTCCAGCCAAACACGTTCACCCACTTTCTTGAAGAGTTGACGCATGATTCCCTGACGGCGTTCAATTTCGTGGTCTTCGGTACGGTTAAATTCCTTGAATAGTCTTTTTGCTTTCACTCTTCGTTCAAACAAATCCGCATCAAAGTCATTGCAGATTTGATGCGCCTGCATTTTATCCCATTCTGTCATTTTTGTTTTGGTAGGTTTTATTTAAAGTAAAAGTAATCAAAAGTGTTCTTTTATTTCCTATATCATACGGGATTACTTATGTGGTAGCGATATGGGGGTATCGCGTTAATGTGGAAAAGGTGGAGCCTTTTGCCTCCTGAGTAATATTTCGGTTGTTTGCTTAATCAATTAATCCCAGCTTTTTTGCTTTATGGCATGCTTCGGTGCTGTTGTTCACTTGCAGTTTGGCTATGATATTCTGCCGGTGACGGTCTACCGTATGTTTGCTGATTTCCAGTCTGTCTGCAATCATTTTACTGGATTTCCCATTTTGTATCATTTGCAATATAATTTTTTCCCTGTCAGAAAGAAGTTGACTCTCATCCGTGAGAAGAATTTTTTTCTCGCCTGTCATCGTATTTATCAGATAAGCAGCTTCACTATCTTCTGAGGTCAGATTGTATAAGCAGAGAGAATAGCTTATCCCTTGTTGCCCGCCTCCTGCGAAATAGAAGATACGATGTTTCCAATAGTGATATTCACCCTCCTTGTCACACATTCTCATGATATTTTCAAGATACCAGGAAAATATATCTTTTGAATGAGAGGAAGATATCTTGCGGAAGAAAGTCAACTCTTGCAGACATCGTTTTTTCCAGTCGTCCGGATGAATCCGGTTGTAAATCTCTTCTTCCCATACGGAATCCACCGTTTGAATGGTGCTTGGTTTACCTAGTCCCAATATTTTGCAGGACTTTCCGAAGAAGATATGGCTTTTCCCCGTACGCAAATTACTTAATACGGCAATGGAGTTTTCGCAGATAGAGTAGGACTGTGCAATAAGACACAGGCGTTGTTCCTCATCTTGTGCGTGTACTCCATCCATTTGTTGATGGAACTTTTGGTTTAATCTCTCATCTATTTCTATCATACATTCAGGTTACAGTGCCACAAAAGTATACAAAGTTTTTTCGAATCAGGATGAAATGAGTGTATTCCTGATAAGATATGGTTATAAATCAGTATGGAGAAAGTGGTCGTTTTTCCTCTTGTAATGCAAATTCCTTACAAAAATCATTAGTCATATCATAAATTTCTGTACTTTAGGCACTGAAAAGTCTTACGCTCACGTTAACTATTAAACAATGAAAAGGAAACTCTTATTTATATCGGTTTTGTGGCTTTGTTGCAGCTCAATCTGTTCTGGTGCATGCATAGATGAAGTGCGTACATTTTATACGAATTATATGACGAACTTTTTAAATGTGGATTCGAATAATGAAGCATTGTGTAAGAAGTATTTAACCGAAGAATTGGCTGCCAAACTCCAAAGAATGGTTTATGCAACTGGAGGCAATCCGATTATACGGGCACAAGATGTGAATTCAGATGTAATCAAGACATTGAATGTGAGAGAAATTGCAGACGACTGGTATATGGTAAGTTATCTTTGGGATGAAAAAGATAGTACCAGTCTGGTAGAGATTCCATTGAAAGTGGGATACGTGAATGACCAATGTAAGATTGTATATATTACCCCGATTGAAAGCGATACCCAATATGGAGATGAGTGGTTGTCTTGTTTTGAAAATGTAGCTTCTTATAAAATAGATAGTTCGTCGGGAAAATCATTGGTCGAAAGTTTTTATAAAGTTTATTTGGCTACCTATTGCAGCATGTGCGGCGATTTGAATGCCAGGTTGCAGTCTTTACGTTTGTCTAATCTGTCTCACACAGCTTTGGAACAATTCAAGAAGGCAGAACAGGAATATTTGCAGGATACTTTCGAGGGCTATGACCTTTTGGTGACGAATTTTGATTTCGACAGTATGTGGTTCAAGAGTCTGAAAGTTCTTCCGTTGGACACTGATAATTATCAGGTTACTTATCAGGCAGGAAAGTACACACATCAAATGAATATTCAGACTACATACCAAGAGGGCAGATATTGGATTAGTGCCATCACTGGCGTTCAATAATTCTACTTCGTTATTTCTTTCTGCTCAGTTCCGCCCGTATGCGGCTGAGCGACTGAGGCGTAATCATCAGATAAGAGGCGATGTGCTTTAGCGGGACATGCTGCAGCAATTCCGGATTCTGCTCCAGCAGGGCAAGGTAACGTTGTTTCGCCTGTGCAGCTCCTCCGTTTATCATCCAGTTTTCCATGTCCAGAAACTGCCGTTCGAAAATGATTCTTCCGATGTTGGCAAAGGCGATGGAAGAGGCGAAAAAAGTCTCCATCTTTTGCTTGGAGATGCGGAAGACCGTGCTGTCGCTCATGGCTTCGATGGAGGTAAGAGAGGGACGGTCGGCCACGTAGCTCCACGAAGAGAAGAGCGTGTCTCCTTCTGAAGCAAACCAGAGTGAAATGTCCACTCCGTCGCGCAGATAATGTCCTCTCCAGATGCCTTGGGCCACCAGGTAGAGACTGCTGTTGCGTTCCCCTTCCCGTACGATGTGTTCCCCTTTTCGGTAGGTAAGTCGTTCCATCTGTGCCAGTAATTGCTCAGATTCCGAGGCACTCAGTCCATATTTTTCGTGCAGTATCTCGCTAAAAGTCTTCATTCCTTTGGGTATCTATGTCGCTACAAAGGTAATAAAATCTTAGCTTCGTTTGTCGCGGCAGTAGAGAGTGAGGACAAAAAGGAAGGTCAGTAGCTCGGAAACGGGGACGGCCAGCCAGATTCCCGGCACTCCGCATAGCAGGGGCATCAGCCAGAAGCAGAGTAGCACGAGGATAAATCCGCGCAGCAGGGTGATGGCCATGGCAGGGCGGTCGCGTTCCACACTCTGGAAGTAGCCGATGGATACGATGTTGATGCCGAAGCATACGAAGCCGGAGGCAAACAGAGGAAGTCCTTCGACGGCCAGGTCGTGTGCCGGATAGCGGCTGTCGATGAACCAGGAGGCTATTGGGGAAGAGAACAAGGCCGTGACGGCGAAAACGATGATGCCGCAGGAGATGGCAGTCAGCAGGGCCAGTCGGAAGGCTGCCCGCACGCGTTCCGGGTGTCCGGCTCCGAAGTTGTAGCTGAGAATAGGTTGGGCTGACTGGGCGATGGCGTTGTACACCATGAAGATGATGGGGAAGAAATAGCAGGCGATGCTGTAGGCGGCTACCCCGTCTTCACCCAGGTAGTGGATAAAGACGTAGTTCCCGGCAAACATCATGGTGGCGATGGCTGCCTCACAGAGAAAACTGGACAATCCCAGCTTGCACATATAGCCGGTGTTGCGGAGGGTGAGCCGCAGGCTTTTCCAGGACAGCTTGACTTTACACAAACGGAGGACGCGCTGAGGCTGCATCAGATAAATCAGAATCATTGCGGCACCGACGATGTAGCCCAGACTGGTGGCCAGGGCGGCTCCGAACATGCCCCATTTGCAGATGAAGATAAACAGGTAGTCCAGGCCGATGTTGAGCAGGGCAGGGATGATGTTGCACACCATGGCGTAGTTGGGTGAGCCGTCCAGCCGCACGAAGAACATGCCCGAGCTCAGCAGGGCACTGAACACCAGGAAGGGCACGAACCAGTACATGTATTCGGCGGCGAGAGGCAGCAGGCGGGGCGAGCTTCCCAGCAGTAAGGCTATTTTTTCCACATTGCAGAGAATGACAGCGGCGTAGGCGATGAGCAATAAGGAGGAAACTACGACAGCCTGCGTGATATTGATGCGGGCTACCTTTACTTTTCCTTGCGACAGGTGAATGGAGGCTACGACCGAGGCGCCGATACCGAACATCAGTCCCACGCCTGTATTAATCAGGAAGAGGGGAGCCGTGATGTTGACGGCGGCCAGGGCATCGCTGCCGATGCCTTTCCCCACGAAGATGCCGTCGGTGATGATGAAGATGGCCGAGAAAATCATTCCCAGTACGGTAGGGATAAGTAATTTCCGGAACAATTTCGGAATGTCCATGCTTCCGAAGTCAATACTGTCTTTCATGTCTTTTCTCTGTTTTTGCATTTGGCTGCGAAGGTAAGTCAATTCCGGCACTAAAAAATTCACAAATGATAATAAATCATTTTCTGAAAAGGGGGCTTCGAAAACGTCCTTGCGTTTTTTCAGGGATGATTTAAGGCAAAAAAGCGCTTCGAATTACCTTATTTAACGGGGTGATTTTCTCTCGTCTCACAACTTTAGTGTACTTTTACACACTTATTATTTTTTGAGGATAACGAGAGGATATTTATGGCACAGTCTAGAGAGATGACATCAGGGCCGAGTCTGCCGCTGATTTTGAATTTTACTTTTCCTTTGTTGCTGGGCAACCTGCTTCAGCAGACGTATTCGCTGGTGGATGCGGCCATTGTGGGGCGATTCTTAGGTATTAATGCCTTGGCTTCCGTGGGAGCCAGCACATCGGTGGTTTTCCTGATACTGGGATTCTGCAACGGGTGTTGTGGTGGTTTCGGCATTCCGGTGGCCCAGAAGTTTGGGGCCCGCGACTATGTCACGATGCGGCGTTATGTGTCGGTCAGCTTGAAGCTGGCGGCCGTGATGTCGGTGGCGGTGGCCATTGTCACGAGTCTGTTCTGCGGATTTATCCTACGTTCCATGCAGACACCTGAGAATATTTTTGAGGGGGCTTACATTTATCTGCTCATCACGTTTATCGGCGTACCGTGTACGTTTTTCTACAACCTGCTTTCCAGCATCATCCGCGCGTTGGGAGATAGCAAGACCCCGTTCTGGTTCCTGCTGTTCTCCACGTTGCTGAACATTGTACTCGATTTGTTCTGTATCCTGACGCTAGGATGGGGTGTAGCCGGAGCGGCCATCGCCACGGTCTTCTCTCAGGGACTCTCGGCTTTGCTGTGCTACATTTATATGTACCGCAAGTTTGACATCCTGAAAACCGAGCCGTCCGACCGCCGTTTCCGGAAAGACCTGGCCCGTCAGCTTTTGTCCATCGGGGTGCCGATGGGCTTGCAGTTTTCCATTACGGCTATCGGCAGTATCATGTTGCAGAGTGCGAACAATGCATTGGGTACGGCCTGTGTGGCTGCCTTCACCGCGGCCATGCGTATCAAGATGTTCGTGATGTGTCCGCTGGACAGTCTGGGTATGGCCATGGCCACGTATTCCGGACAGAACTATGGTGCCGGAAAGCCCGACCGCATCTGGATGGGTATCAAGTCGGCCACGCTGATGATGTTGGTCTATTCCGTAGCGATTGCCATTGTAATGTGGGGACTGGCCGACAAGTTTGCCTTGTTGTTCATTTCGCCCGAGGAGACGGAGATTATGAAAGATACCGTGCTGTTCCTGCACATCAATACTTCTTTCTTCATCCTGCTGGGCTCGCTGAGTATTCTCCGCTATACCATTCAGGGGGCAGGCTATACGCGGCTGGCCATGTTTTCAGGTGTTTCAGAAATGGTGGCCCGTGTGTTGGTCAGCCTCTTCCTCGTACCGGCCTGGAAGTTCTGGGGCGTCTGCTTCGGCGACCCGACGGCCTGGCTGTTTGCCAACCTGTTTCTGGTGCCGGCTTTCATCTATGTGTACCGCCGCTTGAAGGAGATTGTGGCAAAGGAAAGACGGGTGCCCGTCAATTCCTGATGGGCAGTCGTTTCCAGACGGCAGGCGGTATCAGGTGCCAGAGGGCTACCATGATGCGGTAGCGCCAATCGATGAGGGCGATGCGTTTCTTTTTCTCCAGGGCTCGCACGATGTGACGGGCTACTTTCTCCGTGGACATCAGCATGGGATAATGCTTGCCGTCGTTCAGCAAGCCGGTGGCCACGAATCCGGGCCGGATGTCGGTGAACCGGATGGGGAGATGCTGCATGCAGGCCAGCTGTTCCAGGGAGTCGATGTAGATATTCTGGAAACGCTTGGTGGCGGAGTAGGCCGGAGCGGCTCCCAGTCCTTTGGTACCGGCAATGGAACTGATGACAGCGAGATGTCCTCCTTGTTGCCGGGCAAAATAACGGAACGCGGCGGTGACCATCCGTACGAACCCCGTTCCGTTGGTTTCGAGCGTCTGAAGTTCGATGTCCGGTGACAGTGTGTAATTCTGGTGTCCGATGCCTGAACAGTGCAGGTAGAGGTCCATGCCTCCCATTTCATCAATCAGTTCCTGCAGGCGGTCGGGTGCTTCTGCCTGACAAATATCGATGGCCCGGATGTGGATACGGTCCGGAGCCAGCTGCTGCAATTCTTTCAGTTTTTCTTCGCGTCGGCCTGCCAGTCCGAGTATCCACCCCTTCTGGAGCAGTTGTAAGGCCGTTTCTTTTCCGATGCCGGAAGTGGCCCCTACGATGAGGGCCCGCTGGATAGGTTTCTTTTTCATCAGTTGGTACGTATTTCATAAAGGAATTCCTGCGAAAGCGGGAGTCCTTCGGTAGGGTTACAATGGATTTTTCCACACAGGGGCATCTGCGGCTGGAGCGGTTTCAGCTCGGGCGAAAGGTGGTTGCAGAAGGCCGTATAGGAGTGGTTGTTCCTGCAAGGTCCTGCATCGTCGCGATACACCAGTACGTAGTGGTTCAGGGGGCGGGCATGCACCAGCTGGTTGATTTGCAGGGCGAGGTCGCGCGCTTCCCGTGGTGAAATGCGGTCGAACAGGTTGGAGAGGTTGAAAATTACCAGCTCGGTCAGTACCGAATGTGCCTGCCAGAACGTCGGTTTCACGGCCGACAAGCGGGGATACGAGCTTGTCTGAATGTGCTTGTAGGCCGAGGTCTGGAAGAAGGCTTCGGCGGTTTCCCCCATCTCCTGCATCGGATAGATACCCACATAGGTCAGGTCCAGGTGAGGCAGGGAACGGCACACATCGGCAAAGGCCAGTCCCGAGGCGCCCGCCTCACAGGAAAGGTCGCAGAACACCACCCGTCCGGAGACTTTCCGAATCAGGTCGTACAGCCAGTTGCCGCTTCCGGTGAAGAGGGCCTGTGCCGCTGCATATTGTTTCCGCAGGTAGAAATAATTGTATATCTGGCAGAAGGTTTGCGGAGTCATCTCTTCGGGCAGGGCACGGAAGTCACACCGGCCGTAACCCGTGACTTCGCGGTAGTGGGCCTCGCTTGCCTCCCAATCCTGCGGAGGCGGCACCAGTTGCTCGAAAGCCTGCTGGAAGTGGGCGGGCAAGGAATAGCTTCCTTCCTCCAGTTCCCAGTTCCGGCGGTAAGACGGGAGGGCGAAATTGCCTTGACAGAAGGATTCGCTATCTGTTTCCAGGTAACCGTTGTGCAGGCGGATGTATTCCAGCAGTTTGTAGAACGTAAGGTTGGCTCCGAGAATGTGCGGGTTGCCGGTCAGCAGCAGTTGCTTGCGGGCCCGGGTCAGGGCCACGTTCAGCTTGCGGTCTATCAGGAAGGTGTCTTCCTGGAACGTGTGGGCCGTCAGGAAATTGAGCTGACTGAAATTCTGTACGGTAAACGAGTAGATAATCACATCCCGCTGGCTGCCCTGGTAGCGTTCCACCGTGTCGATGGAAATGTCCAGTAAGGCAGGCAGTTGGAGGCGGGCTATCTCTTTCCGGATCATGGCAATCTGGTTGCGGTAGGGCACGATGACGCCTACCGTCCGGTTGGGGTCGAAATGAGACTCCGTCAGGCGGTAGATGTGGGCCAGCAGGGTGGCCACGATGCGGGCCTCGTGCGGGTTGGTCTTGTCGGAGCCGCTGAGACTTTCGGGTACTTCTGCCGGGATGAAGACCATTCTCCGTTCCAGCAGCAGGCGGTCGATGGGGTCTTGGGCAGCCAGTCCGGCCTCGTAGGGTGTTTCTTCCAGCTGGTGGGGAAGCGGCACGCACTCCAGTTGTTCCCGGTAGTAGAAGGTCTGGTTGGGGAACTCGGCAATGGCCGGGTGCATGCGTCCTTGCCGGCGGAGCACACTGCGGCACGTGTCGGGACTCGACTTATACAGGCGTTCGAAGAGGGAGTTGCGGCAGTCCTCCAGTCCGATTTGTCGCAGGAGGGGGTCGGTGACGACAGCTTCTTCGGCACTCTGCTGGGCGATGGCCGGAAGCTGCTTGTAGTCGCCCACCAGTACGAACTTGTCGATGGCGTTATGCTGCTGATGGCGGGCCGAGAGGATACCAATCAGGTCGGGTTCCAGTATTTGTGAAGCTTCGTCGATGAGTGCCAGCTGGAAATGCTTCAACGTGAAGAGGTTGAGGCGGCTGTTGAGGGAGGTGGTGGTGGCCACGAAGATACGGGTACGGTCGATTTTCTGCCGGATGTCGGTCAGCTTGGGACAGTCGGCCAGGCTGTGCTTCAGCAGGTAAGGTACGAAACGCTTGTCGCACGACAGTTCGCTGCCGATGCGGATGAACGGAGTTTTCCCGGCAATACCGGAATCGAGGAGCATGCCGCAGATTTCATCCACTGCCCGGTTGGTGTACGACAGGAGCAGGATGGACGTATCCGGTTCACTCAGGGCTTCTTCCACCATGTAGCGCAGGGCACACGAAGTCTTTCCGGTGCCCGGAGGGCCTACCAGCAGGAAGTAATCCTTGGCTTGTTTCTCTTTCCGGATGAGTTCGTTGAAACGGCCGTATTCGCCGTTCAGAGTGACTTCCTCCTCTTTCGGTTCGGGGGTACGTACTCCCAACAAAAGTTCTTTCCGGTCGGCCCGGGCAGACAGAAAGGCGTATAGTCCGCGGAACCCGTTGTTGGCCGAGGTATCGGAAAAATCATGTTCGATGGCGAAAAGGTCGTCTCCGCCCCCGATAATATCTTTGTTCTGCTGTCCGTTACGCAAGACCAGTGTCATGCGGTCCGGGCGCAGTGCCAGGATGTTTCCCTTCATGAGGATGTGTTTTCGCAGGTCGGGTTCTCCCTGGTAGGAATACAGAATCACCATGTCGCCTGTCCGGAAATTGGGCAGGAAATCTTCTTCCTGTGTCGGAATGTGCAGTTCGATGAGGTCGTATCCTTTGCCCGGTCCGCTGCTTTGTTTCTGCAAGATGGTCAGTCCCAGCAGGATGTTGCCTGCCTCCAGTTTCTCGTGCAGCGGGATGTGCCAGTTGCCGGAAAACCCGTGTAAAGCATCGCTGTTTCCTCCGGTCTTGCTGAGAATCTGTTCCTTTGCCACGAACGTGAAGAAGCGGTTGAAGTAAGCCCGTTCCAGCGGGGTGCAGCGTTTCAGGGTATTGATGGCCGTCTGCAACTGCGGTTCCTGGTAGTCGTTCCACAACTTCCCGCCCACCTGCAACTCGTTCAGCAGGTCGGTGCTGAGGGAATCCACCACCTCGCCGATGGCTCCTTCGCCCAGCCGCATCTCGTTGTGCACGATGTAGTTGCGGAGCTTGATGCTTTCTCGGAACAGGTTTTCGGCAAAATGCTCCAGCAGCAGTCCGTCGGCATACTTGGAATAGAGCAGGAAGGTCTGCATGTGTTCCGTTTCCTGTCCGAAATTGTATCGCAGCACGCCCTGATAGAGCATCATCTGGATGAAATGGTCCTCCTTGTGGCGGTGGTTGTATTCGTCGCGCTTCCCGGCTTTTTGTTCGATGAGGACCTGAAAGTCTTTCTGCATCATGTCCACACGTCCCTGCAGTCCCAGTTTTTCGCAGATGAAGGAGGCTTCGAGCAGGGTGCTTTTCTTGTTGAAATTCCGGATGTTGCGGGGCAATACATCATGTACAAACGAACGGATGTTCATCATTTGGGCCTGTGCCTGGGCATGGAAGTCGGTCGGGAGTGAGCAGGTACAGAAATCGAGGGCCGAGGCGGCAAAGAATTTCTGGATGCTACGCGGGTAGGTGACCGGCTCCTGGGGCTGTTCGTTGATGTAGTCGTCGAGAAACTGGCTGGCCAGGTTACCCATCAGGATGGGAGCCGTATGGGCTCTCGGCTTGATTTTGTTCATGAAATAGTTGAGTGGGTGGTGGCCGTATTCCCGGAAGCAGGCCGCCAGCGAACTGATGTCAATCAGGTAGTCGGGATGGATGACGATAAGGTTCGGAATGTAATGGTTCTCTTCGTCCACCCGCACATCGAGTAGGTTCAGGGGCAGGTTCTCCGTCAGCAAATCTTTCAGGTAAAGTAAGTCGCCCTGATAGCCTCCCTTGGCATAGTTGATGATGATGAAAGGGTCGGTCTCGCTGTCGGTCGCCGCAAAAATCTGGGTGTCGTTCCAGCTGGTCACGGAAGCCCGCACGTAGGGAATGTGCGACAGGCGTGTACCTTGGTACGGACGGTTGGAGTGAGCGATTTCCGGAAGGATGGAAGCTGGAATGTCTTCTTCAAAGCCCAGCGAGACAAAGCGTACCAGGGCACGCAGGTCGTAAAGGTATTCCTGCATGTCGGCCTGAAAATGGTCGCCCATGGCAGCGTTGCAGTTGCGGCGCATGGTCTGGATGGCATACCGGTCGGAAGGAGTCATCTTTTTCTCCTTGCAGACGTAGTCCAGACGGGAAAACAGGTTGGCAAAGGAAAGGGTGACTCCCGTGGTCAGTTCATAACAAGCCTGCTCCAGCACTTTGTGGAGCAGGATGTATTTGGCTTGTAAATTGTCGGGAGCGGCCGTCGGCTGACGGTGAATCTGTTCGATGCGACGGAACAAATCGAAAGATTGGAGTTCGATACGGGACATGTGCAAAAAAGGAAGGCCGGCGTTACTGTTTAATTAAGTGATAGATACGGTAAGCCTTGGTGAGTCCGTTGAATTCTCCTTTGTACTGGTCAGTCACGTCTTCCTTGATGAGGCAAACTGTGTTTGTACTTTCAGCGGATTCGGACGCTGCCGTCCCTTCAGCTGTCGTTTCGTTTTCAAACAGCATGAAGGTATATTGCTGCTTGGTGCTTCCCGCCATGGTAGCCTCAATGCGCAGATAGGGTTCTCCTGTATCTTCTGTATATTTGAGGGTACGTTCAAAAATGCCAAGCTGATAGTTACCTGTGCTGTTCGGGAAAATTCTCAGTTCCCCATACGACTGGGAAGCATCTGAATAGATGAAGGAAAAGCGTCCTTCTGCCTGGAGAGGGGATTCCTCTAGGATGCGTGCCTTTAAGGTCGATTCGTCTCCTTTGGTGAGGTTATCGCCTTCCACTTCTGCTTCCAAGCTTTCCACCCGGTATTCATCTGTAGGATTGCTGACCAAGATAGATACGGTGTAGCTGTTTCCTTTCCGGTCGGAAATGGTGGTAGAGGTCTGGCCGATGCTGACCGGAAGGAAGGTCAGGGTTTCTCCATCGTAGCGGTAGTCCGCAATGGTGGCATCTCCGTTTTTGAGGGTGTAGTTCCCATCTCCTCCCCGGATGAAGAATTTTTCGCCTGTGCTGAACAGACTGAGTTCTATCGTGCCGTCGGTTATTTTTTGCTGGTTGTCCACGCTGACGAGGTAAATCGGACCATCATCGTTTTTGCAGGCTGCGAAGAGCAGGATGCAGGTTGTCAGGAACATTCCTTGAATAAATTGCATGAGTTTCATAAGTCGTATAGTTGAATTCTTGCTTCAAATATACGACTTTTTTGGGATTTATGAAGGGTATGTAGCAAAAACTAAGGTTAGTCCGTCTGGCTTCTTCATGTAAAAGCGGCCGTGACTGTCTGAGTACTTCCCTTGCAGTACTCTAGTACTCCCTCGGCAGTACTGTAGTACTTCCTTTGCAGTACTGCAGTACTTCCTAGGAAGTACTGGAATCAGATAAAGTGCTTTCAATCAGTTCTTTTCTTTTAGCGTATAGTCGCCTGCTTTTTCGTCAATCAGGTGCTGCAGCTCTTCCAGTGACGGAACTTTTCCTTGGAAGGTGATGACAGCTTCCGGAGGAGTCAAAGTGACTTGGGCGATGGCGCCTTCTACGGTGTTCAGCACTTTTTCTACCCGGGTGCGGCAGTGGTCGCACATCATGCCTTCCACCAGGTAGGTCTTTTGGACGCCGGAAGCGGCTGAGGCAGGAGAGGGGGCGGCTGCCGGTGCCGGCTGTACGGGGTTCGGTTGTACCTCTATGGGTCGTGTTTCCACTGGTGGTATTTCCACGGGACGAATTTCTTCCGTGAAGGCTGCCGATGTGTGGGTATGTGCCAATTTTTTCCGCTTCAACCGCAGGCTGTTGCTTACCACACTCACACTGCTCATGGCCATGGCAGCGCCGGCTATCATCGGGTTCAGCAGGAAGCCGTTGAGGGGATACAGGATACCTGCCGCTACGGGGATGCCAATCAGGTTGTAGATGAATGCCCAGAAAAGGTTTTCGCGGATGGTGCGTACCGTGGCTTGGGAAAGGCGGATGGCATCGGTGATTTTGTTCAAATCGGAGGAAATCAGGGTCATCTTGGCCACGTCCATGGCAATGTCGCTGCCTTTTCCCATGGCGATGCTGAGGTCGGCCTGGGCCAGTGCGGCACTGTCGTTGATGCCGTCGCCCACCATGGCTACCACTTTCCCTTGGTGTTGCAGTTCCTGAATGAACTGGGCTTTCTGCTGGGGAAGTACTTCTGCCTGGAAATGGGTGATGCCACATTGTTCCGCAATCTTCCGGGCGGTTTCCGGATTGTCGCCGGTCAGCATGTAGGTGGAGATTCCCATTTCCTGTAATTGCATGACGGCTTCTTTGGAGGTCGGCTTGATGCGGTCGGCAATGGCCACCACTCCCAAGGCTTGCTTTTCATCGGCCAGCCAGATGACGGTCTTGGCCTCCTCGCTCAGGCGGGTGGCTTCTTCGGCCAGGGAGGCGGGAATGGCAAGCCCGTGTTGCTCCAGCAGGCGGCGGTTGCCGGCATAATAATAGGTACCGTTGATTTTTCCACGTACACCCAGTCCCGTCAGGCTTTCGAACCCTTCCATGGGGAGAGGTTGCGTAGCGAGATGGTGTACGATGGCCTGTGCCAGCGGATGTTCCGATGCACTTTCCAGGGTGAAAAGGATGCGTGACAGGGGGGCTTGTGACAGGCCGGCGGAGAGGTCGGTCACGGTCGGGTGTCCTTCGGTCAGGGTACCGGTCTTGTCGAGGACGATGGCATTGACCTTGCGGGCGGTCTCCAGGCTGTCGGCATCTTTGATCAGGATACCGTTTTCAGCGCCTTTCCCGATGCCCACCATGATGGCGGTCGGCGTGGCCAGTCCCAACGCGCAGGGGCAGGCAATGATGGTCACGGTGACAGCGGCCAGCAGTCCATGGGTAAAGCCGTTCTGACCATCCAATAGAACCCATGCCAGAAAGGCAAGCAGGGCGATGCTCAGGATGGTGGGAACAAAGATGGCGGCAATGTGGTCGACCAGCTGTTGTACGGGGGCCTTGCTGCCTTGTGCTTCCTGCACCATGCGGATGATGTGGGCCAGCACGGTTTCACTGCTCACCTTGTCGGCGGTGAAACTGAAACTTCCTTTCTGGTTGATGGTGCCGGCAAAGACTTTTTCGCCGGGGACTTTTTCCGTGGGAAGCGGTTCGCCGGTGAGCATGCTCTCGTCTACATACGAACGTCCTTCATCTACCGTACCGTCTACGGGTATGCGGGTGCCGGGTTTCACCAGCAGGCGCTGTCCGGCTTGTACTTGTTCCACGGGAATCTCTTTTTGGGTACCGTCCGGACTCAGTAGGGTAACGGTGGACGGTTGCAGGCCCATCAGTTTTTTGATAGCTTCGGAGGTGTTGCCTTTGGCTCTCTCTTCCAGCAGTCGCCCGAGCAGGATGAACGAGATGATGACACTGGCGGCTTCAAAATAGACATGGGGATGAATCCCACGGCTCAGCCAGAATTCCGGCCAGAACAGATTGAAAAGGCTGAAGATATATGCGATGCCTGTGCTGACGGCCACCAGCGTGTCCATGTTCGACGTGCGGTGTTTCAGTTGTTTCCAGGCGTTGCGATAGAAATCCCGTCCCAACCAGAAGACCACGGGGGTAGCCAGTATCCACATCACGTAGTTGGCATAAGCCCAGTCCATGAAACACATGCCGATGATGGCTACCGGGATAGACAAGGCCAGGGAGCAGAGGGTGCGGAACTTCAGTTTACGGTATTTCTGTATGTGCGCGTCTTCTGCTATTTCTTCTTTGTTTGCGCGGGTGTCGATGACCAGGTCGTAACCAGCTGCCTGGATGGCACTTTTCAGCGCTTCCGGTGAGCAGCTCTCGGGATTGTATTCCACGGTGGCAGTGGCAGCCGCATAGTTCACGCTGGCATGATACACCCCTGTCTGACGGTTCAGGGTCTTTTCTACTCGTGCGGCGCAAGCGGCACAGCTCATCTCCAGCACAGGGAATATTTGCGTAGTCTTAGTGGTATTCATTTGTCCTTTATTTAGAATGGGACAAAATTACAACATTCCTGTCGGATTCAAAAATTTCTGTTTCATATTTATTTATCACGATAAGGAACGATTCTTGAGTAGAAATAGTTACATTTGCGCAAAAATAAAATACAACTATTATGTCGGAATTGGCCCCTCTTATCAGTGATTTGGCATTAATATTGATTAGTGCCGGAGTTATCACATTGATCTTTAAAAAATTAAAACAGCCCCTTGTATTGGGATATATCGTAGCGGGTTTTGTGTGCAGTCCTCATTTTACGTTTACTCCTTCGGTGGCGGATGCCGACAATATCCAGACTTGGTCGGAGATTGGCGTGATTTTCTTGCTCTTTGCCTTAGGACTGGAGTTCAGTTTTAAGAAACTGATGAAGGTGGGGGGCTCGGCTGTCATTTCGGCCTGTACCATTATCTTCTGTATGATTATGGTCGGAATTTTTGTGGGATGGCTGTTCGGCTGGAAGCAGATGGACTGTATCTATCTGGGAGGTATGCTGGCCATGTCGTCCACGACCATTATTTATAAGGCATTCGATGATTTGGGATTGCGGCAGCAACGTTTTGCAGGCTTGGTGCTCAGTATCCTGATTCTGGAAGATATCTTGGCTATCGTGTTGATGGTGATGTTGTCCACAATGGCGGTGAGCAAGAACTTTGAAGGCAGTGAGATGATTTACAGCATCGGCAAACTGGTGTTCTTCCTGATTCTGTGGTTTGTGGTGGGGATTTACCTCATCCCGTTGTTCCTGAAGAAGTCCCGCAAGCTGATGAGTGATGAAACGTTGCTGATTGTGTCGTTGGCCTTGTGTTTCGGCATGGTGGTGCTGGCGGCAAGGGTGGGATTCTCTCCTGCTTTCGGGGCCTTTATCATGGGTTCTATTTTGGCCGAGACCATTGAATCGGAACACATCGACAAGCTGGTGGCTCCGGTGAAAGACTTGTTTGGGGCCATCTTCTTTGTATCGGTCGGCATGATGGTCGACCCGAACATGATTGTGGAATATATCTGGCCGATTCTCGCTATTGTGGTGGCCATTCTGGTAGGACAGACCATTTTCGGTACGGGAGGTGTGTTGCTGTCCGGTCAGCCGTTGAAGATTGCCATGCAGTGCGGATTCAGTCTGACGCAGATTGGTGAATTTGCATTCATCATTGCCGCATTGGGTGTCAGCCTGCACGTCACGAGTCATTTCCTGTATCCGATTGTGGTGGCGGTATCCGTCATTACGACCTTCCTTACTCCGTACATGATTCGTTTGTCGGGGCCTGCCTATACTTTCATAGACCGTCATTTGCCGGTGTTCTGGCGGCATTTGCTGGAACGCTACACGGCTGGTGTGCAACCGGTGAATCATCAGAATAACTGGAAGAAGCTCCTGATATCCATCGTGCGTATCACCCTGATTTACCTGGTGCTTTCCGTAGCGATGGTGGTACTCTCTTTCAATCTGTTCCTTCCGCTGCTGGTATCTGCTGCGGGGGATTTCTGGGGAAAGGTAGCAGGAGCTGTGGTGACGATTGCCTTGATTGCGCCTTTCCTGCGGGCCATGATTATGAAGAAAAACCATTCTATCGAGTTTAAAGCGTTGTGGGCGGACAGCCGTTTCAATCATGCTCCCTTGATATCCATCGTGTTGCTGCGTATTGTGTTGGCCGTGTTGTTTGTGATTTACATCATCAAACATCTGTTCCAGGCTTCCGTAGCACTGATGGCAGGTATCGCCATTCTGGTTGTATTGCTCATGATTGCTTCCCGTTTCCTGAAAAAGCAGTCCATCGGGCTGGAACGTACGTTTGTGCAGAACTTACGTTCGAAAGAGATGCGTAAGGCGTATTTGGGAGAAAGCCAGCCGGAATATGCCGGGCGCTTGCTCGACAGAGACTTGCACTTGTCGGATTTTGTCATCCCGGCCGACTCGCTTTGGGGAGGGAAGACCTTGATGGAACTGGACTTTGGAAAGAAATATGGTGTGCATGTGGCTTCTATCATTCGGGGAGCGCATCGGATTAATATTCCAGGCGGAGGAAATCGCATTTTCCCCAACGACAAATTGCAGGTAATCGGTACCGATGAGCAGTTGTCCGCCTTTTCTTCCCAACTGGAAAAGGTCGCAAAAGGACATACGGATGAGGATTTCGAGGAACATGAGATGTACCTGAAGCAGTTTGTGGTATCGCGTAAATCGCCGTTCTGCGGACGTACCATCCGGGAAAGCGGTATTCGTAATAAATACCATTGTCTGGTAGTGGGAATCGAATCGGCAGATGACAGCAAGCTCCGGCAGCCGGAAGTTTCCTTCACCTTGCAGAAGGGCGATGTGGTATGGGTCGTAGGGGAAGAAGAAGACCTGAAGACTTTGTTTGCGGTATCGGAAGTTCCTGAGCCTGAGATGGCGGAATGAATAGGGAATAAAAAGAATCGGGCTTTGCAAGATTGGAATATCTTACGAAGCCCGATTCTTTTCTGAATGGCTTTTCTTTGCGTTATTCTTCTTCACTGTCTTCTTCCTCGTCGAAGTCGAAGTCAAAATCATCCATGTATTCCGGTGTGAAGAACTCGTCCAAATCCCTTCGTTCCTTTTTGGTGGGACGTCCGGTACCTCTTGCGCGGTCTACGAAGCCGCTGATTTTGCTCATCTCCAACAGTTCATATTGGTCGGGTGTTGTGACGTTTTCCATCACATCAGGAACCAGTTTGGCGCCCACCCGTTTTTCGATGGCCTGCAACACCTTAAAGGAATAGGTAACGGGTGGTTTTCTGACCTGTACCACATCCCCCGGTTTGACTGTCCGGGCTGGTTTGGCCTGCGCGCCGTTGATGGAGATTCTTCCTTTTTTGCAGGCTTCGGCCGCAATTGTTCTTGTCTTGAAGATACGTGCGGCCCACATCCATTTATCTATTCTTGCTTCTGGCATGTGCTTATTTGTTGTTATACTGGTTCATGGTATTGTTCAGTCCGGCCAGGCAGAAACTTTTGATGATTTCCTGCGCCACTTCCAGGCGTTCCGGCATCAGTTTCATGGCTTCCTCGTCGAAGTGTCCTAATACGAAATCGATTTGTCCTCCTCTTGGAAAATCGTTGCCAATGCCAAAGCGAAGGCGGGCATAGTTTTGAGTCCCTAAGGTAGCGGCGATGTGTTTCAGACCGTTGTGTCCGGCGTCACTTCCTTTTCCTTTTAGTCGCAACGTACCGAAGGGAAGAGCCAGGTCATCCACTACGATAAGCACATTTTCCAGAGGGATTTTCTCCTGTTGCATCCAGTAGCGTACAGCGTTTCCACTGAGGTTCATATAGGTGGACGGTTTGAGCAGGATTAACTGTTGTCCTTTTAACGACAGGTATGCAGTTGCTCCATAACGTCCATCGCTAAAAACAATATTGGACGCCTTAGCTAAGGCGTCCAATACCATAAATCCTATATTATGACGGGTTTCGCGGTATTCTTCACCGATATTCCCCAGTCCAACAATCAAGTATTTCATTGAAAGGATTTTTGAGTGTGTAGGTTACTGAATTATTTACCAGCAGCAGCCTGAGCACCACGAGCGGCACGAGTCAATTTAACTGCGCAAACTACAGCTTCTTTTGCGTTCAGCAATTCCAGACCTTCGTAGTTCAATTCACCTACTTTGACAGTCTTACCCAATCCCAGCGGAGTTACGTCGATAACCAGACGTTCCGGGATGATGTTGTACAAAGCTTTCACTTTCAATTTACGAATCTGCAGAGCCAATTTACCGCCGGCTTTCACACCTTCTGCCAAACCTTCCAGTTTTACAGGAACTTCCATTACGATAGGTTTGTTTTCATCAATCTGATAGAAGTCTACGTGCAGAATCTTGTCTGTTACAGGGTGGAACTGGATATCTTTCATGATGGCATTTACAACCTTACCATCGATGTTCAAGTCTACTACATAGATATGCGGTGTGTATACCAAATTACGCAAGCCTTCTGTCGGAACAGTAAAGTGAGTAGCAACTTGGTTGCCGTTTTCATCTTTCTGGATTCCGTACAATACGCAAGGAACACCATTTTCTTTACGAAGTTCACGAGTGGCTTTCTTACCAGTTTCAGTTCTCAAAGAACCTTTGATTTCAATTGATTTCATTTTCTAAAAAAATTTGTGTTACTCTAAATTAAGTTGATTTTCTTTGCTTAATTCGCCATCACACGATGTGGTATATCACACGATGAGCTTGAAAAAGCGGCGCAAAGGTATGTATTTTTTTTGATATTCCAAAATTCCCCTCAATAAAATCCTGTGATTCAGCTGTAAATTGATTCGCTGAACCTTTTTTAGAAGTCAATGTCGATTTTGATTTCTCCCGATTGCTGTGGCTCCTCTTCAGTTTTTGGCGTTTCTGCATGGTCTTCAGCGGTCAGCTCGCCTTGTTCATGTCCAATAAAGTCGATAGCTTGCTGCAGACCGTGCATGAACTTTTCAAAATCTTCTTTATATAAGAATATTTTGTGCTTTTCAAAATTCACCTGAGGGTCGTCTTTGTCAAGCGAAACCACTTTCTTGCTTTCTGTAATCGCAATGAACATTTCCTCTTTTCTGTTTTTCTTTACATCCAGGTAGTAAATACGCTTTCCTGCTTTGATGGCTTTGGAGAATACGATTTCTTTGTCGTTTTCAATAGTTGTACTTTTCTTCTTCAGTTCTTCCATAACTCACTGTTACTAATAAAAATGCGCTCAAATTTGAATATTTTTTTGCAATGTGGCAAGAGAGAACGGAGAAAAAATGTCGAATCTCTGAAAAAAAGAAAAAATATGGTGCGTCATGGTGGGGGATAAAAGAAATTTGCTTATTTTTGCACACCTAAAAATGTAGTTTTGTTTATATATTATGATCAACAGAGTTCTTATCCGTCTGAAGATAGTTCAGATAATCTATGCGTATTATCAGAACGGTGGTAAAAATTTGGATACTGCAGAAAAGGAGTTGTTCTTCAGCCTGTCCAAAGCGTATGATTTATACAACTATCTTTTGCTTTTAATGGTAGAGGTAACGAAGTATGCCAGTAAGCGGCTGGATGCAGCAAAAAACAAGTTAGTTCCTACCAAAGAAGATTTATCTCCCAACATGAAGTTTGTGGAAAATCGTTTCATTGCGCAGCTGGAAGTCAATAAGCAGCTGAATGCTTTTTCTGCGTCTCAGAAGAAGACTTGGGAAAATGAAGGTGATTTTATTAAAAATCTGTGTGAACAGATCATGCAGAGCGATATATATAAGGAATATATGGCCAGCGAGACTTCTTCTTATGATGAAGATCGCGAGCTTTGGAGAAAACTTTACAAGAAAATTATCTTTAATAATGCAGCGCTCGACGAAGTGTTGGAAGACCAAAGTCTGTATTGGAACGATGATAAGGAAATCGTCGATACATTCGTCTTGAAAACCATCAAGCGTTTCAATCCAGAGAATGGGGAAAAGCAAGAGCTTCTTCCGGAATTCAAGGACGAGGAAGATCAGGATTTTGCCCGCCGTTTGTTCCGTCGTGCCATCTTGAACGCCGACTATTACCGTCACCTGATTAGTGAAAACTCAAAGAACTGGGATTTGGACCGTGTGGCAGTGATGGATGTGGTTATTATGCAGATTGCCTTGGCTGAGATTTTGAGCTTCCCGAATATTCCGGTAAATGTGTCTTTGAATGAATATGTGGAAATCGCCAAGCTGTATAGCACTCCAAAGAGTGGTGGATTCATCAATGGTACATTGGATGGGATTGTTAATCAATTAAAAAAGGAAAATAAGCTGACTAAAAACTAATATATTTGTCAGGCTATTATTAATCTAAACCGAGAAAACGTATGAATTTGTTAGCTGTTGTTTTACAGGCTCAGGGAGGAGCGGATTACTCTTTCCTTATTATGATGGTGGCTATCTTTGCCATTATGTACTTCTTTATGATTCGTCCCCAGAACAAGAAGCAGAAAGAAATCGCTAAGTTCCGCAAAAACTTGGAAGTGGGTCAGTCTGTGGTTACTGCAGGTGGAATTTATGGAAAAATCAAGGAAGTAGAGGATAATACAGTTGTAGTTGAAATAGCTGCTGGTGTAAAAATCAAAGTCGATAAGAACTCTATTTATGCAGACGCACAGGCACAGCCTGCGAAATAATTGTCAATGGATATGTTCGATAGAAAGAACATAAAGAGATATTACTTGATATTCGTACGACAAATCAGGAACTTCTTGCTCAGTACCAAGAGCAGGGAGTTTCTGATTTTTCTGTTTTTTGTCTTCGTGTCCTTGTGTTTCTGGTTTCTGCAAACCATGAACGACATTTATCAGACAGAATTTAAGATACCCGTTCGTTTGAAAAACGTGCCCAAAGAGGTGGTAATGACCTCTGAATTGCCTAACGAGATTCGGGTGAGAGTGGAAGACAGAGGTACGGTTCTGCTGAATTATATGCTAGGAAGAACGTTCTTTCCGCTGACATTTAATTTTGAGGATTATCAGGAAAAGGGGCCTTATGTGCGAATTCCGCAGGAAGAAGTTCTGAAGAAAATCAGTGCCCAATTGAATAATTCCACTCAGCTTCTTTCAGTCCGTCCGGATACGTTGGATTATATTTATTCAAAAGGAATAGCTAAAAAAGTTCCGGTGGCAATCGGTGGGGAGGTGTCGGCCGGCAGACAATACTATGTATCGGAGATTCGTGTGATTCCCGATTCGGTAGTGGTTTACGCCCCCCAAGGTGTATTGAATGCAGTACTGACGGCTTATACACAGCCTTTTCATTGGACGAACGTGACAGACACCTTGCGGAAGCACCTTAATTTACAGAAATTGCATGGCGTGAAGTTTGTACCTTCTTCAGTCGATGTGATAGCATGTGTGGATATGTATTCGGAGAAGACCCTTGAGGTTCCGGTAGTAGGCATTGGTTTCCCGAAAGGGAAAGTGTTGCGTACCTTTCCGTCAAAAGTACAAGTCACTTTTCAGGTCGGTTTGAAGAATTTTAAGTCGGTGAAAGCACATGATTTTCTGGTCGGAGTATCTTATGCGGACGTAATAGGCAATAAATCAGAAAAACTGACTCTTACTTTGAAAAGGTATCCGGGGGTAGCCACGCATATTCGAATCAATCCGTCATCAGTAGACTATCTGATAGAGCAGGAGACGGTAGAACCTGAGATGAAAGGAAAAGCAGAAAAATGATCAAGATTGGAATTACAGGAGGAATTGGTAGCGGAAAATCATACATATCTCATCTGTTGGAACAGAAAGGGATTCCGTTGTATGATACTGACCGGGAGGCCAAACGGCTGACTATGACGCATCCTCAGATACGGAAGGAGCTTTCGGCTTTGCTGGGCACGGAGGTTTATCGAGCGGATGGAACCTTGAACAAGCCTTTGGTAGCTAATTACTTGTTCTCTTCTTCGGAGCATGCCGCACATATCAACCAAATTATTCATCCATGTGTGTACAAGGACTTCCTTGCGTGGGCGGACCGTCAGGCTGCCAGTGGGGCAGAGGTCGTAGCGATGGAATGTGCCATTTTGTTTGAGTCGGGTTTCCAGAAAGCAGTAGATTTTGTGGTGATGGTATATGCTCCTTTGGATTTGCGTATAAAGCGGGCCATGCTTCGCGATTCAGCATCCGAAGAGCAGATAAAAGCACGCATTGCCGCGCAGATGGACGACGAGGAAAAGAGAAGAAGAGCCGACTATGTTCTCTTTAATGATGAAAAAATGTCGTTGGAGATGCAAATTGCTGCATTGGAAGCATGGCTTGTCAGTAGAAAAACGGGCAGATAGTTTGTGTATGTCGTTCGTCCGTTGTATTTTTGTCACTCGTAATCAAATTTTAATTATAGAGAAAAGACTATGTTGAAGACTATTTTAGCTATTTCTGGAAAACCTGGTTTGTACAAACTGATTTCTCAGGCAAAGAATATGCTGATTGTGGAAACTGTCAGTGCAGAAAAGAAAAGAGTTCCAGTTTATGCCAGCGATAAAGTGATTTCATTGGGCGATATCGCCATGTACACAGATGCGGAGGAAGTACCTCTGAGTGAAGTGCTGGAATCTGTCAAGAAAAAAGAAAACGGTAACGTGACTGCGTTGGACTACAAGAAAGCTTCTGCAGAAGAGTTGCATGCGTTTATGGCAGAAGTGTTGCCGAACTACGACCGTGACCGTGTACATACCAGCGACATCAAGAAATTGATTCAGTGGTATAATCTGCTGGTTTCAAACGGAGAAACAGATTTTGTAGAAACAGAAAAAGCGGCCGAATAAACGGAAATACGTACGGCTTTTCGGCGTACGGTGAGAAGAAAGTAAACTGTCTCAGGACAAACGGATGCGTTATTCCGGCTACGGAGTGCGGCATTTGTCCTGAGACAGTTTTATTATATACTCCGGAAGCCTCAAACGACAGTAAGGAAGATATGAAAAAGATTATATTGATTACAGGCGGTGAACGCTCAGGAAAAAGCAGTTATGCCGAACGACTGGCTCATGAACTGACCTCATCGCCGGTGTATGTGGCCACAGCGAAAATCTGGGATGAGGAATTTCGGAAGCGAGTGGAACGTCATCAGCAGAATCGTGGTCCCGAATGGACGAACATCGAGGAAGAAAAGGAGCTGAGCCGTCACGACATCACCGGCCGGGTAGCCGTAATCGACTGTGTGACGCTTTGGTGTACCAATTATTTTGTGGAGCAGCAGGACGTGGCCTTGGCCTTGGAGGCCTTGAAGCGGGAATTCGACCGCTTTACCGCGCAGGAGGCGACGTTTATCTTCGTAACCAATGAGATTGGAATGGGAGGCGTTTCCCCCAACGAGGTGCAGCGTCGGTTTACCGACCTGCAGGGCTGGATGAATCAATATATCGCTTCCAAAGCCGACCAGGTAGTACTGATGGTTTCTGGCATTCCGCTTAAAGTGAAAGGATAAATCATGCGTAAATTTACTATTTCCCCTATAGCCTGTCCGGAGCTGGAACAGGCAGCCCGTGAAAAGATTGACAACTTGACGAAGCCCAAGGGTTCTCTGGGGCGTTTGGAAGAACTGGCTTTGCAGGTGTGTATGATACAGCAGGCTTTGTCACCCTCCTTAAAATGTCCGCACAACCTGCTTTTTGCAGCCGATCATGGCATTGTGGAAGAAGGCGTCAGTGCATCTCCTAAAGAAATTACCTGGCAGCAAATCAGTAATTTCCTTCACGGAGGGGCAGGCATCAATTTCCTGTGTCGCCAGCACGGTTTCCGACTGGTGATAGTCGATGCCGGAGTGGATTATGACTTGCCTTATGAAAAAGGGATTGTGAATATGAAGGTACGCCGAGGTACCCGCAATTTTCTGTATGGCGATGCGATGACTCCCGAAGAGATGGATTTGTGTCTGGAGCGAGGTGCACAATGTGTGGACCGAGTGAAGGACGCTGGTTGCAACGTCCTCAGTTTTGGCGAGATGGGAGTGGGAAACACTTCCGCTTCCTCTTTGTGGATGAGCTGCCTGACGGGAATCCCCTTGGAACAGTGCGTCGGTGCCGGTAGCGGTTTGTATGGCGAAGCCATGACCCATAAATTCAAGGTGCTTCAGCAGGCCCTCCAACATTTCCCTGGAGAGCATACGGTGGAAGAAATCCTGTGCCGTTTCGGAGGGTATGAGATGATGATGGCCGTAGGCGGCATGCTGCGTGCGGCCGAGCTGCGCATGGTCATTCTGGTGGACGGGTTTATCATGACCAACTGTATGCTGGCAGCTTCCCGCCTGTATCCGGAAGTGCTTTCGTATGCCGTGTACGGACATCAGGGCGATGAGAGTGGCCACAAACTCTTGTTGGACTATCTGCATGCCCGTCCGTTATTGAACCTGGGATTGCGCTTGGGAGAAGGAAGCGGTTCGGTCTGTGCCTATCCGATACTCGATTCTGCGGTACGGATGTTGAACGAGATGGACACCTTTGCACATGCTTCCATTACCAAATATTTCTGAGCGTATGCATAATCTGTTGGCTGCTTTGATGTTTTTCACTCGTTTGCCTTTCTGGCGGATTTGCTCCGTGCCGTCCGAGTGTTTTCGGCACGTGGTGAGTTACTGGAGCCTGTGCGGATGGCTCACGGGTGGGGTGATGGCCCTTGCTTTCTGGCTTTTTTCGCTGTGGTTTCCGCTTCCCGTAGCGGTATTGCTGGCACTGTGTGCCCGTCTTTTCCTCACGGGTGCCCTGCATGAGGATGGCTTGGCCGATTTTTTCGACGGTTTTGGAGGAGGACGCGACCGGGAAGGGATTCTTCGTATCATGAAGGACTCCCACATCGGGAGTTACGGAGTGCTGGGACTGATTCTGTATTACCTGTTGTCGTATTCTTTGCTTGTTTCTTTGCCGGTGCAGGTTATCCCCTGGGTGTTGTGGGTGGCCGACCCCTTTTGCAAGTTTGTGTGCAGTTTTATGCTGGTGTTCCTTCCCTATGCCCGGAAGGTGGAAGAAAGCAAGGCCAAGGTGGTCTATACCCGCATGAGTACTTCGGAGTGGATGGCCAATGCGGTAGGGGGACTGTTGCCTCTGTGTTTGCTGCCTGCTGCCTGTTGGGGGATGCTGTTGTTTCCCTGTGTGCTTTTTGCCGTGTTGGTAGGTTTGCTCAAGCGTCGGCTGGGAGGATATACTGGCGATTGTTGCGGAGCCCTGTTCCTGTTGTGTGAGCTGGTGTGCTGGCTGGGAGCGGTGGCGGTTACTTATAATTTTTAAGGATAAATAGAAGATGAAAGTATATTTGGTTCGACATACTTCGGTCGATGTGCCTTCCGGTACGTGTTACGGTCAGACTGATGTGCCTCTGCGGGCTTCGTTTGAAGAAGAAGCGGCGGTGTGCAAGGAAGCCATCCGGCGCACCGGCATCGGCTTTACCCGTGTGTATGCCAGTCCGTTGTCCCGTTGCACGCGCCTGGCCGCCTATTGCGGCTTCCCGGATGCGGAACGTGACGACCGGTTGAAAGAGATGCACATGGGCGAGTGGGAGATGCAGCGGTTTGATGAAATCACCGACCCGCGTATTCAGGAGTGGTACCAGGATTACCTGCGGGTACGTACTACAGGCGGAGAGTCTTTCATGGACGTGCTGGCCCGGGTATCTGATTTTCTGGACCACTTGGAACGTACTTCAGGTCCGGTGCTGATTTTTGCCCATGGCGGGGTGCTGGTGGCTGCGCAGGTTTATGCGGGAAAGGTGAGACTGGAAGATGCCATGCAGGCATTGCCTCCTTACGGGGGAATGGTGGAAATCGATTTGCCGCTTCCCCGCTTGCATCCGGTCATGTTGGCCGGTACGGGCAGTGATGTGGGGAAGAGTGTGCTGGCTGCGGCCTTGTGCCGTATTTTCTTGCAAGACGGGTATCATCCGGCTCCGTTCAAGGCCCAGAACATGGCGCTCAATTCGTATGCCACTCCCGAAGGACTGGAGATTGGTCGGGCACAGGCGGTGCAGGCTGAAGCGGCGGGTATCCCGTGTCATACCGATATGAATCCCTTGTTGCTCAAACCTACTTCCGACCGGACTACCCAGGTGGTGCTGAACGGCAAACCCATCGGCAACCGGAGTGCGTATGAATATTTCCGTACTGAAGGGCGTGAGGAGTTGCGTCGGGAAGTCAATCAGGCCTTTGACCGGCTGGCAGCCCGTTACAATCCGATTGTGATGGAGGGGGCTGGCAGCATCTCGGAACTCAACCTGAAGGATACCGATTTGGTGAATCTTCCCATGGCGCGTCATGCTAACGCCGATGTGATTCTGGTAGCCGATATCGACCGGGGAGGTGTGTTTGCCAGTGCCTACGGTTCGGTGGCGTTGCAGACTCCGGAAGACCGCAAGCGCATCAAGGGCATCATCGTCAATAAGTTCCGTGGCGACCTCCGTCTGTTTGAGCCGGGCGTGAAGATGCTGGAAGAGATTTGCGGTGTTCCGGTGCTGGGCGTGATACCCTATTATCAGGATATTTACCTCGAAGAAGAGGATTCGGTGGAACTTTCCCAGAAACAGCGGAAAGCGGTGCAAGGAAAGGTCAATGTGGCGGTGGTCTTGCTTCGTCACCTGTCCAATTTTACCGATTTCAATATGCTGGAGCATGACGCACGGGTGAATCTGTACTACACGAACAACGTGGAGGATTTGCTGAAAGCCGATATCATCCTGTTGCCAGGAAGCAAGAACACCCTCGGCGATTTGTATGAACTGCGCCGTAACGGGGTGGCACAGGCTATTCTTCAGGCCCGCCGCCACGGGGCAACCGTCATGGGAATCTGCGGTGGCTACCAAATGATGGGACAACGCATTGCCGATCCTGACGGGGTGGAAGGCGATGTCTGTCAGTTGCCGGGACTGGGATTGCTGCCGGTGGAAACGGTCATGGAGGGGGAGAAAGTGACGCGGCAGGTGCGTTTTTCTTTTTTGGAATCTGGTACGCCGGACTGTACGGGGTATGAAATCCACATGGGACGTACCTCGGCGGTAGACGGGGCACCAGTGGCTCCATTGGTTTATCTGGAGGATGGAACTCCGGACGGATGTGTGGCAGACCCGAAATGTGCAGGCTCCTACATTCATGGGATACTGGACAATCCGGCAGTCATCGAGTGGCTGTTGGCACCTTATGCCGAGAAGCTGGCACAGCCGGCGTTGGATTATGCCGCTTTTAAGGAAGAACAATACAACAAACTGGCAGACCATGTGCGGAAGCACCTGAACCTGCCGTTGCTTTACCAAATACTGACGAAAAATGATTAACGGACACGGAGACGACGCCTTTCGCTATGCGCATATTCGGGCCAATTTCAGCTCGAATGTGTATCACCGGGTGAATCATGACGGGTTGAACCGCTATCTGGCCGAACGGCTCTCGTGCATCCGTTCCTATCCGGAACCGGAGCCCTATACGCTGGGGGCGGAATTGGCCCGGCTGTATGGGGTGCGTCCGGAGGAAGTGTGCGTGACCAACGGAGCTACGGAGGCCATTTACCTCATTGCGCAGGCTTTTCGGGGCAGTCGTTCCCAGATATGGATACCTACGTTCAGCGAGTATGCCGACGCCTGTCGTCTGCACGCCCATCGGATAGAAGGTATTTCCAGCGTGGAGGCCTTGACGGAGGAAGAAGGGATATGCTGGCTATGCAATCCGAACAACCCGACGGGACAGACGTGGGAGGCGGATACGCTGCGTCGTTTGATTATGCAGTATCCCCGGACCTTGTTTGTCATCGACCAGTCGTACGCGCTTTTTACGGAGAAAGAGGTGCTTTCTGTGGCCGAGACAGTGGCCCGTCCCAATGTCTTGCTGTTACATTCCATGACCAAATGTTTTGCGGTACCGGGACTGAGACTGGGTGCTGTGACGGGAAACGAAGCCCTTCTTCAGCGGATACGGGGCTGCCGCATGCCATGGTCGGTGAATGCGTTGGCTGTGGAAGCCGGACAGTATTTGTTGCGTCACTTGGAGGAGTACCGGATGGAGGTACCGGCCTTGCTGGCAGAACGGAAACGGGTGGCCGAGGCGTTGGAAGCTACGGGTGGAGTGGAGGTGTTCCCTTCGGATACCCACTATTTTCTGGCCCGTTTGCGGAAGGGAAGTGCGCCCGACCTGAAAGCCTATTTGGCCGAACGTCATGGGCTGCTCATTCGGGATGCATCCAACTTTGAAGGACTGGACACCCGTTATTTCCGCATTGCGATACAGACGGAAGAAGAAAACAATTTATTAATTGAAGGCATACGCGAATGGATACGTGGATAGAAATGGGACTGATTCCCCTGTTGGGAGGATGCTTGCTTGATAAGTTATTGGGCGACCCTTTGTGGCTGCCCCATCCGGTGGTAGGGTTCGGAAAACTGATAGCCCGGTGTGAACGGCGGGGTAATCAGGGTGTACACCGCAAACGGAACGGAGCGCTGACAGCCGTGGTCCTGATTCTGCTGGTCCTTCTGGTAAGCTGGTGCCTGCTGGAAGGAGCTAATCGGGTACATCCCTGGTTAAAGGTGATCCTTTCGGTAGTGGCTGTGTTCTATTGTCTGGCTGGAAAAACCTTGATAGACGAGGTGCGAAGGGTATTTGAAGCTGCCGACATCTCCTTGGAAGCCGGACGGAAACAGGTGTCGCGTATCGTAGGTCGGGATACTTCCGCCTTGTCGGACCAAGAGGTACGTACGGCAGCCTTGGAAACCTTGGCCGAGAACCTGAGCGACGGGGTGATTGCCCCTCTTTTCTGGTATTTCCTGCTGGGCGTGCCCGGTATGCTGGCGTATAAGATGGTGAATACCCTCGATTCCATGATAGGCTATCGGAACGCACGTTACAAGGACTTCGGATGCTGGGCGGCCCGTATAGACGATGTGGCCAATTACCTTCCGGCCCGACTGACCGCCCTGCTCATGGTACTGGTGTCCGGTCGCTGGTCGTTGCTGAAGTTTGTGGCCCATTACGGACGGATGCATGCCAGTCCCAATTCCGGTTATCCGGAAGCGGCTTTGGCCGGTATCCTGAACTGTCGTTTTGGCGGGCCGCACGAGTATTTCGGGGAGACAGTCTACAAACCCTTCATCGGCAGCAATCCTCGTCCGATAAATAGTGACGACATGCGTCGGGCCATCCGTATCAACCAATTGTCCGAAGGAGGGATGGTGCTTTTGATGGTGGCTGGATATGTGTGCTTTTGGGGAAACATTATCGGATAATTCTTTACTTTTGCATAGAGAATGTTTTAAACAATCAATAAAATGAAGAAAATAGCTTTACCTACTCGGAACGGAGTAGTAGACGACCATTTCGGTCATTGTGAGTTTTATACGATTTTTACGGTGGACGAAGAGAACCGCATCACGCGTACGCAGGTGCTTCCTTCTCCGCAAGGATGTGGCTGTAAGTCGGATATCGCGTCCAAACTGCAGGCCGACGGAGTAACGGTGATGCTGGCAGGAAATATGGGGGCCGGTGCGTTGGCCAAGCTCTCAGCTTGCGGCATTACGGTCGTCAGGGGCTGTCAGGGCTCGGTGATGCAGGTAGCCGAAGATTATCTGGCCGGAAAGATACAGGATTCCGGGGTGGAATGTGCGCACCATCATGAAGGGGAAGACCATCAGTGTGCACACCATTAATTTCTTTTTCCTTTTTCATTTAAGGTGAAATGAAGGGGAATTTTCTCTGTCCCACACTGCGAAATACAAAAACCACAGTGTGGGATATATATTTCACACTGTGGAATACAAATCCCAAACTGTGGGACAGAGAATTCTTATGGTCATTTAAAAGAAAATGCAGGGGTGATGAAAAGAAGGCAGCGGCGGTCTCACATTCCGGAAAATTCGTATCTTTGTGATTGATTTTCAAGCATGCTTTTATGAATAGGATTATTTTCTTGTTGCTGGCAGTCGTTTTAGGGGGAATGACGCTGACGGGCAACGCACAGACACAGATTGCGTTTATATCAGACGCACATATTCAGGACATTGACGGGCATCCCGAACGGGTACGTTCCATGGAGGTACAGGTACAATCCACCCGTTTGTTCAATGAAAATTATTATGCCTTGCTGACTGCGTTGGACGACGTAGCCCGGAGAAACATCCGTCTGGTGGTCTTGTCGGGCGACCTGACCGACAATGGGCAGTTTTTCAACCAGCAAAAGGTGAAAGAGATTCTCGACGGTTATACTCGTCGGAAGGGTATGTGTTTTTTTGTCACCACCGGCAATCATGATCCGGCGCTTCCGTTTGGACTGAAACAGAAGAATGTGAACTATCTGGCTGCCGACGGCACTCGGGTGACGCGGGAAGATTCGTGTGCCGGCTATGCCGACCAGATGAAGTGTTACGCGACATTCGGCTTTTTCCCGCAAAAGGAATACCGATATTGGGAAACCCCCTTTACTTCCTACACGTATGAAAAATACAATTATAAAGAGGCGCAGAAAGAAGGAGGGCTCGAAAGAAGAACCTATGCCTTGTGCGATTCGCTGACTGCAATAGATGCCAGTTATCTGGTGGAGCCGGTAGACGGACTCTGGTTGCTGGCCATCGACGGGGGAGCCTATCTGCCGAAAGGAATGAAAGAGGGAAAGATGGTGTACCAAGGTTCCAGTATAGGATATAATAATGTATTGGCACATAAAGCTTTTTTATTGCCGTGGGTACGGAAGGTGGTGGCCGAAGCCCGGCGATTGCATAAAACGCTGGTCACCTTCTCGCATTATCCGCTGGTGGATTTCAACGATGGCGTGTCGGACTACGTGAAGAAGATATGGGGCAACCGTCGTTTCGACTTGGACCGTGTGCCGGAAGCGGAAGTGAGCGAAGCTTTTCTGGAAGCGGGTATCCGGCTGCATTTTGCCGGACACATGCACGTGAATGACACGGGCATCTGGGAGGGAAAGAATGGAAAGAAACTTTATAACATACAGATACCTTCGCTGGCCACCTATATGCCGGCCTACAAAATTCTGACCATTGAGCATCCGGAAGAGTTCCGGGTGGAAACAGTGACACTCGATTCGGTGGCAGGATTCGCTCAGTTGTTTCCTTTGTACCGCGCTGAATATCGTTCGGATTCTTTGAAAGGCCATTTGCCGGTGTGGAACAAAGAAATTCTTTCTTCCCGCACGTATCATGAATTTTGCGATTACCAGTTCCGTGACTTGGTACGTGTGCGTTTCATTCCGCGCGATTTGCCGGAAAGCTGGAAGCCTTACTTGAAGTTTACAGGGGCCCGCTTGCTGCAGGAAGTGGCCGGAGAGGATAAATCGGCGGAGGCCGAATGGACGCAATGGCGCATGGAAGACATGATTCTCGACCTTTATCGCTTGCGCTATGCCGACCGGCTTGCCTTGAGGGATATTCCGTCATCACGTCTGGCTGCTTATCGTTATTTGTTCGACCGCACGCAAACCTCTGCATCGGCTTCATCAGCGGTGGAATATGTGCAGGATTTGTCGGTCTTGTTTCAGGCATTCCTGAACGGGGAACCGTGCGTGAATTTCCGGATTAACTTGAAAAATGAGGAAATAGAAGCGGAATAGACCGAAAAGTGTACTATTTCCCTCCTGGTTTGCATTATTTTCCTCTTTTGTTACGTTACGTTTATCTAATTTTGTGTCAGGTTCATTAGGGAAAGTCCCGAATGAATCTGACCGTTCCTTATCATTGTAAAGTAATAAGGTAGGGTGGGTTGTATATGTAAGTCATTGAATGCTAGTTTGTTAAATACAAATTTAATCGTCTGGAAATAGTTTTGTAATACCGTCGGTTTACCTTTGCCGTCGAAAAAATAGATTATTTCTAACTAAAAATTTGTATTATGCTTAATGTACAATCAGAAAGGAAAAGAACATTGACACAAGGCTTGTTCTTTGTGTTGTTTTTATTGAGTAGTACCTTGGCATTTGCTCAGAACCAGGTGAGAGGTGTCGTAACCGACCCGACTGGTGAGCCTTTGATCGGGGTGAATGTGCTTGAAAAAGGCACGACCAATGGTACGGTAACGGATATTGACGGAAAATATACGGTGAATGTACCGAAAGGCAAAACGCTGGTGTTTTCTTTTATCGGTTTTGCCACTCAGGAAATAAAGGTCGATTCGAAAGTGTTGAATGTCACTTTGAATGAAGATACCGAAACACTGGACGAGGTGGTGGTGGTCGGTTATGGCAGCATGACCCGTAAAGACGTGACCAGCTCCATCACTACGGTGAAAGCAGAAGACTTGAATGTCGGTGTGTATACTTCTCCGGCCCAGTTGCTGCAAGGAAAAGTGCCGGGACTGACCATCGCCAACACGAGTGACCCGAACGGCGCTGCTT
>OHJS01000313.1_pt1 | contig 33905 bp, 29 predicted proteins | sample 1568661 | NCBI WGS metagenome assembly OHJS01 (sample SAMEA3879603, study PRJEB24766) | human gut metagenome | biome: human-associated habitat; feature: feces | place: USA | collected 1985/1987 | reverse complement strand
AGATTTATGTTCTGATTTATCCCCAGAATTGCGGGAAGCCATCAGCAAGGAGGGAGTATTGCTCTATGAAAAAGTTTGATAACTACCGAAAAAATTTAGACATTCTGCGGCGCTCTGATCAGCAGGATCTCAACAATGAATTTATCATTAGCGGCATCATTGACAAGTTCTCCATTCAGTTTGAATTAGGTTGGAAGGTCTTAAAAGAATTGCTGACTTATGAAGGCATCAATGCAGCTAGGACAGGCTCCCCGCGTGAAATTATCAAGCAGGCGTACCAGTATTACCCTTGCATAGAGGAAGATGTGTGGCTGGATATGCTGTCCCAGCGCAACAATATGGCGCATATTTACGATGGAAATGCCGCGAAAGCACTGGCACAGGAGATTATTAGCCGTTTTATTCCGGCCTTTGAAAAGCTGGAAAAAAGCATCTGTGAGCGATACGCTGATCTTCTGGATACGCTCTGAGAAACTATTTTACAAACACATGGAGGCCCACGATGGCACTTGAAAATAAACTTGGTATCACCAACTCCGCCGAGCTTGCCCGCGAGGAGGAGCGGATCAGCAAAAGAAAAGCCGTGGAACTATTTGAGAGCGGCGCTCTGGACAAACTGGCACCCGGCAGATTCACGTCACTGCAAGCCATTCATAAGGCGCTGTTCGAGGATATTTATGACTTTGCCGGTAAACTGCGCACGGTGAATCTGGCAAAGGGCAATTTCCGCTTTGCGCCGCTGATGTATCTGGAGGCGGCGCTTGGAAACATCGACAAGATGCCGCAGTCCACTTTTGACGAGATCATCGAAAAATATGTGGAAATGAATATTGCCCACCCCTTTCGGGAGGGCAATGGGCGCAGCACCCGCATCTGGATCGACCATATCCTGAAAACCGAAATTGGTAAGGTCGTGGACTGGAGCAAGGTGGATAAAGAGGATTATCTTCTTGCAATGGAGCGCAGCCCCATCAAGGATGTGGAGATCAAGGTGCTGCTGAAGGCGGCGCTGTCCGACGAGATAAACAGCCGGGAAGTCTATTTGAGTGGCATCGACCAAAGCTATTATTACGAGAGCCTTTCGGCTTTCCGGGCGGGAGATTTGTAAAGCCTAAAGTATCAGTTTTTGGCTTCTAAAGTATCAAATTGATACTTTGGCGAAATCCCAAAGTGCCAGCACGGTGGTTCCAAAGTGCCAAATTGGCACTTTGGAGATGTGCTTATATCAAATGCTAAATGAATTAACAAAAATCGAGGGAGACTGCTTATGAAATCAAATTTTGATTTTCTGAATCGATACTGGCCTGCATTGGCACAGATTGGCGCAACCGCAGAAACCTATGTCTATTCTGATCCCAATGCCTGTATCTATAAACTCGGAATGTTTGCTGAGCGCTTAGTGCAGGAGATCCTTGTCTTTGAGCACATTGCAGAGCCGGCTGTTGACAACACCCACGCAAATCGAATTCGCATTTTGAAGCGAGCCGGTTTATTGCCGCACGAAATTGACAACACGCTATATGTTCTTCGCAAGACAAGAAACTCGGCAGTACATATAGGTACGGACTCCGTGGACGAAGCAAAGACATTGCTATCCTTGACATACAATCTTGCTGTTTGGTTTATGGAAACCTATGGAGACTGGGGATATATTGCGCCTGAGTTCGTTATGCCGAGCGAGACCACGCACGAAGATTTGGAATCCGTTATTGCCGAGCAGGAAAGGAAAATCGAGGAATTGACGAAGCAACTGGCCGTGGTCAAGACCGCCGCTTCGGGCAAAACGCAGAAGGAGCGCGCAAGGCGGTCAGAATCTGTCTCCGCTATGATGAATTGGAATGAGGCGCAGACCAGATGCTTGATTGACGAGCAGCTTCGTCTTTCTGGTTGGGAAGCTGATACGCAGAACCTGCGCTACAGCAAAGGAACGCGTCCTGTAAAGGGGAGAAATATTGCCATCAGCGAATGGCCTACCAATTCGGCCTTTTACAAAAACGGGTATGCGGATTATGCATTCTTCGTTGGCGAGAAGCTCGTAGCATTGATGGATGCAAAAAAGATGTCGGAAGATGTGGCATCTACCATCGATGTGCAGGTAAAGGACTATGCTGCACATATTAAGCCGGAGGATATTCCACATACGGTTGGAAACTGGAATGGTTATCAGGTCCCCTTCCTCTTTGCTTCAAATGGCAGGGCATATTTAGAGCAGCTGCGGACGAAGTCTGGTATTTGGTTTTTGGATGTCCGGGAACAGGAAAATCAACCGTATCCTATTCGGAACTGGTTTAGCCCAAGTGACCTGATGGAAAAACTTGGTCAGAATACAGCGGCGGCCAATCAGGCGCTGGCTGCAGCAGATAATTCGTTTATGACAGATCCTAATGGGTTGAATCTGCGCGACTACCAGATCAAGGCCATTGATAAGGCAACAGAGGCAATCGTTGACGGCAAGAGAACGGCCTTGCTTGCAATGGCCACCGGAACGGGCAAAACCCGTACTGTTCTGGGGCTTATCTACAAGATGCTGGAATCCAAGCGTTTCCGTCGTATTCTTTTCCTTGTGGATCGAGTGTCCCTCGGTGAGCAGGCAATTGACACCTTCAAAGATGTCAAGCTGAAGGAACTGCTGACGCTGGATAAAATATATGAGATCAAAGCGATCGATGACAACAACATCAATCTGGAAACCAAGGTCAGCATTTCAACGGTGCAGGGGCTTTTGAAACGCACGATTCTGGCAGAAGAACCGGATTTGATGCCCGGTGCATTTGATTTGATTATTGTGGACGAAGCCCACCGAGGCTATATTCTTGACCGTGAAATGACGGAAGAAGAAATCCTCTACGATAATCAAGATGATTATATGAGCAAGTACAAGCAGGTTATCGAGTATTTCGATGCGGTGAAAGTTGCCTTGACTGCTACGCCCGCCCTGCACACGACCGAGATTTTCGGGGAGCCGGTCTATACCTACAGCTACCGTGAGGCGGTTATCGATGGCTGGCTGGTGGATCACGACCCTCCGTATCTGATTAATACGGATTTCATTGAAAATGACGCACAGTTCAAGAAGGGTGAAACCTTGGCGCAATATGACCCCAACACCAATGAACTTTTGAACGGTGCAGTTTTGGACGATGAAATGGATTTCGATGTGTCGGAGTTCAACCGCAAAATTGTTCTGCCGGATCATACCCGCAAGGTGCTGGAAGAAGTTTCGACCTACCTGAATCCGGAAAGTGGAGAAAAGACGCTGATTTTTGCGGTGAATGATGCACACGCTGACCGTATTGTGGATACGCTCCGAGAAATTTACAAGCCCTATGGCATTTCTAATGATGCCATTATGAAAATCACGGGCAAAACTGCCGGCGGCAACAAAAAGAAGATTTTGCAGGTGATCAAGCAGTTCAAGAACAACCAGTACCCAAACATTGCCGTAACAGTCGACCTGCTGACTACCGGAATCGATGTGCCGGCAATTTGCAATTTGGTGTTTATGCGCAAGATCAATAGCCGGATCCTCTTTGAGCAGATGCTGGGACGCGCTACTCGCCTTTGCCCGGAAATCGGAAAGACGCACTTCAATATCTTCGATGCAGTTCGCGTGTACGAGGACTTGGACAACACTTCCAATATGAAGTCAGTCTCCGTCAGCAAACCAATGGCTGAATTGTTGGAGGATTTGTTCCGTCCGGGTGAGGCCAGCAAGCAGCCTGTCAAAGATCGCATTTTGGCAAGATTGCATCGTAAGAGCAACAATCTGACCGATGAGCGAAAGTATGATGTATCCGAGCGTTTAGGCGGAAAAACAATTCGGAAATATGCGAAGGAATTGAAAAGCTGTACAGAGGAAGCTTTTGTACGACGCTGCCGGGAGGATAAGGATTTCCTGCTTTGGTTTGACAACCTGAAGGGCAAAAAGCGTGGACATTACTATTCCGAAAAGGAAGATACTCTTTTGGAAACGACCCGCGGCTATGGTGACACGGAAAAACCGCAGGATTATCTGGACTCTTTTGTGGCCTATGTTAATGAGAACAAAGACCGTATTGAAGCGATCCGCATAGCATGCACCCGCCCCAGCAATATGACCCGGGCGCAGCTTCGGGAGTTAAAGCTGGAACTGGATAAGGAGAATTTCACCGAGAGCAGCTTGAATGAAGCGGCCAGCGCGGTGAGCAATGAACGGATCGTGGCAGACATTATCGCCTTTGTTCGTCGGGCTGTACTTAAAACGCCGCTGGTGAACCACGATGACCGCGTGAAAATGGCCTTTTCTAAACTGATTTCGGCGCATCACTTTAACAAAATGCAGCTGGATCTGCTGGAAAAGATCAAGGTATATATGCTTCACGAGAGCATCCTCAATACCGAGACCTTTGAGGCACCGGCGTTCAAGATGGATGGCGGTTTCGCACGCTTTAACAAAAAGTTTGGCGGGCAGCTTGCGGAGATCATCCGTGAGATCAACACTTATATTTACGAAGGAGCAGCTTAAATGAGCACGCAAGATATTGTACAGAAACTTTGGAACCTCTGCAATGTGCTGCGGGATGACGGTATTACTTATCACCAGTATGTGACAGAGCTGACCTACATTCTGTTTTTGAAATGGCCGATGAGACCGGTGCAGATAAGGATATTCCCGAAGCATATCGTTGGGGCTCTTTGACCAGCCGTTCCGGCATTGACCTGAAAAAGCACTACTATACGCTGCTCAGCAAGCTGGGCGAAGAATCCGTTGGCCGCGTGGCGCAGATTTACGCCAACGCATCCTCCAGCATCGAGGAGCCGAAAAACCTCGAAAAAATCATCACGGAGATTGATAAGCTGGACTGGTATGAGGCCAAAGAGGAAGGTCTGGGCGATTTGTATGAAGGACTCTTGGAGAAAAACGCCAATGAGAAGAAGTCCGGTGCCGGCCAGTATTTTACCCCTCGTGTGCTGATTGATGTGATGACGGAACTCATCAAACCTCAGCTGGGCGACAAGTGCTTTGACCCGGCCTGTGGTACTTTTGGCTTTATGATTGCAGCCAACCGTTATGTCAATGCGCATAACGATATGTATGCACTCTCTGACCGTCAGGCAGATTTCCAGCAGAATAAAGCGTTCAACGGTGTGGAGCTGGTGCACGAAACCCATCGCTTGGCATTGATGAATGCCTATCTGCACAATATGAATGCCAATATCACATTGGCGGATTCTCTCGCACAAAGCGCCAAGGGATTGAAAAATTTTGATGTCATTCTGACCAATCCGCCCTTTGGCACGAAAAAGGGCGGTGAGCGTGCCACCAGAGATGATATTTCTTTCCAGACCTCCAACAAGCAGCTGAACTTTTTGCAGGTGATCTATCGCAGCCTGAAGGCGGACGGCAAGGCCCGCTGCGCCGTGGTGCTGCCGGATAATGTGTTGTTTGCTGCCGGTGACGGTGCCAGCGTGCGCCGGGAACTGATGAATTTCTGCAACCTGCACACCATTCTGCGCCTGCCTACCGGTATTTTCTATGCACAGGGCGTCAAGACCAATGTGCTGTTCTTTACCCGCGGGACAACCGAGCAGGATAACACCACCGAGGTTGCATTCTACGATATGCGCACCAATATGGACAGCTTTGGTAAGACCAGGCAGCTACGCAAGAGTGATTTCGACGAGTTTGTGGCAGGGTATGAAGACCCGTCCAAGCGCACCGGCGAGCGCTGGAGCAAATTCACTCGTGAGGAGATCGCCAAGAATCCGGACGATAGTCTTGACCTGGGCTTGATCCGCGACGACTCCATCGTGGATTATGACGATCTCCCTGACCCGGTGGAAAGCGGCGAGGAAGCGATTGCAAATTTGGAAGAGGCTGTAGATCTGCTGAAGAGTGTTGTGCGTGAGCTTCGTGCTCTAACGGAGGAAAAGTGATGGCAAGAGCAAAAAAAAAAGCCGCCCTCACACCAGAAGAGCGTTTGCAGGCAGCCCTAGTGCCGGATTGGGAGTGGCCGTATAAATTGCCGGAGAATTGGTGTTGGACAAGGATTGGAAATTATGTTGACTATGTAACGGATTATGTGGCAAACGGAAGCTTTGCGAGCCTGAAAGTAAATGTCAGCATTTTCAAAGACGAAAACTATGCTTTGATGGTTAAAACTCAGGATTTTGCAAATGGCTTTACAAAGTCACTAACCTACACAGACAAACACGGATATGATTTCCTTTCAAAATCAACACTACACGGTGGAGAACTAATATTAAGCAATATTGGTTCAGTAGGAAAGGTTTTTCGTGTTCCTTATTTTGATCGGCCAATGACACTTGCGTCAAATTCTGTGATGGTAAAGTGTTATAACAGTCGTGATTATGATTGGATCTACTATTTCTTGTTATCTCCTATCGGTTTTGAAGAGTTGAAATCCATTACAACTGGTACGGCCGTTCCGAAATTTAACAAAACGGATTTGAAAACCATCCCGTTACCGGTTCCCCCTTTAGCCGAGCAGCAGCGCATTGTTGACCGCATCGAAAGCCTGTTTGCCAAGCTGGATGAGGCCAAGGAAAAGGCACAGGCCGTGGTGGATAGCTTTGAAACCCGCAAAGCCGCTATTCTTCATAAGGCCTTTACCGGGGAGTTGACAAAGAAGTGGAGAAAAAGTGAAAATACTCGATGGGTTTACAAGAAAATTAAAGATTGTTGCAAATTGGGATCTGGAGGTACCCCGTCACGTAAAGTTCCAGATTTTTATAAAGGTGACATCCCTTGGATAAAAACGGGCGAGATTGAGTGGAATGACATTTATGACACAGAAGAGAAAATTACTCAAAGTGCAATAGATAATAGTTCAGCAAGGTGCTACAAACCCGGTGTAGTTCTGGTTGCTATGTATGGAATGGGTGTGACACGAGGTAAGGCAAGCATCTTGCGTGTTCAAGCAGCTACGAATCAGGCTGTTTGTGTCTTAGAGCCTCAGAGTGCATTACTATATAATAGGTATTTATTGTATTATTTTATGCGCAATTATTGGGACATCCGTGAAAAAGCAGTTGGAGGAAACCAATTGAATTTAAGTTTGACGATTATAAAAGAACTAAATATTGAAATCCCACCTATTGATGAGCAAATGGAAATTGTTCAAATTATTGACAATCTTTTTGACAAGGAGCAGCAGACCAAAGAAGCCGCTGAAGCAGTCCTTGACCAAATCGACCTAATGAAAAAATCCATTCTCGCCCGTGCCTTTCGCGGTGAACTGGGTACGAATGACCCAAGCGAGGAGAGCGCGGTGGAATTGCTGAAGCAGATCATTTAACATACTTGTTGAAAGTAAGAACAGAAATGAGGGATGATAGTGATAGACCAGACAAATGCAAATATTGAAAGACATATCAAAACCCACTCAGTGCGTTCCGATGATGACCGTGCGGCAGTATCTGTTTTGAAGACATTTCTTCGTTCAAATGGGAGAATCAACACTTCTTTTGCATCAGATGATAAGTGGCCCAATCACGATGGCACTTTCGAGTTTGTTCCCGACCCTGACATTTCTAGGCGGCCCAAGCAGACTTTCTATGTCCAAATAAAGGGAACACGCAATTATACTGAGCGCGAGGGCGTTATTAAGTACACGCTAAAAGATCTCGCTTTTCCTGCTTTTATATGTGGCAGAGTATCCCTTGATCCGGGAATTCTGTTTGTGATTCTCAATCCCGCTGAACGCGGAGATGAGAGAGTTTTTTGGAAGTATATGTCGCCCAACTTCCTCAACAGTATTGATTTTGCAAAAGGCAGTATGACAGTCAGTTTTTCACCGGAAGAGGAAATCTTGAACAATGATGAAAGCGTTTTAGCTTTTTGCGAGAGGTTAGAAGAAATTGTCGAACGGCATTCCTTTGTAAACCAATTGGAGCGGCATAGTTATTCTTTTGAAGAAGCTAAGCGAATTGTCGAGGCCTGTGATGAGGAAATCACGGAAAGCATTGACAATTTAAGCATTCTAAATAAGAACCGCGATAATATTTCACGGAGAATTCTGACGAGATTGAATGATCTGTGTATTTCAGCATTACTGTTGAATGCAATGAAAGATGGCTATCAAAATCCCAGCGCCGGCTTTGCGTGGGAATACTCACTCTTAAGGGCAAATACAAAGTACTTAGGAAATTTTTACCGAGGATTGCAATATATTGGGCGTCGAATTCCCGAGGAGGGTCAAGCAGAACGACTAATGCTGAAGTACTATAGCTTTATGTGGCAGATACGTCAATCGCTCTACGAAAACTACGGCATCACCGTGCTTCAGAACTTGGAGAAATTTCAGGAATATACCGGAACTGATGAACTGGATAAACAATACTATGAGTTGGTGGCGAATGCTTTCTCAAACCCAAAAACTGAGCAGAAACATAACAGTAATACGAGGTTTTATATTCAGAAAAGGACTCCGTTTTATGTCGGTAAAGAGCGTTATTTTGAGGTAACACTGCAGCAAGCGGACATCTATGCTTCAAAGTATAACCGAATTACAGCATATACCCAGCTTGACATTTCTACAGGCTATTCTGTCCAAATCGACTATGTCCCATCATTCATTAATCTCTGGGGTGTCAATACAGAAATTAAAATTATCACATCTTGGCGTGTTTCGGTAGATCCTAAATGTTTGAACAAGCTTGGAAGGATACTTAATATGCGCCTTCAGCTTTCTTCAAAATATGGAGAATATAATGCCCTGATGAGTTTCCTAACAGAAACAGGTATGAATTTTCTGGAAATGATTGATCTTCGGGAGATACATTTCTCGAATCTTTTGGAGTCGGTTTACAAAAAAACAAACACCTCTTATTTCAAAGATGTTTTGCAGCAGCTGAGGGACAACTATTCTACAGGTTCAACACGCTTCGGACGATATACAGTTCGATATCTGTTACTGAATCTGCGCGAAGATCTTTTGGAACGCGTTATGCCGTCTCAGTTTAGTCCGCAATGGAAATGCAAGGATTTATACCTGTCTAGAAAATGCTTTCCGTTTGAGTGTAACCCACTTGCTTCTGATTTAGCTGACAGCAAAACGAGCCAGATAAGTCAAGCCAAGTACTTGGCCAGAGTAGTTGAAAAGGAAAAGACTGAGGTTGCGGTTCCATACTGGTCTATTGTAAAATCTATGCAAGATACCGGCGAAATTTACTGCGATCTTGGCGGAGATTTAACCGAACAGGCGATCCAGAAATATAATGATTGCTTAGACAATTGGGAAAAGCGCCAAGGGTATGAAATCATTTCAGATGGAAATGTCGCTTGTATCGCAGCATATGAGGCATCGACGCTCTTTATTTTGAATAAACTACTGGAATTATCACAGATTCACAATAAAGGGCAAAAAGAAGTTAACGAAAGATATTTGAGAAATTGCGATATTGCCTTTTCAGATCCTAAAAAAGAAGAAGCTCTTAAATATGCTTTTGTAAACTCCAGAGTACTTCTTGTTTACGGAGCTGCCGGTACCGGAAAGACGACCCTAATCGATATGATCTCGACAATGCTGTCTGGGCGTCGGAAATTGTTTCTTACCAAAACACATACGGCCTTGCAGAATCTGCAGAGGCGAATTAATAATCCGGGGGCTGACGCCAGTTTTGTAAGCATCAATAGTTTTACGAAGAGGGTAAACCTTCCTGATTATGATGTTATCTTTGTAGACGAATGTAGCACCATTGATAATCGTGTTATGAAGGTATTTCTTGAGAAGATGCGCCCGGATACATTTTTAGTGCTTGCAGGAGACACCTATCAGATAGAATCTATTGATTTCGGTAATTGGTTTACTTATGCCAAGGATATTATCAAGACTAAAGGTTCGAATGTTGAACTCGTAAGCACTTGGAGAACAAAGGATCCCGGTTTAATTGAGCTTTGGAACGAGACTCGAAATAAGGGTGCGCTAATAACGGAAAAACTTGTTATCGACGGCCCATTTTCTGAAAATATTGGCGAAGGAGTGCTCAATTCCGAGATAATGGATAAGGTGATTTTATGCTTGAACTATGACGGAAAATTTGGCTTGAATAATATGAATAGCTATTTCCAAAATGCTAACACAGAAACGGCTGTTGTCTGGAGAGACTGGAAATATAAAGTTGGCGATCATATATTGTTCAATGACACGGACAGATTTTCTCTGCTCTATAATAATTTAAAAGGGCAAATTGTCCAAATAGAACTGTTTGACAGTAGAATCAGATTTACAGTAGATGTAGAGATCCCGTTAACAGAGCAAGATTGCCAAAACGATGGCATAGAATTCATCGATATAAGTGATGATGTGACCCGAATACGATTTGATGTACTTGATTTTGAAGAGGAAATGGCAGATGAAGATCGCAAAAAAGCCATCGTACCGTTTCAGCTTGCCTATGCGGTTTCAATTCATAAAGCGCAGGGCTTAGAATATAGGTCAGTTAAGGTTGTTATTCCGAGTAGCAACGCTGAAAAAATAACACACGGCATTTTCTATACAGCAATTACGCGTGCAAAAGAAAAGCTAAAAATCTACTGGAGTTCTGAAACAATGCAAGAAGTTGTCGCTGGATTTTCAGTAGACACTTCAAGACAAAAAAGTTTGGCAATTATTAAGGAGAAGCTGAAGCAGGACAAGAATACTTAGGAATAGGGCACCGACCGTTTGGCCGGTGCTCTATTTATATATGAGCCATCTATACATCCGGCGCAAACAGAAGGCAGACTCCGCCAGACGGCGGCGCAGCGTAGAACATTAAGCACCGGGAAAGCCTTGAATTCCAAGGTTTTGGGACAGCAAAGCGGGGGTGGATGGCCGTTTCCATTCGCCCCCGCCAAAATCTACTTCTAACATTCTACAAAGGAGAATTCTATGGACAACAAACTGAAAACCGTGGACGCAGAGACCTTGCTGTCCACGCCGATGAGCAAGACGATGTTCATCGTAGACGGCCTTATTTCGCAGGGTGTCAATGTCATCAGCGGTGCCAGCAAGATCGGCAAAAGCTAGCTGATGCTGTGGCTGGGGTTGCAAGTGGCGCAGGGAAACTCTATTTGGGGGCTGCCTACACTGCAATGCGATGTGCTCTATCTGAGCCTTGAGGACATCCAGCGCCGCATCAAAGACCGACTCTACAACTTCACCGACAGCGCCCCGGACAACCTGTATTTTGCCGTGACCTCCGGGCTGATCGGCGGCGGGCTGGAGGAGCAGATCACGGATTTCCTGACCGAGCATCCCGCCACCAAGCTGGTCATCATTGACACGCTGCAAGACGATCCCTTTAACGATGTCAGCGGCTCCACCGCCATCATCGGCGCTGCGGACACCAACTTTATTCTGCGCCGTAAGCGCAGCGGAAACGCCGCTACGCTGCTGGTCAGTGGGCGGGATGTGGAATATCAGGAACTGACCTTGCAGTTTAACGACCTTGTCTGGGAGCTGGTGGAGCGCAAGAACAGCGAGGACATTCATAAGACGGAGCTGCCGAAATTTCTGTTTCGGGTGGTGGACTTTATGGAGTGCCGCACTGAATGGGTAGGCACGGCCACGGAGCTGCTGACCGAAATGAGGGAGCAGGAGGTCACGGCCAATATGGTCACAAAGTATCTCGGCCAGTTCGCCTATGAGGTGCTGGAGCCGTTGGGCATCGAGTACCGCACCAAGCGAACAGGCAAAAGTCGGCTCATCAAATTTCTGCGCCGTGACGGCGATGACGCAATTGACGCCGGAATCGCTATATAAGGAAATCCCCGTCACAACCGTCATTGCCGTCACAAACCGAAGAAAAGGGGGTGAACAAATGCGCAGCAAAAACTACGGGATCAATGTCCGTGTGACCGAGCAGGAGAAGCAGAATATGCTGGAAAATGCCCGGTTCTGTTCTCTGTCGCTGTCGGAATACTTACGGCGGCTGGGGCTTGGGAAAGAGGTCAGAGCGGCCATCACGGAGCGAGATTACCGCCTATTTCAGATGCTGGACGGCCTGAAAGCGGAGCTTCCACAGCTTCAGAAAGAGGAAATTCTGAGCAGGCTGGAAGCATTTTTGAATGAATTAAAGTAAGCAGGTATCACGCCTGCGCAGTCTAAGCGAGCAGTGCGTTTTTACTCCCGGCAGGACCGGAGCGCAAAACACTCGTTAGGGCGTGCCCTAAAACCCCGAAAGAAAAAACTATGAAAGTGAGGACAACACAATGAGAAAATAGGATTTTACTTTACCCACGCTGGACGATCTGTTCTCCACGCAAGCGGAGCGGGACGATGCCAAGCTGGAGCGGGTGCGGAATATTCCACTGGCCGAGCTGTACCCGTTCAAGGGTCACCCCTTCAAGGTGCAGAACAACGAGGAGATGCAGCGGATGATTGAGAGCATCCGCAAGGTGGGAGCCATCACCCCAGCGAAAAGGCGTTCGCCTACAAGATGAAGCTGGATGCCATCAAGCATCAAGGTGTCACTTCTGCCCAAGTTGGGCAGAAGCTGCTCAGTATAGAAAAAGTAGCTGAGGATGCCGGCGAAAGCCGTAATCAAATTAAAAGATATATTCGCCTGACCTACATGATCCCCTAGCTGCTTTCGAGGGTGGACGACGGTAAGATCGCCTTCAACCCGGCGGTAGAGCTTTCCTACTTAGACTCGTATCAGCAGCGGGCGGTGCTGGCAGGAGGACAGAGTTATGGAAAATATCTATGTCAAGGACTATGACGAGTTTATGGAAGAAGCACTTCATGCTATGGTACAACTACCTGTGGAAGGTATATGTATCATTACGAAATTGCAATACGGCGGAGTTTTTACCAACTATTTCAAATCCAACATGATGGATAAGATCACCTATGCCGGGCTTATTCAGCAAGATGCCACGCTGGATACGCTGAAAGCCAACAAGCTGGTAAAACCTGAAAACGAAGAATAATGCCTCATTAGATGCAGGAACAACACAACCATCTACTGTGCATTCGAAAATCCAGACAGCAAAAATTGTGTAGTATGCTTATCTCAGCGTAGACGAGCAGAACTACATCAAAGGGAGGAAATCATATGGGCATCTATGAGGAAAGTGGGCTGACCATTGCATCTCAGACTATAACGGAAAATCAAGACGGTGAGAGCATCCTGATTCTTGAGGTAGTGAATAATTCTTATGCGGTTGTCGGTGTTTCCACAACGAACATCGATATCAACGGCCTGCGCGTCTGCGATTCCACTTGGTCCTATGACACTATCAATCCTGGAAAAACCGCAATTGTGGACATTGATTTGTCTTTGGTACTCGAACCGGAATACTGGGGTGTTTACGGCATAACTGAAGTCGGAAATGTAGCACTGAAAGTATCCTTCAAGAATGATGACAACAAAGAGATCTCCAGTCCGGCATTCCTGTCCATCGATATTCCCGCACTGACGCCTCTTTCAGTATTGACGGAACAGAAGTGTATAACGGGAACGGCATCCGCATTATCTCCAAGGGCATTTACGCAGATCCGTCTGAGTATAGCGATGATCTGCACATCCTCATGGTTGCAGAAAACACATCCGGTAGAACACTGGCGCTTCACGATGTATATGATTCCTTGTCCATCAACGATTACATGGCCACATACTCCTTCTACACTACGACTATGGAAGACGGCTCCTGTGTAATGATTGATATCCTCTTGTGGGGATACGGGCTGGAAGATATCAATATTTCTGAGCCGTCCGAGGTTAAGTCAGTCGAGTTCTCTCTTTCAATCAAGGATCAGAATTATAAAGAAATCGACGAAGCAACTATTGCATTCACTATCGAATGATTCTTCGGAAGCAACACCGATGCTGGTAGGCAATCTGCTGGCATCGGCAGCCCAAAAGATTCTGCTATTTTGCAAATCCTGTCGAAATGGCACTGGGTATTCTGCACTTACTGTCATTTATCTTTCCAGTGTACGGCGGTACAATTAGTACATAAAGCAAAACCCCAATCTAAAAAAGAGAGGTACATATCATGAAGAAGGCAATGAAAACTCTGGTAGGAATTTTGGGCGGCGCCTTGGGCTTGGTCGCAGTATTTTATCTGTTGGTGCTTGTGACCGCTTGGGTTTAAGGGGGTGCAGCATGGCTAAAGTTTGGAAGGCGATAAGAAGCACACTTGCAGTTTTGCTCACGCTTGCTCTTGTTTTCAGTGCCGGCTATTTTGTTGGTAGTTTCCCTGATGAAGAAGCGGAGATAGTCGAACCCATCAATCCCGCGGAAGAAAAGTTCGACCTTGAACTCCCCGCGGAGGTTGAGAAACGAATCGTCACCGTAGAAGAGGTTGAAGTCATGCTTGTTGATATCAGCCAGTTTTCTACTTACTCCGGTGAATACACAACCACAAAATCGGCAGAGTACACCCGTTACTTCCTTGACAACATCGCAGTCCCTGGCACCACCAATACAATCAATCTTGAATGCAAGGGCATTGTAAAGGTGGGGTATGACGTGGAGGAAATTACGATTGAGGTGGATAACGACAGTAAGAAGATTTACATTTCGCTGCCAGCCCCCAAGGTTCTCGATAACTACGTCATCTGGGATACCGTCAAATGTCAGGAAGAAAACAACATCCTCAACCCCATCGACTTTGAGCAATATCAGGCGCTCATATCTGAAATCGAGGATGATGGCCTGGCACTTGTTGAGGCAGATGGCATTTACGCTGATGCGGAGGAGAACATGATAACTATCATCCGCAACTGCCTCTCTGGCTTTGAGGATTTCGAGATCATTTTCCTGTAAGAATAAGTCATCATTTACCACACTTTAGGAGGAACAAAATGGCAAAGTACAAAGTTGAGTTTAAAGCATTCACTTCAGGCGACTGGTATACTAAGACGGACACCGATAGCAGAGCATCCGCTTTTTCCGTTGTGAAAATTGGCAACTACGGAAGAGCCTGCAGATTGACGGATACTGAGTCAGGCGAGATCCTGTTTGAATCACCCGAAGATCCTGACTTCAAGGCTGTAAACGGCGATGTCAGCAAGTTTAGATATTGAGGAGGTACGCACTATGGCTAAGAGAGCAACAGCAACTAATTGGGAAGTTATTATACGTGATGATGAAGGGGCAATGGTCAACATCGATTTTGACTGCCCTCACTGTGGATACTCCACCGGCGTCTTTATCTCTGTAGGAGCAAGCGGTGTTGGCTGCTTGGATGGTAGCTGGGAGACTGACCAGGTTTGCCCGGTGTGCGATAAGGATGTCATCGTTGAGTGCCACTGATCCTTAATTGGAGGATATGGCATTGCTTGAGATACTCTGTATGATCCTGTTCGTTTGGCTGTTTATTAAGGTATTGGGTCTTGTGTTTAAGGTGGCATGGAGTCTGACAAAAGTACTTGCAACGATACTTTTTGTTATGGCTTTGCCTGCACTGATTGTTTGCTTTATATTTGCAGGCGGTCTTCTGCTACTTGTCCCGGTCGGTTTGCTCGGATTGGCCTTTGCACTACTTAGTGCGTAACGAAAATATCCATAAACAGCTTTTTCTCGGCAGGATATTGAAAAATAAAATTGGGCTACACTTTTGATTTTTGGCTCCTTTGAGGTGTTGATTTCAAAAAGTGTAGTCCAGTTTTTTACCCTTGTTTTTGCATACATAATGGAGTTGCAAAGGCCTGTCAATAATAATATTTCGACAATTTTGATAGTTTACATTCTCGTACACAGCAATAGGTAGGAGATCGCAAAAGTTTCTAAAAGCCGCATGAACTCGGCATTTCTTGGGGCTTTGACCCCCCTAAGCCTATCTGCACACCCTTGTGAACCTCCTTGCCATAATCGTGTTATTGTATCAAGTATGTCGTTGCAAGGCAAAAAAGCCCGATGGTTTTAATACGAAACCACCGGGCTTTTTTCTTGCAATAGGCAGAATAATCTGATACAATTGATTTGACATACCACATTATGATTTAGACGATTTACAGTGGGATAATGCCGCAAATGCTTACGGAACAAAAAGAGATCCGCAGGAAAGGAACAATCTTCTCAATCAAATTTTGCAAAAAGATGATTGGATTATTGAAGGCGTTTATTTCATATGGTGTAAACAATGCTTCGATGATGCTGATAAAATTTATATAATCGAATTATACGCAGATTCATCAGAAGAAAGCTATGCATAGAAAAAAGGTAAAAAAGAAAGTTTAAAGTCTTTAATTGATTTGCTCAAATGGTCAGACAAATTCAAAAAAGTGAACTTGCCTAAAATAAGAGAGATTTTATCAACTTATTCTGATAAGGTGATTGAATGATACAAATTCCGGTTTGACGAACGGATAAGCACGGTTTCACTTTATGGTGAAACAAAATGAAACCATTTAAAGCCGTATCATTATTATCAACTGTTGTCAAAAGAGTAGTTTTTAACTGCTCTTTTTTCTTTTCTGAAAAACTAATTATAATATTTCGGAAAATTTAAAAACGGTTCTTGTGGTAAGGATAAGGGGATATGAATAAAATTCAGTATTAAAAATTAAAAAGCACAGGCTTTTCAAAATAACGAAAGTCTGTGCTTTTTATTTTCCTGTAACTATTTACTATTTCCTCTAAGCATTACATCGGCGGTGAAGATGCCGTCTTTTTGCGTGAAACGGCAGTAGCCGCCGCCTTTTTCGGCTATGCGGCGGACGGATTGTGTGCCGATGCCTTCGCCGCTGTGTTTGCTTGATTCAAAAATTCCGTTCTTTTCTTTTACAACTCCGTTGTAGAAGTTTTCTACTTTAATAAGCACTACATTATCCGAGTGCATTCTTGCAAACACGGTTATTCTTCGTTTGTCGGGTGCGGTTCGCATACTTGCCTCAAGCGCATTTTCAAGCAAATTAGAGAGCACAAGGCAAATATCAATTTCAGATACGGAAAGTTCTTTTGGAAGTTCGAGCTTGAATACACACGGTATTTCCAAATCTTTATACCTATGATAATAATGCCCCGCTACTCCGTCAATCGCATTGTTTTCGCACAGCTTGAGTTCCGAACTCGGAATGCTCTTGCTCATTTTGCTTAAATAATTTTCAAGGCCTGCCCAATCTTTTCGTTTGACAAACGAATTAAGAATCGACAGATGATGCCGCATATCGTGACGGGCATGTCGGGTTTCTTCAATCGCCTTATTAAGCGTGTTGTACTGCTCTTGCTGCATATACAGAATTGTGTTTTCCTGCGTGAGCTTGTGATTGTTATTAAGGCTTTTTGCCATTATGTAAAACAGAGCGTAAAAAAGCAAAAGCAAACCGAGCATCGTACAACAGATTACAATATATCCCTGCATAATTCTTCCTGTATGAAGAATGTTTGGATTCCACGGTATTATAAATATGTTTATGACGATAAAAACAGTGGGCAATATCCAGAACACATACCATGTGTGAGCAATGTTTTCGTCGTCTATTAGGTCGCATACCGCGTGAGAGGCAGGGTAAAAAGCAAGCATTACAAATATCCAGCAAAAAATATTGAAAACAATTCCGCCCGTAAGCCCGAACCAAGGCTCGATATTTTTAGGATAAACTATTGAGTCAATGGCTCGTGTTATGCTTGCAAGGCAGGCATAAACGCCGCACACGGCAAGTGCAATATTTGCGGATTTCAATATAGCTGTCCTAAGCGTTGCGCAGTAGGCAATGGTCATAAGAATAAAGGCAGGCAGGATTAAAGAAATTGTTTTTATTTCAAACGAATAACAAAACAGTCCGCCCACTATGCAAAGCATAAGGAGTGTTGACAGCCAAATTGCCGTCAATGCGCCCATTTTTATTTTTAAATGCTCTTTCATAGGCAGGTATGCAAGTAAAGTGCCGGGTATCAGCACGGCAAGCTCAAGCATAGGTCGTAGCATTTCCGTCACAATATCACCTCTTGTTAAAGATAAAATCGGCGAACCGACTTTTTGCGGATTTTGTAAGACTTCGGCTGACCGAAATTCTCACTCCGTTGTTCAGTATAAATTCCGTTCCGTCAAAATCGCTTGCGTAATCAAAATTAAGAATTACTCCACGGTTGCACATAAAAAATCTTTCGTCGCTTTCAAGCTGTTTGCTGAACTCCGCAAATGTACTGCGAACCACGGTGGTTGCACAGTCACTTTTGTATATGTTGATGCAGTGCTTAAAATGTTCGGCGTAGATTATTTCATTCAGCCTGATTCTCTGTGTGCCGCCGATTACTTTTACTTCTATATATTTGTCCGATGACGGCAGGCGGTTTAAAATATCCGTAAATGCAATTTTAAGTTCATCTGTCGTATATGGTTTGACAAGGTAGTCAAATGCCCTTACTTTAAAGCCCTCGAGTGCGTAGTCCGACGAAGTGGTTGTAAAAATCAGGATACATTCCTTATCAAATTCTCTAAGCAGTTTTGAAATTTCTATTCCGTTTTCTTTATCTATGTAAATATCCATAAATGCAACTTCAAATGCTGTTTGCTTTGAGGCATTTATAAAATCAATTCCTTTTTCAAATTCGTATATTTCTCCGTTAATGCTATTATCCGAAAGTAACTTGTTAAGCCTGCTTATCAGCAATTGTCTGTCACTTTTCAGATCGTCAATAACAGCAATGCGCATTGTAATCCCCTCGGTATGATATAACTATATTCAACATTGTACCACATTTTTTTGTAAAAATCTTGTCTTTGCATATCAATTTGTGACGGATTTCTGCAATTCGTGCTATTTGTATAGAATAAACCGCAAAATATAGGTATAATTATAAAAAATAAAATATTGTTAAAGAAGGGAAACAAATGAACAAAGCAATCAGATTGACTAAATCGTTCACGGCACTGCTGCTCACAGCGATTATTACGCTCGGCACTTTTGCAGTGACTGCAAATGCGGCAGAGCTAAAAAGTATGGACGCCTCAAAATCGGCAAAGTTTGACACAGCCAAGCTGTATTATATTTATCTTAATTTGCCTGATAAAGACACCGATAAGCCGCTTGCCCGCAACGAGTTCCGTTGGAACATCAACGGTACAGGATATGGAGCAAATGTAGCTCATCTTGATTATCTCGGCGGTAAGCAATGTAAGATGAAGCTTCAGCAAAAAGATGATTATTACGGTATAAAATGTGATGATTTTAAAAAATGGCTCGATGTTGAACATAAAAAGTCGGAGGTAGGTAATGTTATTCATCAATGGGACGACACATTGAAAAATGATAATCAATATTTCAGATTTGAGCCTGTACCGAACAAAGCAGATACATACTACATAATTGCTAAAATTACCGACCAAAAAAACAACAATCTTTATGTCGGTACGGAGAATAATGCTTATAAACAAGAATCAAAAATTGCATTGACATCTAAAAAAACAGAGTGGGTTGTTAGGGCTACGGATGATGTATCCGAAAATTTCGGAGAACAGCAGATTCCCGGCGGTGATTCCAATAAAATAAGGCCGCAGGAAAACGCTCCTGTTTTTATGCTTTATCCAAAAGATTATATCAGTGATGTAAATGTAAATAATGACGCAAAAGTTGAAGGTAATTGCCTGCAGCTTTATTACACCGGCACAACTCCTAAAATTACTGCGGAATGGGTCAGCTCAAGAAGAGCTTACAGACTGAGAAGCTATGATATTAACGAGAATGTTCCGTATAACATTTATGATCCGTCACTCTCGTATGACGCCGTATGGGATGTAGACGGTACGAATAACCCCGATAAGGCTGTTATTCATGTTTGGGAAAATTTAGGCGACAATCATTTGAGTCAGCTTTGGAGATTTATTCCTGTTGATTCCGAAGCTAATGTTTATTACATTTATAATGTAGGCAACAAGCTGTATCTTTCGATTGAGGGATATGAAAATAAAAACGATAACAATGATGTAAAACTTATTCTTTCCAAAAAAGCTTTTAAGTGGGATTTGAAATTTCTTAATATGAATTCATTAAATTCATATACTGCCGAAGATGTAAAAAACAAAACTGATAAAAGCTATGCAATAAACAGCGGCAATTGGATGTCACATTTGCCTGATGATATGTATCTTTCAGAGGTTAATATGCCCGGAACGCATGACACAGGCGCAACTTATATGACTGATGTCGCAGAACAACTTTCAATCGTATGTTGTCAGCGGCTTTATCCCGACGAACAGCTTAATTCGGGAGTAAGAGCATGGGATATAAGAATTAACAGAAAAGAATCAATTAACGAAAACAGTAATCCTACTATTATTCACGGAGAAAATTTTTACACCTGCCACAACAGGGACGGCAGTGATATGACTCTGCGTAATATAATGGACACTGCCAAAGATTTTCTTAAAGAACATCCTTACGAAACTGTCGTGATGACCTTGAAAGGAGATTCGAACGGCAGTGACGAAATTATCGGTGATATTGTTTTAAAGCAATATCTGAATAATAAAAATTATCCGATTTACAAACCGCAGAAAGGCGGAAGTGAGTATTCGCCTAAGCTCAAGGATGTAAGAGGAAAAATTGTGTTTATTCGCAGACTTGATTTTTCAGACAGTTACATTAAAAAAGCAGAAAGCAAAGATTTAGGCTTTTCTGTAATGGACGCTTTCGGTATGGATGCAAGCAGATGGGACGATAATGATTATTCTCTCAATAAAAATGCCGTTCGTGTAGGAAACAGCAATATTTATGTACAGGATAATTACGGCGAGCGCGACGCAGATACAAAACTCCTTTATTTTTACAGCACAATTTCCGATGCTACTACGAATAAATATACCGAGCAAGGAAATTATCTTTTTAACTATTCGGGTGCTAAGGATAATATTAATCAGCCAAGAATAGTAAACAGGTCGCTTATGGAGGACAGCTTTTTGTCACAGCCTGCCACATCAAGCGCTATACAAAGCATTGGTTTTGTTATGGCAAACTATATTGACGCAAAGCTAAGCGAAAGAATTTATATGACAAACTTTGTATCCCAACACACTCATACATATAATGAAAAGGGCTTTTGCACAATTTGCGGTCAGTATCAGCCTGCCGTTTATAATAAGAGCACCGATGTGTATACGATAAACAACGCAGGTCAGCTTTTCTGGTTCTCATCACTTGTAAACGGTGACCACAGCTATGCTGATTTTAATAAGCAAAATGCAGGTGCAAACGCAGAACTTGCCGCAAACATTGACCTTGAAAATAAGGAATGGGCGCCTGTCAATAATTATAAAGGCAATTTTAACGGCAAAGGACACAGTATTTTAAATCTTAATATAAGCAAGGCTTCAGATTACACGGGACTTTTCGGTTCTGTAAATGAGGGCAGTGTTTCCGATATTACGGTTTACGGCGACATTACAGTCAAAAATTCCGCAAGTCATATCGGCGGTGTTGTCGGCTACATTAATTTGGGTTCTGTTAAAAATGTAGTTTCTTATGTAAATATAAATAATGACAAATACGGTTCGCAGGTAACGCACGCAGGCGGCATTATCGGCTCTGTAGGAAATGATAAAACAGATATTGAGAAATGTATGTACTACGGAAACATTCACCTCAATAATTCTTCCGATTGTATCGGCGGCGTAATAGCTTACTCAAACGGCGGCGCAAGAGTTAAAAACTGCGCAAACTCAGGCACAGTTACAGCAACGCAAAGCGGCGCATATATCGGCGGTATTCTCGGCTACCTTAACAATACAAACCCGACAATCGAAAACTGCTACAATTACACAAAGATAAGCGATAACGGCAGTGGCATACATTGCGGCGCAATTATCGGTTGGGCAAGAAATTTTAACAAGTCGAATATCGCAAACAATTATTACAACAAAGATACGGGAAACACTCCGTTCGGTACAGACAGCAAGTTGGGGTTATCGGCAAACGAAAAAACAATTTCCGAATTTAAGTGCGGTGAAGTTGCATTTAAACTCAACAACGGTGTTACCGACGGCACACAGGCTTGGTATCAGAACATAGACAACGGTCTTACTCCTGACGATTACCCCGTATTTAACGGCGGTACGGTTTATTATGCGGACTTTGACAATACATATTCAAACTTTGAGAGAACACCCGATGAGTTTGACAAGGACGACGACGGCAGATTTATTATAAAAACCTACAGCGACCTTGTAAAACTTTCACAGGTTGTAAGAACCGATTACAAGCGATACGGCGACAAGAATTATATTCTTGTGAATAATATTTACGCAGATGAAAATTCAAGCTGGGCACAGGGAATCGGCTCTGTTGCTGAAAACAAACCGTTTAACGGCACATTTGACGGCAACGGCTACAGCATAGGCGCACTTAATATTTCCGCAGGCGAATACGGCGGACTGTTTGAATTTATCGGAGAAAAAGGCATTGTAAAAGATTTGTTTGTTTATGACTGCGACTTTAAGGGCAGTGCAAAAACAGGCGGCGGAATTGCGGCTGTAAATGACGGTGTGATTGACCATTGCGTAAGCGGTTTAAACGCTGTATCGGGTACAATTTTTATCAAAAATTTAAAAATCAACGCATCGGATCTTAACTCGATTCTTAACGCAGATGTCTGCGGCGGTGTTGCGGGTATTAACAACGGTAAAATTACAGGCACACGAAACTGCTCAATTGTAAAGGGCAACGAGTGCGGCGGTATTTCGGCAATTAACACAGGCGAAATTTACGGTTGTGCAAACACAGGCAAGACAGGACTCGATACTTCAACGGTTGCAGGCGGTTTAGTCGGCAAGAACAGCGGCAAAATCGAAAGCTCCTATAACTGCGGCAATGTACTTTGCAAAATCAATTCTGCAAAGGGTTCGATTGTCGGCTTGAACGGCGTTGCGGGAACTGACGGTGTAACAGTCAAGAATGTATTTTACACAGCACAAAATTCACTCAATGCAGTAGGCACGGATTCACAGGCAAAAGCCGACAGTACAAATATTGCATACGAAAGAACGGTTGAAATGGCAAGCGCAAGCCTTGCGGATAAGTTAAACAGTGTTACAGATGACAGCATAAACTTTATTTGCTCTGACTTTAACAGAGGTTATCCGTACATCAAAGGCAGCTTCCTAAAGTACAGCGTTAAATCTGTAGGCAACGGCATTACTCTTTCGGGCAATATGCACTCGTCACTCAATGTAAGCTACACTGCTTATTCAACAGATGACGAACAGTATAAAAAATTCGAGTCGCTTATTAAGGACGGAAAAATTCTTGATTTTTACAAGGGCACACTTTCGGACAATAACGGAAACTCTGCATTTGCGGAATTTTGGTGTGACAATAATTTAAAACTCACCTTGCCGGTAAGCGGCAAAAATGTAAGCCTTGCGGTACTTGACGGCAACGGCGGCATAAAATACATAAAGCCCGACTCTTTTGAAAACGGAAAAGCAGTGTTTACATTATCACAGCCGACTGATTTTGCACTTGTGGAAACCTCGTCAAGCGGCGGTAGCAACACAGGCAATACACAGATTGACAATACAACAATAAAGACGGGCGCAACCGTGATTTATACAATTTCATTTACGGCAATTATCGCTTTGCTTGCCTTTGCTGTATTGAAGAAAAGAGGACGCATTGAAAAATAAAAAAATATATATTGCAATTATAGCGGCACTTATTGTTGCAATCGGAGCGCTAATCGCAGTATTAATCTACAATAACATAAACTCTCAACCTGCCGCACTTGACGCACTTTAATAAGGAGGTACTATTTATGGGTATATTTGACAGCTTAAAAAATATGACAAATCAGACTGTAAAAAACAATGTTTCAAATGCTGTTTCGGGAGCAGTAAACAATGCAATGTACAAAAGCAAAACATTTGTATTTGCCGATTATCCGAAAAATGCAGATGAACTCAAAAAAATGCCGGAGCTTGACTTTTCGTCACCTCTTTCAACAGCGGCATTTGCAATGCTTGTGTTGCTTGAATATGATGAAAGTCCGGAAAACACAATAGAAATGCTCAATGTATTAAAAGGACCTCAGCCGATGAACGGGATGGATATTCAGTTTTTGCGTGACAGAATCAAGGGCAGGGGATATATTCCTCGCTCGTATTTTGAGGGTTCATCCGTGAAGAACGATTATACACCTAATGTTCCGTACAAAATAACCGTTTCCGAGTATGCATATACCTATCAGAGCGAGGGTTATGCAAAGGTTCAGGTTCAGTCGTCGGGAGCGGACTCACCTCGCCCGATTGAGCTTCGCAGAAAGGGCAATCAATGGTTCTTGTGGCGCAATCTTGCACTCTCCGACATACGAACTCCCGCTTCGGATGACCCTTGGGCATAAAGAAGGGATTTTTATTAAAATCAAGAAAAAAGCAAAGCGTATTTCGAGTGTTGCCCTGTGTGTGCTTATGCTTTTAACGGCTCTTCCGATTACAGCCGTAACCGTAAATGCATTACAACAATAAAGACGGGCGCAACCGTGATTTATACAATTTCATTTACGGCAATTATCGCTTTGCTTGCCTTTGCTGTATTGAAGAAAAGAGGACGCATTGAAAAATAAAAAAATATATATTGCAATTATAGCGGCACTTATTGTTGCAATCGGAGCGCTAAGCGCAGTATTAATCTACAATAACATAAACTCTCAACCTGCCGCACCCACACAGGGTGTGGTAGGGGAGATACGCACTGATTGGGATACAGGCATAGACGAAAACTCAAAAGGCAGTGACAATACCAAAAAAACAGGCGTGCAGATACCCGGCTACAGCACTGCTGAAATGAATGCGGGCGATACCTCTCTGCACATCAGTATCGGCAATCCAAAGTCAAACACCTGCGGCTTATACGCAACGCTAAGGCTTTCCGACGGAACTGTGCTTTATAAATCGGATTTGCTTGAACCCGGCAGCGGTCTTACAGATGTACCGCTTTCAAAGTCGCTTGAGAAAGGCGAGTATCAAGCAATGGTTTTGTATGAATGTGTAACTCTTGACGATTCGCATCAAAAACTCAATTCGGCGGAATCGGAGTTCACACTCAAAGTTAAGTAAAATACCGATAAATTCGGTAAAAAATACAGAAAGAAGTGTTTATATGAAAAAAGTAAAATTTATATCGGCAATTATGGCGGCTATGCTCGCCGCAACAGGCGTGGTTTCCGTATCGGCGGCAACCCTTACAAACGAAAATCCCGATTCTTCCACAGAAGTTACCGCAAGAATTGAGGGTACACAACCGGGAGATGTAAGCTATGTTATTACAATCCCCGATATGGTTGATTTCGGCACTCTTAAACAGCCGCAGACAGATACACAGAGCAACAAGTATCTTAACTTTGATGTGACTGCAACAGAGCTTAAACTTAACGATAACAACTTTGTATCTGTTTATATTAACGGTCAGGACATTGACGATAAGTTCTACATTACGCAGAAAGACGCAACCAACCCGTTCAAAATCAAGTATGATATTTATTCGGAAAAAGTAAATGACGATAATGTTGCCGACAAAATCGCTATCAATGACGCAGGTGCTCCGGGTGCAAACGGTTTCCACTTTACAACCTTCAGCGCCGATTCACAGGGTCAGGTTCAGGAGGGTACACTTGTACTTAATCAGCAGGCACTCTACGGACAAGACCTTGACGCTATTGCAGGCGATTACAGCGGTACAATGACATTCCACAGCTCAATTGTAACAATATGATTATGAAATGACTGATTTTAAAAAATTGCTTAGCGCAATTGCGGTTTGTACGGTGATTGCCGCAGTCTTTATAACGGCTACTGTTTCGGTAACGGCAAGGGATGAGGGCAGTACGCAGATTACGGCTAACATTTTATCGCCGACAACTCAACCGTATTCCACAGTCCCGACCGTACCCGTACAGGATAACACGAGTATGGTAACGGGAACACAAACATATTTGCTGATAGCCTTGCTTTTGTGCATTGCATTGCTTGCATTTGTTATATTATTATTTTTTATTCACAATAAACATATGAGGTGACTATGAAAGTATTTAATTGTATTTTGGGTATTTTGACTGTTCTTGCGTCAATTTATTGCATATTTTATCCCGGACTTACATTTCTTAACATCGGTTGGATTGTAACGATAATTCTCGGATTATGGGGAATTTCCACAATTGTTTCGTATGCAGTTTCACGCAACGACGGTAATAATAAAGAAAAAGCTTTAATGGGAACTTTAGGTCTTATAGCAGGCATAGCTGCGGCGGTTGTGTCTGCGCTCGCAATGTTTATGCCCGGCATAAGAGTGATGTTTGATATATTAATCCTTGCGATTTTTGCGGTATGGCTTATTGTAGACGGAATCTCCTCTATAGCAACATCATTCAAGGTTAAAAAATCAGGTTCAAGTGTATGGGTACTTCCGCTTATATGCGGAGTGCTCGTACTGCTTGCAGGCATATACGGAATATTTAATCTTATATTCACAGCGCAAACACTCGGACTGTTTATGGGCATTTTGCTTATGACATACGGTATAAGATTGATTCTTTCGGCATTTAAAAATTAATTTGCTATCCACTCATTTCCCTTATATAACACAACAGCCTCCCGGTGTTTTTACATCAAGAGGCTGTTGTGCTTTTTATATTTGGTTCCGGAGTAAATGTTGGAGTAATATCGGTAAATTATATTTTAGCAGATTGCTTTATCAATCAATTACGCTTTTTCTTTACCCTTATTTGCAAATCTTTTTGACGGTCTGTAGATAATCAACGCTATAAATATCAGCACTGCCGTTGTAGCTAAGCTGACAGGGTAAGCGGTCATTATCGTTACAAAAGTTCTGTTTGCGGGGAATACGGTATTTATCCATATTATTCGCAACACGCATACGCCTACGGTAGTGAGAATTGCAGGAACAAGCGAAAATCCGAAGCCTCTTAAGTATCCCGACATTACCTCATACAGCATTGAGAATATGTAAGCTATAAAAATAATTACAAGTCTTGTATAGCCTATTTCTATTACTTCGGGGTTGTTGTTGAATATTGACAGCAAAAATTTTCCTGTTATAAGCACTATAAAAATTGCCGTGCCCGATGCAATTGCGTCTTCGATAAGACAAAGAAAAAGAGTTTTTTTACAACGTTCAATCTTATTTGCGCCAAAGTTTTGTCCGACAAAGGTTGTGCAAGCCTGACTAAACGAGTTCATCACATTATAAGCGATAATCTCTATGTTGAATGCCGCACTTGACGCCGCAATTACAACAGTGCCGAGGCTGTTAATCGCACCTTGAATTACAATATTCGCAACCGCAAACACCGCACTCTGTATTCCTGCCGGAAGTCCTATCTGCATAATTTTCGCAAAGACTTTTCCGTCTATTCTTAGCTTTTTAAATTCTACTTTTATGTATTTGTCGCTTTTTATGAGCTTTATATAAAGAATACCTGCGCTCACAACATTTGCAAGCACTGTTGCGGTTGCTACTCCGTTTACCGACATTTTAAGTACAATTACGAAGAACAGATTAAGCAGTACATTCAAAATTCCCGACAGCGTAAGCGCAATAAGCGGCATTTTGGTTTCGCCTATACTTCTGAAAATCGCCGCCTCAAAGTTATACAGCAGTATTACGGGCATACCGAGAAAATATATTCGCAAGTACAACAGTGCAAGCTCAAGCACATCATCGGGTACATTCAGCACCGTAAGCAACGGCTCGGCTATAAGTTCGCCGATTATCGCAACCAATACACCGCCGATTACCGACACTACCATAGAAGTGTGCACGGCTTTTTGCACCGTCTGTTTGTCATCTCGACCGACAGCGTTTGCTATTACTACATTTGCGCCGAGCGCTATGCCGATAAATAAGTTCAGTATCAGACCGATAATCGGGCTGTTTGCTCCTACTGCCGCTACCGCTGCGGTTTTGTCGGTTTGTGCAAAGTTGCCTACTATTGCTATATCGGACGCATTAAAAAGCTGTTCGAGTATTCCCGTTGCCGCAATCGGCAGGGCAAAAACAGGCAGTTTGTTCCATATACTGCCGTTGAGCATATCAAGCTTTTGCTTTTTTAATTCTTTTTCCATTAAATCCACCTTTTTGTTTCACATAAATTCATACTATATAGATTATATTCCTTATTTTTACAATTTTCAACTGTTAAATGGTTGCATATAGACATAAGGTTTATTATAATATAAGGGAAGGAAAATTATAAAATGAAAAAATGAAATGAACATTTGCATTTATAGGGGTGGCATTATTTATGGAAATGGATAAACTAAAGCCAAAACAAAGTGCTTTTATTACAAGGGTTGGCGGTGACGGAGCATTAAGACACCATTTGCTTGATATGGGACTTACACCCGGCACTGAAATTACTTTGCAGAAAATAGCGCCGATGGGCGATCCGATTCAAATTGAAGTGAGAGGCTATGAGCTTACGCTCCGACTTGATGAGGCTAAGAAAATTGAAATTGAAAACATACACGAACGAAAAGTTGTTGCCGACAGCAAACCGCAAAGGCATAAATCTATTCCGCATCCACGAGTAGGCGAGCTTGGCGAGGCCAACGATTATCATATTCACGATGAAAGCAAAGCACTGCCGAAAGACAGCAAACTTACATTTGCGCTTGCAGGAAACCAAAACTGCGGCAAAACCACTTTGTTTAATCAGCTTACGGGCGCTAATCAGCATGTGGGCAATTTTCCGGGTGTTACCGTAGACAGAAAAGACGGCACAATTAAAAATCACCCTGAGGCAACAGTTACCGACTTGCCGGGTATTTACTCATTGTCGCCGTATTCGAGCGAAGAAATAGTTACACGAGATTTCTTGATAAAAGATAAGCCGAGCGGAATTATAAATATTGTAGACGCCTCAAACCTTGAGCGAAATCTATGCCTTACTATGCAGCTTATGGAACTTGGTATTCCTATGGTGCTTGCGCTGAATATGATGGACGAGGTGCGAGAAAACGGCGGAAGTATCAGAGTAAACGAGCTTGAGCAAATTCTCGGAATACCTGTTATTCCTATTTCAGCCGTAAAAAATGAGGGTATAGACGAGCTTGTAAGTCACGCACTTCATGTGGCAAGATTTATGGAAAAGCCGGGGCGAATAGATTTTTGCACAGACAGTGTAGATAAAAAAGACCCTGTCGGAGCGGTTCACCGCTGCATACACGCCGTAGTGCATATGATAGAGCCTGAGGCAAAGCAATCGGGACTGCCGCTGCGATTTGCCGCAACAAAGCTGATAGAAAACGATGTGCCTATTGAAAAGCTGCTTAACCTGACCGATGACAAAAAGCAGGCATTTGAGCACATTGTATCCGTAATGGAAGATGAAACGGGACTTGACCGAGAGGCCGCCATTTCAAATATGCGATTCAGCTTTATAGAAAAAATGTGTCAAAAAACAGTTGTCCGTCCGCACGAAAGCAAAGAGCATAAGCGAAGTATGAAAATTGACCGATTGCTTACGGGCAGATATACCGCTATTCCTTGCTTTATTGCAATTATGGCACTCATATTCGTTATGACCTTTAACCTTGTGGGCGCATGGCTCTCTGACCTAATGAGTTTAGGCGTAGATTCTGTTATATCGCTTATAGACAACGCACTCACCGCCGTACAGATTAACCCTGTTGTGCATTCGCTTGTGGTAGACGGCATATGCAACGGTGTGGGCAGTGTAATCAGCTTTTTGCCTACAATCGTAACTCTGTTTTTCTTTTTGTCTATTCTTGAGGATACAGGTTATATGGCAAGGGTTGCCTTTGTAATGGATAAGCTGTTAAGAAAAATAGGACTGTCAGGCAGAAGTTTTGTGCCAATGCTTATAGGCTTTGGCTGTTCTGTTCCTGCAATTATGTCAACACGAACACTCTCAAGCGAAAGAGATAGAAAAATGACAATCCTGCTCACTCCGTTTATGAGTTGCAGTGCAAAACTGCCGATTTATTCGCTGATTATAAGCGTATTTTTCCCAAGGCAGTATCAGGCGCTTGTAATGGTGGGACTATACATATTCGGCATTATTTGTGCCATTATTTATGCTTTGATTTTAAAAAGCACAAAGTTCAAGGGCGAGCCTGTTCCGTTTGTAATGGAGCTGCCTAATTACCGACTTCCATCGGCAAAGAGCGTTGTGCATCTCATTTGGGAAAAGGCAAAGGGATTTATAGAAAAGGCATTTACAATTATTTTTGTAGCGTCAATTATAATTTGGTTTTTGCAGACCTTTGACGCAAGATTTAATGTTGCCGAATCACCCGAACAGAGCCTGCTTGCAATGATTGGCAGCTTGGTTGCTCCTATTTTTGCTCCGCTTGGATTTGGCGATTGGCGAGTATCAACAGCTCTCATTACAGGCTTTACAGCAAAAGAAAGCGTTGTGTCTACACTTACTGTACTTATGGACGGAAATGCCGAGCTTGTAAGTACATTGTTTACTCCTTTTACCGCCGCTGTATTCCTTGTATTTACTTTGCTTTACACTCCTTGCGTTGCCGCTATTGCAACCGTAAAGCGAGAAATGGGCGGTACTAAGGCGGCTGTCGCAACTGTTATTATTCAGTGCGCAATCGCATGGTGTGTGGCTTTTCTTATTCACGCAGTCGGTCTTGCCTTTGGCTTGGCTTAACGGAGGGCGAATATGGATATACCGAGTATTATAATTTTAGTAATTGTAGCTCTTTTGGTTATTCTCGCCGTAAGAAAAGCTAAAAAGGATAAGATGATTTCAAAGTGTGGCGGTAATTGCTCAGCCTGCACGCTAAAATGCAATAAAAAATAATTTAAGCAAGGCGGTTTAATTTCCGCCTTGCTTTTTTGTGATTACCAAATGGCATAGCAAGCAATTTGAAATAGGCATTAGACATTTGTAAAACAAAGGAGTATAATATAAATACAGTTTAAATACAAGCTGAATTTCTTTGAAAGGTTGATTATAATGAAAAAGTTAATAGCATATTTTTCGCCAAGCGGTAACACTAAGGCAATGGCAGAAAAGCTCGCTAAGGCAACAGGCGCAGATTTATTTGAAATAAAGCCGCAGACGCCTTACACAAGAGCCGACCTCGACTGGACAAACAAAAACAGCCGTTCTTCGGTTGAAATGAACGATAAAAGCTATCGTCCGCAGATTGCCCAGCTTCCTAACAGTCTTGCGAATTACGATACAATTTTTATCGGTTTCCCAATCTGGTGGTATGTTGCTCCAACAATTATCAACACATTTGTAGAAAATGTTGACTTAGACGGTAAAAAGGTTATTCCGTTTGCAACTTCCGGCGGCAGCGGAATGGGTAAGACTTTGGCAAATCTAAAGCCGAGCTGCCCGGGCGCAAATTGGGTTGAGGGTAAAGTAATCAACGGTATGAGCGAAAAAGCCCTTGCCGATTGGGCAGAAAAACTTTAATTTAATAAGGTAAAGATATGCATAGGCTGTATGAGTGTTGGTGCGGCGGAGAAAACTATGACGGCGCACGACCATGTAATTTTGATTGGGTAAAGCACCTTAGAGAGGAATGTGAAAAGTACAATGTCACTTTTTGCTTTATAGAAACGGGTACTGTGTTTATCAAAGACAGCAAAACTTATCTTATGCCGAAAAAACAGCTTCAAAGCAAGATGGCTTATAAATCTAAAATGAATTTAAGCGAAAAACCGATCGAATGGAAACTTTGCGATAACTTCGGTGACAAAATCCCGAAAAATAAGCTCTATATGCCATTAAGCGAAAATTAAAATACAGATAAATATTTTACATTATGCTTGACAGTGTATGATTATTTTTTATATAATTGTAACAGTTTGTTTTTAGGAGAGTTTCTATGGAAAGAGAAAGTTTTAAGTCACGGCTTGGATTTATTCTTGTAAGTGCGGGCTGTGCAATCGGCATCGGCAATGTTTGGAGATTTCCTTATGTTGCAGGTGAAAACGGCGGCGGTCTTTTTGTTTTGCTTTACCTCGTTTTCCTTGTTCTTATGGGTATTCCCGTATTGACAATGGAGCTTGCAGTGGGCAGAGCAAGCCGAAAAAGCGCCGTGCTCGGCTACAAAAAACTTGAAAAGCCGAAAAGCAAGTGGCATATTCACGGTTGGTTCTGTATGTTCGGCTGTTATCTGCTGATGATGTACTACACAACCGTTTCAGGGTGGATGACAAGCTATTTTTACAAATTTGCAACAGGCACTTTTGAAAGCGGAATGACCTCTGAGCAAGTCAGCGGTGTATTCTCTCAGTTGCAGTCAAACCCGATTGAAATGGTTATATGGATGGCTATTATTACCATACTCGGCTTTTTGGTGTGCAGCAGAGGTATTCAAAAGGGAATAGAAAAGGTGAGCAAGGTTATGATGATTGCTTTGCTCGTACTCATCTTGGCACTTGCCGTAAACAGCATTTTGTTGAGCGGTGCAGGCGAGGGACTTAAGTTTTATCTTGTTCCCGATTTTGAAAAAGTATCCGAAATAGGTATCGGCAACATTGTTTCCGCCGCTATGAATCAGAGCTTCTTTACTTTGAGCCTCGGTATTGCGGCTATGGAAATTTTCGGAAGTTATATGTCAAAGGACAATACTCTTCCGGGCGAGTCCGTGAAAATCTGCGCACTCGATACTTTTGTGGCAATTATGGCGGGACTTATTATTTTCCCTGCGTGTTTCTCTTACGGAGTTGAGCCTGACCAAGGCCCTGCACTCATATTCATTACCTTGCCAAATGTATTTGTAAATATGGCAGGCGGAAGAATTTGTGGCACACTGTTCTTTTTGTTTATGACTTTTGCGTGTTTTTCAACTATCATTGCCGTTTTTGAAAATATCATTTCGTTCTGCATTGATATGTTCGGCAGCAGCCGTAAGAAGTCGGTAGTCATAAATGCGGTTATTATTCTTATTGCAAGCCTGCCTTGCGTTTTCGGATTTAATATTTGGAGCGGTTTTGAGCTGTTTGGTCAGAATGTTCTCGGTATGGAGGACTTCCTTGTAAGCAATATTTTGTTGCCTGTCGGCTCGCTTATTTATCTGCTGTTCTGCGTTACAAAATTCGGTTGGGGATTTGACAATTACCTTACTGAATGTAATACAGGCAAGGGTATGAAATTTGCAAGATTTTTAAAGCCTTATTTCCAATTTGTACTTCCTGTACTTGTACTAATTGTACTTGTGCAAGGCTTTATAAAATAATTTAAAATCAAATCTCCCGATATTGCATTAATCTTGCGTATCGGGAGATTTTTTTGTCTGAACAGTGAGTTAAACCGTAATTCTAAAATTTTCAAAAATATTTTCAGAAAAATTATTGCAATTAGTGCAACTTTTACCTTTTTTGCAATGTAATTGAGGTGATAATTTTGAAAAACATTAAAAACTTTTTTACATTACCAAACGAGGTTTTCTGCCTTATGCTCACTTCGTCCGAGCTTGCCGTTTTAAGCTATCTTGTGCGTTGCAGTGACGATACAGGCATTTGCTATCCGTCTATTCATACAATTGCAACCGCCTGCGCAATGTCAGACAATACAGTACGCAAGTGTGTGCGAAAACTTGAGGACAGAGAGATTATCTCAAAGTCCGGCGGTTTTCGTGCGAGCAAATTCGGCAAGGAGCAGAACACTTCTTTTATATATGAACTCAACCCGAGTTTTTACAACGAAGGTTTTGCAAGAGCAAATCTTGTGGATTATTTTACAAAGAGAAACGCTCAACCTTAAAAAATCAATGCAGTAGGGTGCTTAAAATATTGAGGATAACCGCTTTATTTTTTGCACCTGCCTGCTTCATAATCTGAACCCTAATAAAACTAAATAAAGAAAACTTATTAAAAAATACTAACCGAACATTCGCAGTCGGTCGCCGATTGTGAGTGCTTTTTGTATTTTCTCCGTTTAAGTATTTTTACTGCAATATAACAGTGAATGACCCGACCCCCAAAAGTTAGACCTAAAAAATCTAACTTTGGAGGTCGGTATTT
>OHJS01000306.1_pt1 | contig 34466 bp, 35 predicted proteins | sample 1568661 | NCBI WGS metagenome assembly OHJS01 (sample SAMEA3879603, study PRJEB24766) | human gut metagenome | biome: human-associated habitat; feature: feces | place: USA | collected 1985/1987 | reverse complement strand
CCCTTTGCGAACAGCTCATCGGCGGCACGAACTTGGGAGCAAAGCAGAAATCCATTATTGACCGATGTACGGCAAGCGTGTACCGCTATTATCAGCAGGGCAACTATATGGGAACACCGCCGACTTTGCAGGACTTCCGTGAGGAATTATTAAAGCAAAATGAGCCAGAAGCACAGGAGATTGCCCTTGCCATTGAGCTGTTTACGGATGGTTCTCTCAACACCTTTGCCAAGCATACCAATGTGGACACCAAGAGCCGCCTTATCTGTTATGACATCCTTGATTTAGGAAAGCAGTTACAGCCGATCGGTATGCTTGTAGTGCTTGACAGTATCTTAAACCGTATCACCCAGAACAGAGCAAAAGGAAGAAATACCTTTATCTTCATTGATGAGATTTACCTGCTGTTCCAACACGAATACAGTGCCAACTTCCTTTTTACCCTCTGGAAGCGTGTGCGTAAGTACGGTGCTTACTGTACGGGTATCACCCAGAATGTAGACGACCTGTTACAGAGCCATACGGCAAGGACAATGCTTGCAAACTCCGAGTTTATCATCATGTTAAACCAAGCGTCCACAGACAGGATTGAACTTGCCAAGCTCCTTAACATCTCCGACTTGCAGATGAGCTATATCACCAATGTGGGTGCAGGTCAGGGGTTACTCAAAGTGGGCAGCTCCCTCGTGCCGTTCGTTAATAAGTTCCCACGCAATACGGAGCTTTACAAGCTGATGACGACCAAATTTGGGGAGTGTTAAGAATGGAGGGATTTTTATGTCAGAGATAAGGTTTCGTAATAAAGCCCACCGTGATTTCTTTCTGGAAAATATGATGAAATGCAGGGTAAACGACTGCTACCACAGGGCGTTTTTCTATGTGATGGGGATTGCGGAGGAAACAAGGAACAACATCAATGCCATGTTTGATTTTAAGACGGACTGCATTGAGCCAGAGGGGATGCACGGCGGATGGCAGACAAGCGGCACGGTCAAGGTCTGCCACCTTGCTTTTAACCTCTGGAACGGTTACGCAGAGGACGGGCGTGAGAGGTATTTCACCCCAGAGGAATTGTTCTGCTGCGAATTTGCCCCCTACTTTATGGAGGGCATCAAGGTGAGGTATCCCGAATATTGCAGGGATTTACCCACACCCAAGCAGCACACCGATAATGTAAGGTAAACCAAGAAAGGAAAAGAAAAGCCTATGAAAGAATATCTGAAAAAATATCAGTCTGTTATCTGCATCGTTGCCGCCGTCTGCCTTTTAGGTGCGGCGGCTTTTTGCGGCTGGCATATCTGCCGCCATTATGCACAGGTGGATGAGCAGACCGAAGCCTTTGCGGAGATTGCCGAGGTCGTGGAGAACGCCCCTGCGGAGGAAGAAACGCCAGAGGATACGCCCGTCAGCGAGGGCGAGGACATTCTGGCAAAATATAAGGAACTGTATTTGCAGAATGAGGATATGGCAGGTTGGATTTCCATTGACGGAACGACCATCAATTACCCTGTCATGCAGACGAAGAACAACCCGAATTTCTATCTGAAGCACAACTTTGAAAAGGAATACAGCGATTTGGGAGTGCCGTATATCCAAGAGGACTGCGACCTTGCCACAAGCGACAATCTGATTATTTACGGACACCACATCAAAGGTCAAAAGATGTTTGGGGCGTTGGAGGATTACAAATCCGAGAGCTTTTATGAAAAGCACAAGACCATCCAGTTTGACACTCTCACGGAGCAGGCGGAATATGAAATCATCGCCGTGTTTAAGACCGTGGCGTATAGTGCGGAGGGCTACCGCTATTATGATTTTGTGGATGCGGAGAATGAGGAAGAATTTAACGCCTATGTCGGGAAGTGTAAGGAACTTGCATTGTATGATACGGGCGTGACCGCCGAGTACGGCGACAGGCTCATTACCCTCTCCACCTGCGAATACTCCGCACAGAACGGCAGGCTTGTCGTGGTGGCGAAAAAGGTAAATTGAAATGACCGCAAATCCTCTGGGAAAGGAGGTTTTGCATGGCTGATATAAAGACCAGAGATGCGGTCAAGGGTACAATAAAGACCATAGACAAAGCCGCCATAGCCAGTGAGCGTATGAAATCCGCTTATGCCAAAACAAAGGACAAGGCGGAACAGGGATATTATGCGGAGGAAAACTCTGCCACCGAGTATGCGGCAGATAAAATCTCCCATACCGCAGACCGTGTAAAGGACGAGGGCATCCACCAATTCAATAAGCAGGGGCAGAAATCCGTCCAGACCACGAAAGAAAATATCATCAAGGCAAAGGATAAAGTTGCCGAGTTTAAGACCAAACGGGCGGTGAAAGCCGCTGAGCAGAAAAAAGCACAGGCTGCTGCAGAACGGAACGGCTCACAGATCCGCCACGGAACTGTGAGCCGTTCTCCTGCCCCCGATGCTCCCGCAAATGGGAAAAGCCAGTTGATAAAGACCCGTCAGCAGGGGAAAAAGACCATCAAGACCACCGCCAAAAATGCGGAAAAGACCGTGAAATCTACGGCAAAAGGCACGGTCAAGGCAGCGGAAAAAGGCGTAAAGACCGCACAGGCAACCTCTAAGACGGCGATTAAGACCACCGAGCAGACCGTCAAGGCGGCACAGAAAACGGCGAAAGCGTCTGCCAAAGCCGCCCAGAAAGCGGCACAGGCAGCGAAAGCCACCGCAAAGGCGACAGTCGAAGCGACAAAAGCGACAGTCAAGGCTACCATTGCCGCAGTCAAGGCGATTATCGCAGGCACAAAGGCATTGGTTTCCGCCCTAATCGCAGGTGGCTGGATTGCCGTCGTGATTATCTTGATTGTTGTCCTGCTCGGATGTGCCGTGTCTTTGTTTGGGGGTGGAAGCGAAAGCACTTCCTATACCCCCGTCAGTGCGGAGGTGGAAGCCTACACGCCGTTGATACAGAAGTATGCGAAGCAGTACGGCATCCCCGAATATGTGGAGCTTATCAAGGCGGTGATGATGCAGGAAAGCGGCGGGCGTGGGCTTGACCCCATGCAGGCGGCGGAGGGCAGCTTTAACACAAGGTATCCCCATGAGCCGAACGGGATACAAGACCCAGAGTATTCCATCCAGTGCGGCGTACAGGAGCTGAAAGCCGCCCTTATTTCTGCCGAGGTGGAAAACCCGATTGACATGGAGCGTATCAAGCTCGCCTTGCAGGGCTATAACTTTGGCAATGGGTATATCTCATGGGCAAAAACCAACTACGGCGGTTATTCCTATGCCAATGCGGTAGAATTTTCCACCATGCAGGCACAGCGGTTAGGGTGGGAAAAGTACGGCGACACACAGTACCCCGCCCATGTGTTACGCTATTATCCGTATGGACGGGCGTTCACAAGCGGCGGCAACCAAGCCATTGTAGAAGTCGCTTTGACGCAGCTCGGCAATGAGGGCGGTCAGCCTTATTGGAGTTGGTACGGCTTTGATGGGCGTGTGGAATGGTGTGCCTGCTTCGTGTCGTGGTGTGCCGACCAGTGCGGCTATCTGGAAAGCGGCATTGTGCCGAAATTCTCCCTCTGTTCGGACGGTGTGGATTGGTTTAATGGAAACGGGCAATGGCAGGGAAAGGATTATGAGCCGAAAGCAGGCGACATTATCTTTTTCGACTGGAGCAACGACGGGCAGGACGGAGACGCTGACCATGTGGGTATCGTGGAGAAATGTGAAAACGGCGTTGTTTATACCGTGGAGGGCAACTCTGGTGATGCCTGCCGACAGAACAGTTATCCCATAGGGTATTATGAAATCCTCGGCTATGGCTGTCCGAGCTATTAGAAAAAGGGCGAAAGAAAACCAGAGGTTTATTCCTCTGGCTCTTTTGCCTTACATAGTCCGTTTACGGTTGCTTCTATGACGGAAAGCTCTTTATCGTCTAAATTGTCGAGCTGTGCGTCTAAGCGTCTGCGGACGGAACTTTTCTTGACCTCATTATCTGGGAATATGTACTCGTCAACAGACACATCAAACATTGTCACAAGCTGAATGAATAACTCCAGACTTGGATATTGCCCCTCATTTTCGATTGCCTGCAAATGTCGTGGGTCATAGTCAACAATACGGGCAAGCTGCTCTCTGGTCATACCTTGAGATGTTCTCGCTTTCTTAATTGCCTGTCCTATTGGCGTAAAATCGAAGTCAAAATGATTGTTCCTTTCGTCCATAAGCTCACCACCTATTCTCTGAAAATCTTACTCTTATATTTTACAGAGATGTGGGTTCTGATTAAACGCTGCGAAATCTCTTGATATAGGAGATTTAATATCTGCTTATGAGCGATAAAAATTCATATATAAAGCCGATGCACCTACAAAAGTACATCGGCTCTGTTTTTATGCCAGTATTGGTAATGTGAGTTTCACTGAGAAGCCACCATAGGAGCTGTGTTCAATATCGGTTCTTCCACCATGTGCGGATACAATCTGCTTTACGATAAGCAACCCTAAACCATGTCGTTGCTCGGTTGTGTTCTCGTCGCAAAGCATATAATGAGGTGTTTTGTTGAGCTTTTCTATTAACTCATCTGTTGCTCCAACACCATCATCAGAAACTATTATAGTACAACAATCATCATCAACCGTAACGCCAATATAGATTTTGCAGCCTTGTTCATTATGATTGATACTGTTTTGAATGAGATTACTGACCGCCCGTTTTAATAAATCCTTATCAGCGTTTACAGGACATACAGTTAGGACTTCATCTGTTTGCCATTCAATTGGATATTTATCCTCAATATCCATATTGATAAAATCAACAACGACTTGGCGAACAATAGCAATCAGATTTTGCTTTGCAGGATTTATCGGCTGCATATTGTACTCTAACTTAGAAGCGAGATTAAGGTCATTGATTAAATTCTGCATACGCTTACTTTGTTTTACAATAACTTCCGCCTTATGGCGTTCTTCGTCAGTCAAATTTGTATCATCTTTTAGTTGACCTGCATAGCCCATAACCATAGACAGAGGAGTTCTAATGTCGTGCGAAACTCCTGCAATCCAGTTTGCTCTGGCAGTTTCCTTTTTCCTTAACTGTTGCCGCTGTTCCTGCAATATATTAGAAGTCCGATTGATATTGGCAGAAATATCAGAAAGCAGACCTTTTTCTGGAATATGAACAGGCTCTCCGATGGATAAATCTTGTATGCCTTTTGTAATCGGTTTTACAGGTTTTAAGAATTTCATATTTGCTATCACATAAATCAGCAGGATAACCGCAATATTGACAGCTAAAACAATAAAAACGATTTGTGGTAAGTGGGCAAAAAAGTTATAGTTCCAACTCGCCCTTGTATGTTTCCAAAAGCTGTCTTTAGGATAGCCAAGAACAACAATGCCATTTTCTGTTTCGCCTGTGTAAGTAGGATACCCATCGAGATACCCGACAGATAAATCAGCTATATCAGACAATGAGTAATTGGCAGGTATTGTATCAGGAACATTTTCTGTTTTCCACACGATTTGCAGGGTATCGTTATCAACAACAAATGCCCATATATTTTGTTTTTTTAATTGCGTGGAAATATCTTCCTGCAATGTATATCCGCTTTCGGATATTTGAAACGCCTTGCCTGTCTGTATTGCCACATTATATGGCGAGTCAGTAACAGATGGCGATTGCCAAGCCATAAGGAACGCTAATATAGCAAAATTAGCAAATACCAACAGCACGAAGCTCAACAAAAGAATACCCGTAAAACGCCGTATGAGTTTAGGTAAATTGTTCATGTTATCTGCCCTCCACAATCAGTTTGTATCCCAATCCTTTTATTGTTACCAATGAAACAGGTTGTGAGGGATTTAACTCTATTTTCTCTCTGATACGGCGGATATGTGCCATTAAAGAATTTTCATATCCGAATGGATTATCCCCCCATGCAGCTTCGCATAAGGTATCAATCGTTACAATTCGTCCTGCATTGCGGTATAAGGCAGATAACAAATCATGCTCTTTTGCGGTCAATGGAATATGCTCTCCGTTTTTTATTACTTCGGCTCGTGAAAAGTCAATTTGGCTTCCATGAAGTTTAACAAGCGGATTTTCATCTTTGTAACTTCTTCTTAAAATTGCTCTAATGCGGAATAGCAGTTCCTTTGGTAAAAATGGTTTTACAACATAATCGTCTGCCCCAAGACCGAACCCCTTGAACTTATCATCATCTTCGCCGCAGGCAGTTAAAAATAGTACTGGATATTCACCTTTTAATTTTTCCATTAAAGAGAAGCCATCGCCGTCTGGAAGCATTACGTCAAGAATAGCAAGCTCTGGTTGAAAACTATCTGCCAAATCAAGAGCCTCTTTTACTGTTTTGGCAGTTGCTATTTGGCAAAAGCCTGCTTCTCCTAAAATTGATACAACCATATCTAAAAGCTCCTGTTCATCATCGACAAGCAGTATGCGTTTACTCAACAAATAATCGTTGTTCATAAGACAACCTCCTTTGCAATTTACATTATACCATAAAGCTATGAACTTTTTTAGCCCAGCAGAAAAAGTAAGGTAAATGTAAGGTAGAGAGAAGGTTGCCACAAGGTCGGTGCTGTACCATAAGGACAGAAAGGAGATGTTGCTATGAACAACTATATTATCAAAACAGAGCAGCTGACAAAAAAGTACAAATCTTTTGTTGCTGTCAATGATGTTTCGCTGCATATTCGGAAAGGGAGTATTTATGGCTTCTTAGGTCCGAACGGTGCAGGAAAATCCACTACAATGAAAATGCTTTTAGGGCTTACTGCCCCGACAAAAGGCAGCTTTGAAATTGACGGTAAACAGTTCCCGAATGACCGTCTTTCTATCTTGAAAGAAGTTGGTTCTTTCATTGAGTCGCCGTCCTTTTACGCAAACTTAACAGGCAGAGAAAACTTGGATATTATAAGGCGTATTTTGGGATTGCCCCAAAGTGCTGTTGAGGACGCATTAGAATTGGTAGGTCTTTCAGAGTTTGGAAACCGCCTTGCAAAAAAATACTCATTGGGTATGAAGCAGAGATTAGGACTGGCAGGTGCGTTGCTTGGCAGACCTCCTATTTTGATTTTGGATGAGCCGACAAATGGACTTGACCCGTCTGGCATACATGAAATCCGAAATCTGATTAAATCGTTGCCTAATCTCTATGATTGTACCGTTCTTATTTCCTCTCATATGCTGTCTGAAATTGAGCTGATGGCAGACGATATAGGAATACTCAATCATGGGCGTTTGCTTTTTGAAGGCAGTCTGGATAGCTTGCGTCAAAATGCAATACAGTCTGGATTTGCTGCTGATAATCTGGAAGATATGTTCCTAACTATGGTTGATAAGGATAATGCAGGCAGGAAGCAGAGGGCTATATTATGAGGGCGTTATCTATTGAGTTGCGGAAAGAAAAAAGAACAGGCGTTATCCCGTTAATGCTTGCGGTTGGAGTTTTGGGTGCGGCATACGCACTTGTAAACTTTATTGTACGGAAAGATACGCTGCTTAATTTGCCGTTAGCTCCTATGGATGTTCTTCTTACGCAGGTTTATGGCATGATTATGGTATTAAATATGTTTGGCATTATCGTTGCTTCCTGTATCATTTATAACATGGAATTTAAGGGAAGTGCCGTGAAAAAGATGTATATGCTGCCAATGAGTGTTCCCGCTATGTATTTTTGTAAGTTTTTAATTTTGACAGTCATGCTTTTACTTGCCATAGGCTTGCAGCACTTAGCTCTTGCTAAAATTGGAATGACAGATTTGCCAGAGGGAACATTTGAACTTGGAACGCTGCTGTCTTTTGCAGGATATTCTTTTACTACATCAATGCCCGTATTAGCTTTTATGCTTTTCGTATCCTCTCGATTTGAAAATATGTGGATACCTCTTGGCATTGGAGTGGCAGGCTTTTTAAGTGGAATGGCGTTAGCGACATCAAATATAAAATGGTTATGCGTCCATCCGTTTGTAGTTATGCTGAAGCCTGCCGTTGCGACGAACGCACAGCCAGATATGACTATTGTAATAATTGCATTGATTGAAACAGCCGTCTTGCTTTTTGCAGGATTATGGACAGCAAAAAATCTGCGTTATGAATAGGAGGTGCCGATATGAGTTTTTTGGAATTACTCAAAATTGAATTTATGAAAGTTAAGAGAGGTAAAATTGTTCCTTTGATTTTCATTGCCCCGATATTGGTAGTAGCTTCTGGTATTGCAAATCTGCAAAGCTATTTTACGCCCGAATACACCAATGCTTGGGCAGCAATGTTTATTCAAAGTGCATTAGTATACGCCTATTATTTGCTCCCATTTAGTATGATTGTTGTTTGCGTAATGCTTGCAGGACGTGAAACGGGAAACAACGGAATATTAAAAATGTTGGCGTTACCTGTTAGCCGATATGCACTTTCCGCTGCAAAATTTTGTGTGTTGCTATTCTATTTGTTCATGGAAATGGTTGTGTTTCTTGGTGTATTTGTTATTGCAGGATTGATTGCAACGAAAAGTGCAGGAATTACGGAAACATTACCCATCATGTATTTACTGAAATGGAGCGTCGGTCTGTTTCTTACCATGCTTCCGAGTGTAGCAATCATGTGGGCAATTACAGTATTGTTTAGCAAACCGCTGCTTTCTGTCGGATTGAACCTGTTGCTTGTCATTCCCAGTGTCTTAGTAGCAAACACACCACTTTGGATTGCTTATCCCTATTGTTATAGCGGCTATTTAGTTTCGTGTTCTTTACATGATTTTAGCGTAGGAAGTGATAGTACAGCTTTTCAGCTATTTCCGTTTTTGCCATGTGCGATTTTAATTTTTATTTTGGTACTTGTAGTGGCGGTGACACGCTTTGGAAAAAAAGAAATGAGGTAATACGATTATGGAAAATAAAAAATTCAAAAAACTGAGTATAGCGGCAGTTCTCATTAGTGTATTGCCGTTGGCGACTTTTATCCCATCCTTTCTGAGTATTACATTATCTGATGGAGTGCGTTCGGTCTGGGCAGGTGTAAATATATTGTCTGTATTGATTGGGTTTGTTCTATCCGTTATTTGCGTTAAAAATCACGATAGCAGAAATGCTGTAAATATTATTGGGACGGTTATCAGTAGCCTATGGCTATTACTTATATGTGGTATTCTCGCACTTGCAGTATTCCTTAATTTTATTCAGTAGAGAGGTATTCTAAATATGAGAAAAATATTTGGCTCTATAGTACTTGTATTGTGTTTGGCATTTTGCGTTGCAGGGTGCAGTTCCAATCATAATAAAGGAAATCTCAAAGATAATTTGATTGATGGGTGGGATAGCTGGATGCAATCATACAGTAAACACGCATTAACTAAAGAAAAGGATTTACAAGGTAAAAAGGAAGATGGTGTAGATACCTATACAGGTACTTATACGGCTACCTATGATGGATTTAACGGAAAAGAATTTATTTTTGGCGGAACGTCTTTAGAGCGAGATAATGGAAATTGTCTGCAAGTAACCTATAAATTAAGCATAATTGAAGGAACGGCTGAACTGAATTGGATTACAGGCAACGACGAATATACGATTGTCAACGATTCTTCAGAAAACACAAAGGAATACACTATTTCGCCAGGAGATAATTATATCGTCTTGAAAGGAGAAAATTTTAGTGGCAGCCTTGAATTAACAGTTGAAGATGCTGAGGATTAGGAAATTTATTGTGTATGCAACTGCGGGTGTTGGCGGTGTTTTAATATGGATACTGCTGATACCCATAGGCATACTCACAATTCTAATTCAGTTTGTTTGAAAATTTACAGACCACATTATCTGTTAGGACGACAGATGAAAAAAGTATGCTGACAGATAATGAGCTGAAATAAGGAGGTGGCGAATTTATGAAGAAGCTATTGCTTGTAGATGATAACAGGGATTTCTTGCAAATTCTATCGATTGCCTTAGAAAAAGATTTTGAAGTATATAAAGCAGATGGGCTAAGTCAGGCACTAAAGGTATTAGATACTGTCCCGATAAATGCAATCTGTTCTGACTTTTATATGCGGGATGGCACAGGTTTAGATTTGATAAAAGAGATACGATGCAAGAATATAACACTTCCATTTTTGCTTATGTCGGGGAACGATGATACCCGATTTATTGATATAGCCCGAAGTTATGATGCTTTGTTTTGCTGCAAAACGGATGACTTGCTAAGCAAAATAAAGGCATTGTAATTACAATGCCATAAAAGCGATTGGCTCATTTTTTCTGAAATCAATGTGCCCACCAAATAAAAAAAACAGCGTTTTGGTGGGTTGTATCTTCACGCCCAAATGAAAATAGCACTACCCTCCAAGCCTGTTTGAGTTTGGAGGGATTTTTATTGCCTGCAAGCAATAGCTTCTACTTACATATACCATATCGAAGATGGGCGGATAACCTGTTAAAAAAATCTTCGCCACCGCAAGGGGACTTTGCACTTCAAAAGTAGAAGACAAATCTCTACATAATAGAAATAAACTCTCCCTAAACCGTAAAGGTATGACAGCCTTTGCGGTTTTTCTTTTGTCGTTTTTTGCAGGAATATGGCACAAGCCTGTTTCTGGCGTGAGATGCCGTTCTCCGCCTGCCAATCTGGATTTTTCAAAAAATTCAGATTGGAGGAAACAGGAATGTCATTCAACTATGGCAGAGAAGAAAAGAAATGGCGGCTCTGGAAAGAAGCCGAGGAAAAGCAGCTACGGAGCTTGGGTGTCAGTGAGGATACCATTGAAAAGCTCCATACCCACGATTGGGCAGTCTTTAATTCTGACAGGCGGTATTACCGCAGATTGCAGGACGCAGGTACATACCTTGAGGAATTTGCCGAGGAAACAGCACAGCCCGAAGTGAAAACTGTTGAGGATTTTTTAGACAGCATTGAAAATCAGCGGCTCTATCAAATCCTTATCATGGTGGACAGGCTTACCCTGCAAATTGTTGTGATGAAGATACAAGGTTATTCTACCCATGAAATTGCATTACGGCTCAACACTACCGAAAAGGCTGTTTACAGAAGAATGGACAGGCTTAAAGAAAAATTGAAAAAGTTTTTTGAGTAGAGGGGAAAATCGAGGTTTCCCAAGGACTATGGGGTGTAAGGCAAAAAAGCCTTCGCCCCATTTTCCTTTGTGTGGCGAAAACGGGGACAGCTCCTTGACAACCGAATAATCATTCGCCAAATACTTCCTCTTTGTGATTGTGATGAGCATAAGCGTGTGCAGCGGTACGCCATGACCTGCCAAATGGCAGCGAGCGATGAAAGGTGGTGAGCCAGTCTTTACCGACTCAAAATATCGGGCAGCTCCCGATTTCGCCATGACCCACAAAGAGAACAATGGTACTCCCGTCCAGTCACAGCCCGAACGGTATCCAACCCGTCGCAGGCAATGAGGGCGGCTCTGTCAGAACGACAGTTGGGGTGGAACTCCCGTGGCGTCAGTTCGCTGCTGACCGTTTGGCGACTTCCCTGCGTCAAAAACGCATTGCATTTCGGGATGTCGAGGACAAATAGAAATGCTCCTATCATAAAGCCAGATATAAGGCGGTCATAAGAACAGAGATTTTGTTAATGCTCTCCCGACCTTAAATACTTCCTTGTATCTGGCTGCTACATAGGCAGGAAGCCCCTGCCTAAATCCAGATAGGAGGTTAAACACATAATGGAAAGGACTATCAAGCGTGGGGATATTTTCTACGCAGACTTAAATCCTGTTATCGGCTCGGAGCAGGGCGGCACAAGACCCGTACTTGTCATTTCTAATGATATAGGAAACAGGCATAGCCCTACGGTAATTGTGGCGGCTATTACGAGCCGAGTACACACAAAGGCAAAGTTACCTACACATACGGCAGTAAATGATTTTGAGGGACTTGATAAAGACTCCATTATCCTGCTTGAACAGATACGGACGATTGATAAACAACGGTTAAAACAGCATATGGGAATGATGCCCGAAAACATAATGGCAAGAGTAGATAAAGCTCTTGCCATTAGTATTTCACTTAATAACAGACCCAACGGAAAATGTGCAAATTAGAGGAAACGGAGAAATTTGCACATTGGTCAGACTGCGGTTGTATCTCTATAATTTAGGGCATACAGCCGCTTTGTTTTGCGGAGGTAGCCAGATGGAAAATGTTAAAGCGTCCACAAATGCAGAACAGCAGCACGAAAGTAAGATTGATGAAGAGGAAAATTTCGATACTTTTATCAAAGCTATGGTGCAGATTGTTGAAAAATACGGAAGATTTGTTTTGCAGGAATTGGATAGTGTTGCGTAGGCTTACGCAACCGTACATATCACATTTTCCTAAATTATCGGAGGTGGTAGAATGAACAGAGAAGGAAAGAAATGTGTCTTGTATCCCAGAGTAAGTACCGAGATGCAGGTTGACGGATACAGCCTTGAGGGGCAGAAAAACAGCTTGAAGCGTTTTGCAGACCGTGAGGAAATGGAGATTGTCGGCATCTATGAGGACGCAGGAAAGTCAGGTAAATCAATCGAGGGGCGACCTGCATTTAAGAAAATGCTTTCCGACATAAAAAACGGATTGGAGATAGAATATATTCTTGTTTATAAACTTTCCCGTTTTGGAAGAAACGCAGCCGACATCCTAAATTCTCTGGAGTTTGTGCAGTCCTATGGAATAAACCTTATCTGTATTGAGGAAGGAATAGACTCATCCCAGACAAGCGGCAAGCTCTTAATATCCGTTCTCTCTGCTGTTGCGGAGATTGAGAGGGAAAACATTATCGAGCAGACTATGAACGGACGCAGGGAAAAAGCAAGACAGGGCGGTTGGAACGGTGGCTTTGCCCCGTATGGCTATTATCTAAAAGACAATCAACTTTTAATAGAAGAAACCGAAGCTGAAGCAATCCGAATTATATTTGACAAATTCGGAAATTCAGATATAGGACTTGGCGGAGTTGCGAAATACCTTAACTTGCAAGGAATAAAGAAAATTCCCCGTCAGAACGGAAAGTTAGAAACATGGAGCAGCCATTTAATACGGCAGATATTAGACAATCCTGTTTACTGTGGAAAAATTGCTTACGGCAGGAGGACACGGGAAAAGGTCAAGGGAACAAAAAACGAATATAAGCAGGTTCATACCGATGATTATATTTTAGAGGACGGACAGCATGAGGGAATTGTCAGCGAGGAACTCTGGCAGAAAGTTCATGCAAAGCGGAAAGCAACAGGAGTTAAGCAGCCGTCAAAGGTTGGCAAAGACAGGTCACATCTTCTGACTGGCGTATTGAAATGCCCTATTTGCGGCAGTTCGATGTACACGAATAAACACGCATGGACAAATAAAGACGGCACATATAAGGAAGTTTACTATTATATATGCGGCAGAAATAAGCAGGAGCGAGGTCATCACTGCGACTACAAAGCATCCTTGCGTAAAATTGACATTGAGCCGCTTGTAGTTGAAGCCGTAAAAGAACTGGTAAGCGATGCCTATTTTGCGAAAGAGATTGAAAAGCGAATTGGAGTGCAGACAGATACAAGCACGGTGGATAAAGAGCTTGCCAATTATGAAAACAAGCTGAAAGAAGTGGACTTGAATAAGGCTCGTCTGGAAAATGAGATTGATAATCTTCCTGCGGATGCCCGATTTCGTGAGAGAAAAATCCATGATATGACATTAAGGCTTGATGCTTTGTATGACACAATGGTAGAGTTGGAGGAACGCATTGAGGATGCAAAATTGAGGAAAAGCTCTATTGAGATGGAAGCAATCACTCTTGATAATGTTTACAAAATCATGCAGAATTTTGGAAAACTGTATGCTATAATGAGTGATGAGGAGAAGAAAAGTCTTATCACTTACCTCATTAAAGAAATCCAGATATACCCGAATGGAGAATCGGAAATGCCTTTGAAGTCGATAGAGTTTAACTTTCCGATTTATGTTGACGGCAGGCAGGTAAGGAAAGTTTTGTGGGAAAGAGGTAATACCGTTGAGACGGTGGTTTGTTTGCAGAAGGAAAAGGGGGAACGGGCACAGCAATTTTAGGAGAAAATGGATAGGGGGTTCTGTTTCCGAAGAGCGATGATATAAGTGGAGGTTTATCCTAGGGGATAGGCTTTGGGGAATGGAAGCTGTACATCTTGGTGAAAGGATATTTATGGGCAAAAGAAATGATGGATAGATTAATAAAATTATTTAATAATGTAGCATAGGAGGAAATAGAGTGACTACTGAGTTATTGAAGACAATGAGAACTGATATAAAACGATGCGAAGATGCTCAAGTATCAAACAATGGTACACATAGTTTATATCAGGCATTAATTGCAAAATACAATGGCATATTTGAAGATTTTGGGAAGGATATACCGACAACAGGGAAGACTTGTGCTGTTGGCAGTGAATTGAATTACAGACCAGAATTAAATGCTATTAAAGAAAAATTAGAATTAATTATTGTGACAGATAAAGAAAAAGATTGTTTATTTGATTTTAAATCTATGTATGAAGAAGATTTGGAATCCTTAAAACAAGCTATATCTGATTCTGCAAATGAGGTGACTTCTGAAATTGCTAAATATCAATTGTGTAAAGATGTAACTGCAAAGTATGAAACATATATACCAAAATTTCATGTGGGATTATATGGATATGAGGAAGCGACTGGAATTTATTATGAAGTAATTGGACAAGAACTTATTTATGATTTAAGACAAATTTATAATAAATTGCTGACATTTAAAACATTGGGATATCCGGCGCTTATGGAAACAATTCCTCAGAGTGTTCCAATGGTACAGATAACAAATACAAATGAAAACAAAGTTGATATTAATATTTCTTTTAGTGATGTAAGAAAAGAAATTGAGAATATGTCGGCGTTGCCAGATGCCGAAATAGAGGAAATTGTGGATAAAATTAATGAATTGGAAGAAATTGTTAAATCCCAAGAGCGCAAATCCAAAAAGTGGGAAAATGCAAAAGGAATTGTTAAATGGATTGCTGATAAAGGTGTCGATGTAGGAATTGCATTGTTGCCGTTGTTATTACAGATTAAATAGATATACACAGAAATGTAGTGTGGGGAATATTATAAAACGGGGACAAATCCATTGCCACACTTTGGAAGGATAGCTATAGGGTTACGTTTTGCATGACCAAAATATTACGAAACATTGAAAATTAACACACACTATGTTATAATCATTATTCGATTTTTGTGTCAATTCGTATTATAGAAGTGAAAATATAAATGAAAAATGGATAAGTATTGAAGAAGAAGGAGGCGGAACATTTAGCATTAAGTCTGCAACTGCACGAGACTGGATAAAGAAAGGTAAGGTATTCTTGCTCACGAAATTGATAAAAGGTTGAAGCTCAAATGTTCTGGCTTAGATACTTGGGGGAAGAGTGGGAAAAGTGCTATCGAATAGGAGGACTCAGGAAACAAATGCGATATTTAGGTAGCAAGGTTAAGTTATTAACCTGCATACAGGATGTTATTGACAAATACAACATACAAGGAGAAAGCTTTGCAGACCTGTTTTCTGGAACAGGTTGTGTGGGGGATTTCTTTAAGGATAAATATAATGTTATCTCAAATGATTTTTTATATTACTCATCTGTAATGAGTAAAGCAAAATTGCTGTTCTGCAAAAGACCAGCATTCAAAAACTTTGTAAAAAAATATAATGCAGATGTTTTTGAGTGGCTTAATGCTAAGTGCTTCACCCCTGATCAAACATATTTTGTTTATAACAACTATACTCCGGTAGGAAATAGAATGTTTTTTACAGAAGAAAACGGAATAAAAATTGACGGCATTAGGCAAACAATTGAAGAACTTCTTTTAGCGGATGTGATTGAAAATAATGAGTACTTGTATCTGTTAGCATCTTTATTGGAAAGCGTTACTCGTTTTTCTAATACATCAGGGACATATGAAGCTTTCTTTAAATTTTGGGATTCGAGAGCAATTAATGATTTTATTATTGAACCTTTGGCGATGAATGAAACAGATAATACGTTGCAACATAGTTTTTACAGTGAAGATACAAACCAACTGGTAAGAAAGATTGAAGGTGATATTGCTTATATTGATCCACCATATACTGTAACCCAGTATGTATCGGCTTATCACCTTTTAGAAACTCTTGCAAAATATGATGCGCCTAAGATAAAAGGTGTGGGAGGAAAAAGAGAGCGTGGTGACAAAAATTCTCTTTATGCAAGAAAGTTAGAAGCAAAAGCACAGTTTGAGGATTTGTTCCGACAATTGCAATTTAGACATATTATTATAAGTTACAGTAACCAAGGATTGGTACCATTAGAAGAACTGGTAGAACTGTCGAAAAAATTTGCTGTAAACAATGAGGTGTACGTAGAATATTTTGACTATAAAGAGTACCAAAATCATCGATCCAGTAATAAACGAAATGGGAAAAATCTGAACGAGGTGATAATTTATTTTGAAAAGGATTTAGTTATCAATAAATCACCATTAAACTATTCTGGTAGCAAAGATACTATGATTAGAACAATTACTCGCGAATTCCCTGCAACTGTAGGCACGTTTGTCGACGTTATGGGTGGAGCTTTCAATGTGGGGGCAAACATAGTAGCTACGGATATGGTGTATTATAATGAAATTGATTCTCGAATTTTTGGTATTGTTAATTGGTTAACAAAAGAAAATAAAGCTAATATTGTTGCAGAAGTTGAAAAATGTATTGCGCAATACGGTTTAGGAAAAGGCTTAGAGGAACCATACCGTATTTTGCGTGATACATATAACCAAACGGGGGGAGATATTGAACTTTTTGTATTGCATATGTACGCATTTCAAAATCTCATACGTTTTAACGCAAACCAAAAGTTCAACACTCCAATAGGGGTTGCTGGTTATAGTGATGACATGAAGCGAAGAATTGAAAATTTTATTCCGAAAACAAAACATGTTGTTATGAGTAACCGGGATTATGTCAATATGGATTGGAACTCCTTTCCCAAAGACTCTGTGTTTTATTTTGACCCACCTTATTACATTACAAGTACTGCGTATAACGACGGCAAACGTGGTGGTAAAGGCTGGTCAATAAAGGAAGAATTAGAGTTGTTGGATATATTGTTAAAGCTAGATGGAAATGGCTATAAATTTATGTTGTCTAATGTTGTTGAGCATAAAGGGAAACAACACGAAATATTGCTGAATTGGGTAAAAGAACACGGTTTCATTATGGTTAAAGCTGGGGTTTCTGGGTGGCGCTATGCAAAGAATGAAGTAATAATTAAAAACTATGTGAGGTGATGAATGTGAAACATAGGCTGTTTTTTTCATCCGAATTGGAGGAAAAACTTAAAAATGTCTCCAACGAGACAAAACAAGCGTGGAAAGGTATTGGTGCCAATTCTTATTTGGAACTGATGGAGTGTTGTATCGGAAAGTTAAATGACACATATTCAAAACTAAACATAGTGTCAGTTTTGTTTGATGAAGATATTCAGGTGTATTATCAATCAAATACATATTTTGGCTTAATCAAAAATGAGAATGATGTGCTATTGGCATATGTATTTGTTATTCCACCAAAATATGAAACACGTTCTGGTGTGTTGGCGCAGCAAGTATTTCCGGTGTTATCGGGAATTACTCCGAAATTAAAGGCATCCAAGGATATTAGAATAAATAATCGTCCTATTTTTATTGTCAATCTAAACGAAGCAAACTTAACGGCTGCGGTTGCTGTAAATATAAAAAGCGGAACTATATTGGGGTTTAACTATATTGATGTATATGATCGAGATGTCGATGAAATATTGCTGTCAAATGGAATAAATCCGGAAGTTCACTTCTTGGAAGATTATAATTGCATGGTAGCAAAAGTCAATAAGTCGGGTATTAATGAGTTCTTTGAGGTGAATACTATTAGCAAAACAATTACTTTTTTAACGACTAGGCTTAAGGATGGTATCAATGTCAATAACGAACCCTACTGGTTTGTACTGAAAGCGTACGCAGCTCTTTATCTAGCTAAAAAAGAGGGCTATATGTGTGAGATGAGTGTAATGAATCAGTTGAGTCGAGGAAACAAAACATTAGATGCGTTTCGTGATTTTGTAGAGAAAACAGAGTTGTAGGAGGACAAAAATGCAAAAAATATATTATGGTGCACCTGGAACAGGAAAAAGTTTTGAAATCGACACATTTTTGAAATCAGAAGGAATAAGAGAGGAATATATTTTCAGAATTACGTTTCATCCTGATTTCAGTTATAGTGATTTTATAGGACAGTTGCTTCCGACTGTTATAAAGAGTGGTCCTGCTAAGGGAGACGTTACATATGATTTTTCTAAGGGCGTTTTCACACAGGCTCTTGAAAAATCGTACGAGGATACGTCAAAGGATGTTTATCTTATATTAGAAGAAATGTCTCGTGGAAATTGTGCAGCTATTTTTGGTGATATCTTTCAATTGTTGGACAGGGAAAAGATGGGACTTAACAAAGGCTATAGTAAGTATTTTGTAAATAATGATTTGATAGCAAAAGATGTCATTGCACTAAGTGAGGACAGAGTGAAACTGCCTCCTAACTTTCATATTATTGGAACAGTTAATACCTCGGACCAAAATGTGTATGTAATGGATACAGCGTTCAAAAGACGATTTGAGTGGGAATACGTCAGCACAAAGCCAGTAAAAAATAGTGCAGGAACAGGATATGAAAATAATGTTGATATAGTTTTGAACAATGGTATCATGGACAAAACTGTAAAATGGGTTGATTTATATGGTGTATTAAATGTATTTATCTCATCGGATAGATGGCTTGGCTTAGGAGAAGATAAGCAAATCGGTCAGTTCTTTATTGAATTTGATATGACAGCCACTACAGATGAACACAAAAAACATGTTAAGAATAAGCTACTTCATTATTTATGGTTTGATGTGAGCCAGTCTTCTTACAAATCAGGAGTGACTTTATTTGACGGTTCAATTTCCAATTTCTCATCCTTATATGGTTCATTTGAAGACGGGAAGAAAATTTTCAGCGATACATTTTTTGACTGTATAGATAAGTGGGAACAGAACTGCTTGTGATGATTTGAGAAAAAGAAAGGAGGTGCCTTTATGCTGCATTATTATGGACAAGATAGTTCCGGTGTTGAAAAGTCTATTGAAACTATTTTTTCTTTTCATCCAGGTGATACTAGATTTATAAAAAGTGAGAATAAAAGCGTTTTTGATTTTGTCGGTTTTGTTATAAAGGAAGATGCTATTCTAACGGTATTTCCGAAACACTATCTTTCAGAGCAGATCATCACGGATGCGAACAAAGGCTTGATAGACCTTAATGAGGATTCGAGATTATTGTTTCTTGCGCTCAATAAATATATCAATGAAACAAATTCAAAAGCTAAAGCTAATAAATACATAGGCGAAATGGCTGAATTTGAATCGGATTATCCATTTCATGCTTTCTTTAGTATTTATGATTACTATAAACGCTATGGTATTTATTATGAAGAAGAAAACACTGTTATAGCAAGTCAACGCGGAAAAGTATCATGGAAACATACATTGCAACATTCTAATATTTTGGTAAGTAATGAAAATATAATTTACTGGCCTTTATATTCGAAAAAGAAAAATTCAAAAGCTGCATTTATAAGTGAATGTATGGTTTTTGTCATAAATTACACTCTGCATTGTTTTCCATATTTCCTACAATTGAAACCTGTTAATTTGCAAAAGATGTCGATGGATTTTATAGCCAACAGAGGGTACGTCCTAAAGCAACTGCATCAAGCAAAGAATCATATGTTTAAGGATATACAAAAAAAATTGATTGATTCATTGATATGTTTTTTTGAGGAATTGGATATCCAAAAACGTGGTGGCTCTGTTCATGTGAAAATTAATTACTTCAATATTATTTGGCAGACAATGGTTAACAAATATTTAAATGATTGTTTTGTAGGAGTTGATACAACGAATAACAAGATTCTATTTGATGAATCAATTGCTAAGTCATCTGTCTCATTTAGACCAAGGACATATGTAATCGATGCATCTTCTCACCGATTTGAGGTGGAATTGGACCATTATGGTTCTTGCGAGAATGAGCAGTATGTTTTTGATTCGAAATACTATGGAGATGTTACAGAATTAAATTATAAGCAGTTCGTCTACAACACAATAATGGACAATTATGCGAATCAGAAATGTAGAATCATGACCTATAGTGCGTTGCTTTTACCTGGCATGAAATCTACCAAATTACATTTAGATTTGCTAACTTCGTTTGGCAGGCTTAATAATAATCATCATCAAATCATAGAGCATTATTTAGATGTAAAAACAGTGATGAAGTATTATATAGAGAATTGATTTATATTCTTGCAAACAAAAGCAGAAATTGTAACACGCATCAAGGGAGAGATTATGGCAACAGTGCATTTTTCATATGCTGAATATGTAAGAAAGAGATTTGCTAACAATTTCTGGAGGCTTATCGAAAACTACATGGAGGTAATGATTGAACTAAGTAAAGAAAATATGATTTTTGATATTGTGGCACTAATTAATAGTGCTATAATTACGGTTGTTGATTTGAAAGATTTTAGTGATGAGTTAAAAGAAGATGAGAATTATTTTGCATAGATAACGGAGGTGAGCAAATGGCTGAGATAAAAAGTGTAAATGAATTATTGAATATGAAACTGGATATTCCAAAGTATCAGAGACCATATAAGTGGGATATTCAGAATATTGATGATTTGCTTTCTGATATCACGAATGCTATCAGTGATGCAGATAGATACAGAACAGATTTCAAATATCGCATTGGAACAATTATCCTGCATAAAACAAATGATGGAGTGTACGATGTTGTTGATGGGCAGCAGAGAATTATTTCTTTGGTACTCTTAAAACAATGCGTAGAACCTGAATTTACATGTTCCATTCTGGAGAAGTATTTTACCAATAAGGTAACTCAATACAATATACATAGGAATTATGGATTCATCAGAGAGTGGTTTTCACTTAAGAGTGATGAAGCAAAGAAGGAGTTCATTACAGCCTTTGAGAAAATACTTGAGGTTGTAGTTATCTGTGTAGATAAGGTTTCAGAAGCTTTCCAGCTTTTTGATTCTCAGAATACACGAGGTAAAGCTTTAGATCCGCATGACTTGCTTAAGGCATACCATCTTCGTGAAATGAAGAAATATCCATATGAGATGGAACATGCTGTAACTAAGTGGGAGGCAAAGGATACAGAGCAGATTGGAGAGCTCTTTGATTTATATCTTTTCCCAATTTGGAACTGGTCGAGAGGTATTAAAAGCAGACCTTTCACAGAAAAGGAAATAGATACTTATAAAGGTATTGCAGAAGGCTCTACTTATTCGTATGCAAGACGAGCAAGTCGTGCCATGCCATATTTCCAAATAACAGAACCATTTATTGCAGGAAACGATTTTTTTGAGATGGTTGAGCATTACATGTATCTGTTAAGAGATATTAAATCAGAGATATGTAATAATCTTGGGTTCAAAGAAATTAAGCGCGTTATTTGTGGTGGCAAGGATGTAGAAACGCCTGAGGACATGGATAAAGTTAAATTTGGTTCAGCAGGATTTGGTTATACGAAGAATCTGTTTTACTGTGCCTTATTATGCTATTACGACAAATTCCATAATTTTGATGAGATGGCAGTTAAGAAGCTGTTTTCATGGGCTTTTATGCTACGTGTAGATATGGAAAACTTAGGATTTGACAGCATTAACAAGTATGCTATTGGTGATGAAAACTCAAGATATACCAACACTGTAGCAATGTTTTCTAAGATAAGTTTTGCGCGTATGCATAATGAAATTTCTAGTTTGCAGATCAAGTTTAGAAGAGATCCGGATACTTCTTCAAGCGAAAAGTGGAATGACTTATATAAAGCCATTAAGCAAATCAATGGATTGGAGGTGCCAAATGAATGAATTAGTTACAGAATTTCACATCATCGGTGAAGATAACAATATATTTGACACTGATATGGAATATACGATTCCTTTGTACCAGCGCGCTTATGCATGGGAGGATAAGCAGCTTGTTCAGTTGGTAGAGGATATTCAGGATGTTGCAGAGGATGCAAATTATTATATTGGTTCTCTGATTGTATCGAAGCAGTCTGGCAAGTATGAGGTTGTAGATGGGCAGCAGAGATTGACCTCATTGTTTCTTTTGCTAAATTGCCTCGAGGTTAAGGTGAAACCTACACTTACTTTTGCCTGTAGAGAAAAATCAAATTATACACTGAGAAATATAGAAGAGTTATTGCAGGAAAATCGCAGTAAGCTTGATATGGATAGAATTGAATCAGGTATTTTGAGAGGCGTAAAAATACTATCGTACGAACTTGGCAAGTTAGATTTTGATAAAGATTCATTTATGGAAAAGCTAGCTAAAGTTATCGTGTATAGAATTGAGGTGCCTGAGAATACAGATCTGAACCGTTACTTTGAGATTATGAATACTAGAGGTGAGCAGCTAGAGCAGCACGACATTCTGAAAGCTACATTGATGAGCTATTTGAATGATGGGGTTGAGAAAGGACTGTTTGCTAAAATCTGGGATGCTTGCAGTGATATGACAGGCTATGTTCAGATGCATTTTGTAAGTAAGAATAATGCGGTTCGAGAAGCAATCTTTAGCGGCGAATGGAACGGGATGCCACCTAATGAATGGTCCAAATATCAGAAGGTTATGAAAGAAGATGCCGATGAGACTGCCGGTCATAGAATCAAAGATATTATTGATAAAGATTTTACGGTGGAAGATGCCCAGGGATATGTAGACGGAGATACGCGTGTTAGATTTGAGAGCATTATTGAATTCCCTTATTTCTTACTACACACATTAAAGGTATTAATTGTTCTTTATGATATTAAGCATGAAGATGAAAGCAAGAAAATCATAGATGAATTATTAGATGATAAGAAGCTAATCGAATCATTTCATTGGGTAATTCAATATGGCGTTACTTGTGATGGGAAACTTGAAAAAGAGACGTTCTCAAAAAACTTTATTATGTGCTTATTGAGAACACGTTACTTATTTGATAAGTACATTGTGAAACGTGAATATGCTAATGATAGTGCTGATGGCGAGTGGAGTCTGAAGAGCCTTTATGTTTCAGGTCAGCAATCAAAGAAGAAGCCATATTATAGAAATTCCAGATTCAAAAAATCAGGAGAGCATAATTCAACTAATGACCAGAGAACAAAGATCAATATTATGATGCAGTCGGCTTTGCGTGTTTCATATACTTCTCCTAAGGTTATGCATTGGATTACAAAGCTCCTTATCTGGCTGTCGGAAGATAACTGTAAGCATATTAAGAATGATGATATTACAGGCTTTCATAGTATAGCAGAAAATATTGCAATTGATGCAGTAAAAGAGAATTTCTTTAATGTATGCGATGATGGGGTTTATGCTATGGGAGTAAATACACCGCATATCGTATTCAACTATCTTGATTACCTTCTGTGGTACTATGACAGGGAAGGTTATAGCGACTTTACGTTTGAATTCCGTAACTCAGTTGAGCACTGGTATCCTCAAAATCCTTCGGAAGGAACTTTTGAACAGTGGAAAGATGGTGTGGATCAGTTTGGTAACTTGTGCATTATCCAGCGTAATGTAAATGCAAAGTTCTCAAATATGTCACCGGAAGCTAAGAAGAGCACCTTCAAGAATATGATTGCTAAGGGAAGCATCAAGCTCCGCATTATGAGTGAACTTACAGAGAAGAACGGTGACAAGGCTGCTAGCATTTATTGGAAAGAAACAATGTATAAGAAGCACGAAGATGAAATGCTTAGGTATTTGATTGAGGCGTGCGGTATAGAACAGGAGGATGAGTAATGACAGAAGTTGAAGTCATTCTTAGACTAGCACTGTACTATATTAAAAATGGTTTGACGACTGAAAATGTCACAGTATCTATTGACGGGGCACATGTAAAAACTGGCAATACGGTGCACTTTGATATCTTTGGTTTTATGGACACTGTTGGCCTAAGAAAAGTAGATGCTGAACCAGAGAGATGGCAGGGAGAGTATTCCTTAGATGGATATGAAAGTCATATTATTGTTTCGAGCACATCGGGAATAGGTGATGTAAATATTCACTATGTAGATGGTAGCATTATTTATGCTGAATGTAAAAAAGGGAAGAATGATAAACGTGGACAAGAGTATCCTCTTATGAGAGAAGCAATCGGACAATTGATGACTGGTTGTGATTTTGTGGATGGAGTTGTTCCGATGGTTGCAGTTCCGTATACAGATAAGTCAAATGAACTTGCTGGTAGATGGTCTGAACTTACTCAGATAAAGAACTTAGGAATTAGATTTGCGTTGATAAAGGATGCTGGTGAAATTGTATTCTATTGAAATAGGTAATTGCTAAACTCGCTCAGCTCGTTCGCAATCTTGATTGAAAACAAAGAAGAATTCGTGCTGGGCACGAATTCAATGGATAATAGCGGATAACGATAAGTTTTGGAAGCTGGAAGAGCGAATAAAAAAGGATAAGAAACATCCGGGGGTAATGCTTGAACTAAGTAAAGAAAATATGATTTTTGATATTGTGGCACTGATTAATAGAGATGTAATTACGGTTGCAGATTTGAAGGATTTTAGCGCTGAATTAAAAGAAGATGTGAATTACCTTTTGCATAGATAACGGAGGGTATTAAGCACATAAGAATTGCAGGTGATTTTTGTAGTAGGATTGTGCCATTTATGCTATACTAAAGTACAAATGTATCAAAGCGATTAAAACATGAAAATATTTTGAAGAAATGAGGAACAATATGTCTGAAGAATCAAAACCGCATGTTGTGAAGTCACATGACATCGGATTGGATTCCGATTATGTGAGTTGGGTTCATGATGTGAAGCAGCGTTATGTGTCTGCACAGATAAAATCAGCGGTCAAAGTAAATACAGAGCAGCTTTTCTTTAACTGGCAGTTGGGGCGGGATTTGGTTGAGAGAAAAGCAGAGGAGAAATGGGGAAAAGGAATTGTGGAGCAGCTTAGTCTTGATCTGCAGAATGAATTCCCCAAAGCGAAAGGATTTTCAGCAAGAAATCTTTGGAATATGAAAAAATGGTATCTATTCTATTCCGGAAATGAGAACTTTTCAGAACTTGCACATCGTATAGAGGAAAGTCTCGATATGAAAAGCCTAAAACTGCAGCAGGTTGGCATGGAAATTGACGAAAAGCAAAAACTGCACCAACTTGGTGCAGAAATGGAATTTCCTTCTGTTTTTGGATTTGTGCCGTGGAGACATCATGTAGAAATAGTTACGAAGTGCAAAACGATAGAAGAGGCTTTGTTCTATGTCAGAAAAACGATAGAGGAGAGTTGGAGCAGAAGTGTCCTGATTGATAATATAAAGGCTCATTTATATCAATCTTCAGGTAATGCCTTGACGAATTTTGCTGAAAAACTTCCGACAATACAGGGAAAACTGGCACAGGAGATTGTCAAGGATACTTATGACTTTGGATTTGTTTCATTACCGGCAGGATATGATGAAAAAGAATTAGAGGATGCTTTGGAACAGAACATAACAAGATTTTTGCTAGAACTTGGATCTGGTTTTGCCTTTATAGGACGTCAGAAAGAGATTATTGTAGCAGGAAAAACCAGAAAGATTGATATGCTTTTTTATCATATAAAACTTCGATGCTATGTTGTCGTTGAGTTAAAAGCGGTATCGTTTGAACCGGAATTTGCCGGAAAACTGAATTTTTATGTGAATGCAGTAAATCAGTTAATGAAAACGGATGATGACAATCCGACGATAGGGTTGCTTATATGCAAGGATAAGGATCAAACGGAGGTACAATGGGCGTTTCAGGGGATTGAAACACCTATGGGAGTTGCAACCTATGATAACATTCGGATGAATGAGATTAAGTCTCAGCTGCCATCGGAGGAAGCAATTCAGAAACGTTTGGAACAGGCGGAAGAGGAATATCTGCTGAAATTGCAGGAAAAGAATAAGTAGATTTGATACAATGGCATCGTTATAAAGGAGTCACTAAAGTCGCTAAGTGGCTCTTTTTTTTATGCGATAAATCGCACCAATATACTGCGAAACATGATTCTAAAGAGATTATTTTTAATATTACCCCCCACAAATTTGAGAAAAACTCTCACCTGCACCTATTGATTTTTACCTCAAAATTCAGTAATATAAAAGAGGTTAGACAAGACTAACCAAAAAGTGAATAAATCATGTGGACTCCTCGTATTAGGTTGTGAATCCTGAACGCATCCTATGCAGAATTGAATGAAATTCTTGCGGGGAGTACTATTATTTTGTGGAAAAGGAGATAGTGTTACGATGAATTTTTTGGAAATTGAAAAAGTAGTTGGACGTGAGATTTTGGATTCGAGAGGCAATCCGACGGTAGAAGCAGAGGTAACTTTGGTAGACGGAACCGTGGGAAGAGGTACTGCTCCAAGTGGTGCGTCTACAGGTGAGTTTGAGGCACTGGAACTGAGAGACGGCGACAAGGGCCGTTATCTTGGCAAGGGTGTTGAAAAAGCTGTCAACAACATCAATACTGTGATTAATGAGGTCCTTACTGGTTTAGATGCGTCTGATATTTATGCCATTGACAAGGCAATGATTGATGCAGATGGTACGAAAGATAAATCAAAGCTTGGCGCCAATGCGATTTTGGCTGTGTCAATTGCAACAGCAAGAGCGGCATCTATTGCGTTAGACATTCCGTTGTACCGCTTTTTGGGTGGTATTTCAGGCAACCGTCTTCCGGTACCTATGATGAATATTTTAAATGGTGGTGCTCACGCAGATTCAGCCGTTGATACGCAGGAATTTATGATTATGCCGGTTGGTGCGCCATCGTTTAAAGAAGCGCTTCGCTGGTGTGCAGAGGTTTTCCATAAGTTGAAATCTCTGATTAAAGATATGGGAGATGTAACAGCGGTTGGTGACGAAGGTGGATTTGCGCCAAACAAACTTACTTCCGATGAAGAAGCTATTGAGAAAATTCTGGAGGCTGTTAAGGCAGCCGGATTTGAACCGGGAAAAGATTTTATGATTGCTATGGATGCAGCTTCTTCTGAATGGAAATCGGAAAAAGGAATTGGTTACTATAAGCAGCCAAAATCCGGCAAAGAATTTACTTCGGATGAGCTGATTGCACATTGGGAATCTCTCATTGACAAGTATCCGATTATTTCTATTGAAGATGGTTTGGATGAGGAAGATTGGGAAGGCTGGAAGAAGATGACTGAAAAGATTGGTCATAAGGTTCAGCTTGTAGGAGATGACCTTTTTGTTACAAATACAGAGAGACTTTCCAAGGGTATTAAAATGGGAGCAGGTAACTCCATTTTGATCAAATTAAACCAGATTGGTTCGGTGTCAGAAACAGTGGAGGCTATTAAGATGGCGCACAATGCAGGATATACAGCCATTTCTTCCCACCGCTCCGGTGAGACAGCAGACACAACTATCGCAGACCTTGCGGTAGCACTGAATACATGTCAGATTAAGACAGGTGCTCCTTCGAGATCTGAGCGTGTAGCGAAATACAACCAGCTTCTCCGCATTGAGGAAGAATTAGGTGCCAGTGCAGTGTACCCGGGTATGGATGCATTTCATGTAGGTAAATAATAGAATTAAAAACAGACGATGAAAAGATTTCCGGTACATGAATATATGTGCCGGAAATTTTTGTACGTTGAAATTGAAAAGAAGGGCAGACGGTTTTGGTGCAAAGCTCGACGCAGGATATTGCGAAAACCATATTTTGGTGATATGATTATTGCAGTGTTGTGATAAATTGTCGGCTAAGCGCTGTTAAAGTGCTAGATATTTATGGGTACGGACAAAATAATACAAGGAAGGTGAATCTATGTTATTCATATGTTATCCAAAATGCTCAACCTGCAAAAAGGCAAAAAAGTGGTTGGACGAGCATCATTTAAATTACACGGAGCGTCATATTGTAGAGGAAAAACCATCGTATGATGAACTAAAAGAATGGGTTTCTAAAAGTGGGCTTCCTCTAAAAAAATTCTTTAACACAAGCGGATTGTTGTACAAGGAGATGAAGTTGAAGGATAAACTTCCGACAATGAGCGAAGACGAGCAGCTTCAATTGCTGGCAACCAATGGAATGCTTGTCAAACGTCCGCTGGTTATTGGGGATGAAGCAATTCTTGTTGGTTTTAAGGAAAATGAGTGGAGTGAAAAATTGGAATGAAAATATAAGTGAGGGGGAATAGTATATGGAGAAAATATATATATGGATAATTGCATTAATGGTGCTTTCTGCGTTAGTAACCATTATTAAGCCGAGGATAAAAGGGAAAATGGGTGAAGCAACGGTAAGTATGTTGTTGAAAAAGTTGGACAAAAATAAGTATCAGGTAGTTAATGATGTTTTGTTGAGTGCAGAGGGTGGAAATACACGTACAACGCAGATTGATCATGTGGTTGTTTCAATTTACGGCATATTTTCAATTGAAACCAAGAATTATAAAGGACAGATTTATGGTTCGGAGTCTTCGGCAAAGTGGACACAGAACATTTACGGTCACAAATATTCATTTATGAATCCCATATATCAGAATTATGCGCATGTAAAGGCGTTAAATGCCTTGCTTCAAAGTCATGGTTATGAAAATATTCCGGTTTTCTCAATTGTGACTTTTCCCGGGGATGCTGTGCTAAAAATAAAGACAACAAAATCGCAGGTTGTGAAGTGGGGAGCAGTTACAAAGACGGTCAAAAAACTTTCTGTCCAATCGGTTCTTTCGAGAGAGGATATGGATAAGATTCTGGCAATACTTACAAATTATATGAGTACCAGGACGGATGCGCGTAAACACGTGAATGAAATAAAAGAAGCAAAATATGTTAAGAAGCAGAAAGAGAAATCAGGAATGTGCCCGAAATGTGGGGGCGCGTTAGTTTTACGCAAGGGCAAATATGGCAAGTTTTATGGATGCAGTAATTACCCGAAATGCAGATATACGGCACCGGTAAAATAGGGGGTTACAAGCATAATAACGGACATGAACGGCAGAATAAAATAAGATTTTAACACAAAAAATATGGATATATACTGCCGACAATGGTATAATAGTAGATATCTTATTTTAAGAGGGTGATATGTATGAAATATATAAGTGTTGGTGATGCGGCAAAGAAATGGAACGTGTCAGAGCGAAGTGCGCGGGATTATTGTTTGAATGCAAGGATACCGGGAGTGATACGGGAAGGAAAAAGCTGGAAGATACCGGAAGATGCAAGAAAGCCACAGAGAAAAAAGCGGGCAGGAAAAGTATCAACAGATTTATTAACAAGATTAAAGCAGGAAAAGGACTCTGCGATTTCCGGCGGAATATATCATAAGGTGCAGATTGAATTAACGTATAATTCGAATCATATGGAAGGAAGCAGACTTACGCATGACCAAACAAGATATATTTTTGAAACAAATACAATTGGGGTTCAAAATGAATTATTAAATGTAGACGATATTGTTGAGACAGCAAACCACTTTCGGTGTGTTGACCAAGTAATCGAATTAGCAAATTATCCACTAAGTGAGGCGTTTATCAAGCAGTTACATTTGATTTTGAAATCAGGAACTTCGGACAGCCGTAAGTCATGGTTTGCTGTGGGTGAATATAAACGGGTTCCGAATGAAGTTGGAGGCGGTGAAACAACAAAACCGGAAGATGTTCACAAGGAAATGAGAAAACTGCTTCAACAGTATAATACGGAGAAAGAAAAGACATTAGAGGAGATTATAGAATTTCATTATCAATTTGAAAAAATCCATCCGTTTCAAGATGGAAATGGACGTGTAGGAAGATTGATACTGTTTAAAGAGTGTCTGCGAAATGGTATTGTTCCCTTTATTATAGAGGATGACATAAAGGAATTTTATTATCGCGGATTAAAAGAATGGAAATCGGAACGGGGATATTTGATAGGCACCTGCTTGACTGCCCAGGACCGATTTAAACAATACCTCGATTATTTCAATTTAGTATAATCAATCCTCTCAATACCCTGATTTTATGTTATAATAAACTCATCATAATGTTGTGACACAAATCAGGAGAGGAGAAAGTGATGAGGACGGAGACAGTAACATTAACGAATATGTGTATGGTTTACGATGATGCGGGAAATGTTTTGGTTCAGGACAAGGTGGATAAAAAGTGGTCAGGACTTACATTTCCGGGCGGACATATTGAGAAGGGAGAATCCTTTGTGGATTCGGTTATTCGTGAAGTTTTTGAGGAGACTGGGCTTACGATAGAAAAGCCGAGAATCTGCGGTACAAAAGACTGGCTGCGGGATGATGGTTCAAGGTATCTTGTTGTTTTTTATAAGACAAATCAATTTAGCGGTGAACTCAAATCCTCGCATGAAGGGGAAGTAAAGTGGATGCCGTTAGAAGAGATGAAAAAGGGAAAGCTTGCAAACGGAATGGACGATATGCTTCGCGTATTTTTGGAAGAAGATATCAATGAATTTCATTACCGCAGAGAAGATGGTGTCTGGAAATATGAGCTGAAATAATGGAGGGTGTATTATGCAAATTGAGACGGAGCGTTTAATTCTTCGTGAGATGAACGAAGAAGATTTTGATGACTTATATTGTGTGCTTGCGGATTCGGATATTATGCAGCATTATCCGTATACCTTTGATGAAAAAAGAGTCTGTGGATGGATTGAAAAAAATCAGGAACGGTACCAGATTTTTGGTTTCGGATTGTGGGCTGTGTGCCTAAAAGAAAATGGAAAAATGATTGGTGACTGCGGGCTCACACTGCAACCGATTGGAAATACGATTAAGCCGGAAATTGGTTACCATATTCAAAAAACATATCAGAGAAAAGGATATGCAAAAGAAGCAGCAATTGCCGTAAGAGACTGGGCTTTTACACATACACCGTTTCAGACGATTTATTCTTATATGAAAAGCACAAATCTCCCATCGATGCAGACGGCACAGGCGTATGGATGTCAACGGGTTGATGAATTTGTGGATGCGGAAAAAGAAAAAACGACAGTGTTTGCCCTCTCGAAAAAAACATGGCTTGAAAAGTATAAAATGAGGCAGGAAAAAGGGGCGCCTCTTTATCAGTATTTTCCATGTCAAAAAGAAAAAATGGCGATTGAACAAATTGAAAATCTTCGACAGGGAAACCTGCCTTTTCAGATAACGTCTGTAAAAAATACATTTGATGGTATTTGTGTGGAATATGATTTGCAGTCTGCGTATGCCGGATTTCCATGTGTGAAGTCGCTTACCTTTGGTGGAAAAACGGATGCTGTTTGCAAGCGAGTGCTCTGGAATCTTTGCAAAGAAAAACAAATTGATTGTTATCAATTGATACCACAGGCAGAACAGGAAAGAGTGCAGTTAAAGGATGCGGATTTTAAAATTAATGACGAGGAAGAAGTAGATTTGCTGATTCGGCTTGTTGAGCGAATTTGTTATAGTCAGGAGAAAATTGATGAGTGTTGTGAACGCTTTCAAGTTATGATTTCGATGGGAAATGTGGACGCCGGAATTATTGAGGAGATTCTTTCGGTTGTTGCTGACCAGCTGACAGATACTTATTTTTTGAAAATTTCCATGAATCAGCTGTGTAATAGAATGCAGAGAGAAGCGCAGAGAGTTTCACTTCCAAAACAGGTAGAGAAGTTGATTGAAGATGTAAGTCAGATGGAGGAACGCGTAAATCAATCGCTGCAGGAATTGACTGAGTCTGTGCCGGACGCTGCGAAAAAGGGCTGGATTCATAAAAATGATGTAGAGCGTATTACAAAATCAATTGAGAGCGCCAAAAAGATTTTGCAAATTGTCAATCAAATTGAGTGGTATGCAGACAATACGCATTGATTAGAATGAAGTACATGAAAAATAACACACAAAAGATACTAAAAACTAATAGTAATTTTATAGAATGTTCGTTGTATAATTCCCACAAAGTATTAGAATGAAGTCAGAGAGTTTTGAGACGAATGAAAGGAGTCATTCTATGAAGAGAAAAAATCAAAAGGCGATAGCACTTCTCACGGTAACAGCACTTAGTATTTCGAGTGTTTTTACGATGCCTGCAAGTGCGAAATCAGCGAAACCAAAGTTAAGCAAAAAGCGTATTACCATGTGGGCAGGGACTAAGAAAAAAGTAACAATTAAAAATGCAAAAGCGGTAAAAAAAGTGGTGTGGAAAAGCAGCAAAAGTCAGTTGTTATCCTGAAGAAAAAGACGAAAAAATCGGTTCAGTTAGTTGCCAAAAAAGCAGGGAAAGCTACGGTGACAGCGAAGATAAAAGCAGGATGGAAAACGTATAAACTTTCGTGCAAAGTTACGGTTAAGAAAAAGGCAGGAACTACCGTTGTTCCACCGGCGAATACACAAGAACCTGCGGTAGTAAATCCGGGGGATTCTTCCTCTGCGGTAAAAACTGCTGAGCCTGTGAAAGAGCCGACAGAAGAGCCAACAAGGAAGCCGGCAGTGACAGCAACTGCAAGTCCAACGGCGACCCCGACTGCGGTGCCAACGCAAAAGCCGACGGCGACCCCAACTGCGGTGCCAACGCAGAAGCCGACAGCGACTCCGACTACAGAGCCGACAAAGAAACCAACAGCAACCCCGACGACGGCACCAACAATGGCTCCGACGGCAACCCCGACTCAGACACCAACGGCTGCGCCGACCCAGAAGCCGGCAACGGAGAAAGTGCCGCTTGCAATTGACAATACGTTTATCAATTCTTCTGAATATTCGAGTAAGTGGAATGGAACCGTTTACGACCTGCTTCCACTGATTACGGCATCCGGACACAAAGTATCGGATTTTACACAGGTAAATGTTACAATCAACCTTTTGGATGCAAACAAAAATATTATTGAAAACACAGGTGGCGCATCGATTAAGTTGTCAGTTAAAAACAGCGACTGGGCTGGTTTTGTCGATGCAAACGGTATGCAGAGCGGCAAGGAGCAGGGCTTACAGTTAGATGCTTATCCGAGCGGACAGACGGCACTTTATCTGGTTGTTCAGAATTCAACAGAGGCGGTGAAATACATTCAGGTTACGTCTGTTGTTATGGAGAACAAAGGGAAAAAAGATGCGACGGAGGCAATTGAATCGTATCAATCGCTTGCGTCTCTCGGTGAGAAATATGGTTTCAAATTTGGAACAAATATCAATGGGGCGGCACTGAAAAATACTGAGCTTACCAAACTCATTAAGTATCATTTTAACAGTACGACGTTCAGTAATGAAATGAAGGCGTATTCGCTTTTGAGCCAGTCTGCTTCACAAAATGCATATGTGGATGAAAATTCACCGGCAGTTATGAACTTTACAAAGGCAGATTCGATGGTTGCGTATGCGGTTGAAAACGGATTATCCATTCGCGGTCATGTGCTTACCTGGGATGCCGATATGTGCGATTGGTTTTTCCGCGAAGGCTATAAGAAGGATGGTGCTTATGTCAGCGCAGACGTCATGAAAAATCGTCTGAAGCTGTACATTGATGAAGTAATGACGCATTTTGAAGAAAAATATCCGGGCGCGATTTACTGCTGGGATGTTGTTAATGAAGCGGTTGCCGACAATGCGGGTGAATTTGCGGATGATGATGTGCGTCATGTACGGCAGGTTCGCGGTGGCAAGACGAATCTTTTCTACGATTACATTGGCAGTGATTACGTGGAGCTTGCGTTCCGGTATGCATATGAGACAAGAGCAAAATTACAGGCGGCAAACAGTAAGACAAACATTAAACTGTTCTACAATGATTACAACACGTTTGCAACCTACGGCGCAAATAAGAGAGATGCCATTATTCAACTGGTAAAGAGCATTAACAGTTTTGCATCGGATGGAAATGGTGGTTACCTGAAGCTCTGCGATGGAATTGGTATGCAGAGTTACATCGGTGGCTATGGACAGCAGAGTGGATGTATGAACGATAATGACATTACCTTAGTGAAAAATGCGATTGAGAAATTTGCAGAAAATAATGTTGAAGTTCACGTAACAGAACTTGCCGTCCGCAATTACGATAATGATGCAGAGCCGGAGCATGCAGCCTTTTACAAGAAACTCGTGCAGACATATGTGGATATTAACAAGGCGGCACAGGCAGCAGGAAAGACCGGACCGATTACGAGCCTTTCCATTTGGGGCTTGTTTGACGCACCATATCTGTCAACGGCAGATTACAGCTATAAAATGAACGGACCATACTGTGGTCTGTTTACGGAATTGTATCAGCCAAAACAATCCTTTAAGGAAGTTTATGAGGTATTGGCGGCAGAATAAAATATAAACGAAATCTTAGTACAGTTTGTGAAGAATAGTTGATGCCAGTG
>OHJS01000305.1_pt1 | contig 34495 bp, 27 predicted proteins | sample 1568661 | NCBI WGS metagenome assembly OHJS01 (sample SAMEA3879603, study PRJEB24766) | human gut metagenome | biome: human-associated habitat; feature: feces | place: USA | collected 1985/1987 | reverse complement strand
GCGTGACATTATGATGGTTGAAATATATGGTGTTAACTTTGCAATAATTGATGTACTTGTGCATTTATGTGTCAGAAGTTGGCTGATATGAAAAAGAACCAAGAATTGTATTTCGATGATTTCAATATTGATGAGAATGATGAAATCATATAAAAAACTTGGTACAGAAATGTGCCAAGTTTTTTAGTAGTAACCTTTTCCTTTTTACTACCAATTTTACTACTAACAGGTAGTAACAACTTGCTCTATCTTGCTCTGATTTGCCAAAATCTGTAAATTTAGAGCATATCACAATAACCCCGAAAACCCTTGCAAAACAGGGCATTCCGTGGCAAATCAAGGAGAAACAAAACTATGATAAAAGTATTATTCATCTGCCACGGCAACATACGTGTATTCGCCTGAAATGCTTGTGAAATCAATACTTTAAGAAACTGACAGGGCGAATTTGCCCCTGTTTTGCCCCTAATAATTATGGGACTACCCGATTTTGAAAATTGTAGATAACATATTATTGATAGAATTATAGGACGATTAGATGAAAAAGAATGAAAATAGTATTTATGATATAGTTGATGAAAATTTTATGAGTAATTTTAGTGGCAAACATATTGGATTTATGAAAGATTATTATTACAAAGTATATTATAACTTTTGTAGACATATAAAGAAAAAAATCCTGCCACAAGAAGTTTTTTTACAAATATGAGACGTAGGAAGATAAAATTACTCCAATTATGTTGTCCATATTGTGGACATGTGGTTGTTATTCCTGTACAAGGAACGATAGATGAACTAAAAAGCTTTAATTATTGTTGGAGTTGTGGAAAAAGTTCAGCTACATATAATGTCTTTTCACAATTAAGTAGTTTGGGGCGTATAGGACATTTTCATGCAGTAGGATTAAAAACAATACAAACAATTTATGATGAAGAAGAAATTAAAAGTTTAACTTATGAAGTATATCATCTTGAAGTGGTTCAGCTTACTTCTATTTTGGAAGTTATTCTAAGAGATTTTTTTGAAGCTTTTATACATATAAATTATTTTGGGGTGAATGATAATTATATATCCAATGTAATAAATAAAAGTACAGGAAATGATTTTATGAAGATTGATAAAGCAAATCAGCATTATAAAAAGGCTCTTAATATCAATCTTCGTTCTATGATTGATGATAAAACATGGTTTGATTTGATTGATTTGGTTAATATTAGAAATACAATTATACATAATAATGGTATGATAGATGACAAATTTAAGAAAACAAAAACTTTTCAGCGTATTCAAGATTGTATATGTGGGGATCTTATATTTCTTGATGAAAAAGAGATAAATAATTACTTGAAGCAGGTTACACAGATTGCCGATATTATTGGGAAAGCTTTTGAAGAAAAATATTCTATGCTTAAATATGGATTGATAGCTAATTATTATTTTAATAATATATAATATATCCCTTAGTCACTAAGGGCGCACTTCTATACCTACCCATACGGCAGGTGATGTGCGCCCTCATTTTATTTCGGGAGTTGTGGGATAAATCCCGGTCAAGGCTATGCCTTGCGCAGACGAGGTCTGCTATCCATACACGCGGTAAACCGCTATTTTCTCTTCTTTTTGCCACGTCCGTTTCCTTTTGCAGATTTGAATGCTGTCGAATAACGTTCCACAATATCCATAAAAGTCTTGAATTCGTAAGGATCCATTTTCGTAAAATTCATTTGAAAAAGTTTACTGTATGTCAGCATTTGCTTTTGTGTTATGCTGTCTGCTTTCTGGACTTCCTCACAGGTATCCATGAATTCATCAAAAACAGTATTATAACTTCCAGTATTTGAATCTTTTTTATGTAATTCTCGTAAATCTTTTGCAAAGGCACTGCGTTTCATAGAAAGAGCAGAGGCGCAGACAGCTTCTTCATATCATCAATAGGTGATATGAAGAAGCTGTCAAACAAAAAGTATTATTCATATACGACAGCTCAAGTCAATGAGATGATGAGTGCAATACAGTCTGCTATGGATGAGGTCAAGAAAGAGTTCTTGACAGACACGACAGAAAAGAAGAAAGTGTTTACCTTTTCTTCTTAAGAGAAAAGACTAAACGACAAATTTCACGGTTTAGCATATGTTTGCGCATTGCTAAGCTGTGAAATAAATGAAAAGGATAACGATACAAAAGAAAGGATTTTTGTATCGTATGGATATAGAAAAAGATAATTTAGCAATTAATGAAAAATATAATCTCACCATTAAAGAAGCAGTAAAGTACTTCAACATAGGTGAGAAAAATCTCCGAAGGTTGGTGTCGGACAATCCAAATGCAGACTACATACTTATGGTAGGAAATAAGATACTTATTAAACGTAAGATATTCGAGCAGTTTATTGATGAGACAGGCTCTATATAAAAGAAAAAATACCTTGCAAAATATATGTAGTTCCGATACAATCCCCATCCAATGGTGGGGAGTGTATTAGAGTTTGGAGGATAAACCATGAGTGAAAAAAGAAGAGACAATAAGAATCGCATATTACGTATAGGAGAACAGCAACGTGCAGATGGGAGATATTTATTCAGCGCGTTAGATCCAATTTCAAAAAAAAGAATATTTGTATACAGCTGGAAACTGGAAAGACATGATAAAATGCCAGAGGGAAAAAAGCCAGACTTATCGCTTAGAGAAAAGGAAAAATTGCTAGAGCGTGACTTGGCAAATGGTATTTCGTTATCCGGTGGAGATATGACAGTATTAGAACTGGTAGAGAAATATTTGGAGCAAAAGCGCAATGTCAGACCTACCACAGCCGCTGGATATAAAACAGTGGTTAATGTATTAAAACGAGACTGCTTTGGAAGTCAGAAGATTAATCATATCAACACGATAGATGCAAAGGCTTGGTTAATAAAATTACAGTCGGAGGATGGAAAGAGCTATAGCAGTATCCATACAATACGTGGAGTAGTAAGACCAGCTTTTCAGATGGCTTATGAGGCAGACCTAATCAGAAAAAATCCTTTTGATTTTGAACTGTATAATTTTCTAATTGATGATTCAGTAAAAAGAGATGCAGTAACATCAAAACAAGAAAAGGAGTTTTTAAGGTTTGTTCAACAGGATGAACATTTCAGTGAGTGCTACGATTGGATGTTTATATTATTTAGAACAGGCTTGAGAATAGGCGAGTTTTGCGGACTTACATCAAATGTGTATACACACCTTAAGTTGGAAGATGCACAGAGAGAAATGGAGAGGCTTGAAAGGATAGAAAAAGAAATGAAAAAGTGTGCCAAGTAAGGAAATAAAGGGCATAGGGAAAAAGTACTGATGAGTACAAATCGGGTTTATACCTAGATTTGTACTCATTTTACTTACCGAGATATGGTAAAATATGCGATTTTATGCTAGGATAGGTACACTAGGTTAGATGTCGTGAAAGTGTGATAAAACCTAGGAAAAATAAGGATATACAAGGAAAAACGAAGATATGCAAGATAAAATTAAAGTGCTCATGGTTTGCCACGGCAACATCTGCCGCAGCACCATGGCCCAAAGCATCTTCACCTATCTGGTCCACAGACAGCACCTCGATGCTGTTTTCGAGATAGATTCAGCTGCGACCAGCCGTGAGGAAATAGGCAATCCGCCGCACTACGGCACCAAAAACAAACTATACGAGGAGCATATTCCTCTTATTCCACACCGCGCGAGACAGATGACACGCGATGATTATTTGTACTATGACCTTCTGATTGGAATGGACACTGCAAATATCAGGAATATGACAAGGATTGCAGGTGGCAATGACAGTCAGCAGAAGATATTTAAGATGCTGTCATTTGCTGATTACGGGACAAATCACAAGCTTACAGCAGCGCGCGATGTTGCAGATCCATGGTATACAGGTGATTTTGGTGCGACCTTTGATGATGTAATTAGTGGATGCCGGGGCTTGTTAGAATACATAAAAGAGGTGTATAATCTATAGCTATAGCAATTAAAAGATAATAATAGCAGCGGTTATGGTGCTGAACACAGCTGCGATAATTAATTTCAGGAGGCACAAATGCAATTACAGAATGGAAGACCGACAGATACCACAGGCAGACTGGATAAAGAAATCCGTACATACGACTTTTTAGACAAGCTGGGAATCGAATATCAGAGAATAGACCACGAGGCGGCATTTACGATGGAGGTTTGTGAGGAGATTGACAAGACACTCGGCGCAACAATCTGCAAGAATCTTTTTCTGTGCAACCGCCAGAAAACTGATTTTTACCTGCTCATGATACCGGGAGACAAGACCTTTAAGACAAAAGAGCTATCGCATCAGATAGGCAGTGCGAGACTTTCGTTTGCAAGTCCGCAGGATATGGAAAAATATCTGGATATCACACCAGGCTCAGTCAGTGTGATGGGACTGATGAACGACCATGACAATGTGGTCAGACTTCTGGTGGATGAGGATGTGTTAAAAGGTGAGTGGGTTGGATGTCATCCATGCATAAATACATCCAGCCTCAGGATAAAAACAAAGGACATGTTTGGCCCGGTGATAAAGGCCATGCATCATGATATGACAGTGGTAAAATTAACAGGTGAAGCATAGTAAAGCCTGACAGAACGTAAGGAGAACCAATGGTAAAAGCAGTATTATTTGACATGGATGGAACACTCATAGATACGGAGAAATATTATCGTATTTTCTGGCCGATGGCACTTAAGCAATTCGGCTACGACATGACAGATGAGCAGGCGCTTTCAATGCGAAGCCTCGGGCAGCCGTATGCACCGCAGCATCTTAAGGATATGTTTCATGATCCGGATATGGATTATAATAAAATCAGGGCATATCGGAGAAAAATCATGGAGGAGCATCTGGAAAAGGTGGGTATTGAGCTTAAGCCCGGTGCAATCGAGATACTTACATTTCTGAAGGAAAAAGGCATTCACAGAGCGATTTCCACAGCGAATGATATAGAAAGAGCTGAGAAATATCTTAAAAAGATAGGGCTCTACGGATATTTTGACAAGATCATCTGTGCACCTATGGTGGAGCATGGAAAGCCGGCACCTGATGTGTATGAGTTTGCATGCAGCGAGCTTAAGCTGGCACCGGAGGAGTGCATGGCGGTAGAGGATTCGCCAAATGGTGTCAAAAGTGCATATTCTGCAGGCTGTAAGGTTGTCATGGTGCCGGATTTGACACAGCCTGATGAGGAGCTGAAAAAGATGCTTTTTGCCTGTGTTGACAGGATAGATGAGATTAAAAGTATAGTATAATCACAGCATATATAAGTCGTGGAGGCATGATGGGCACAGAAAATGATTTACCGGGAATTTCATTAAAAGACGAGCAGAGACAGCTTCAAAATATCATAGGCATTGCACAGGATAATCTGGACCGTGCAAAGGAATCGGTAAAAAAGCTGACAGATGATTTAGATGATTTAAGAGATGTCTACGAGGCACAGGACAAGGAGGGACTTGCCCTGTGGAACAATGCGACAGCGCAGCTTCATGAGAACGAGAGAAATATCGTAAGATGTGAAAAGGCGCGGAAAAAGCCGTATTTTGGCAGAATAGATTTTAAGGATCCGCGTCAGGAATCACAGGAGTCCTACTATATAGGCAGAGTCGGTATTGCAAAGAATGCATCAGAGCCTGTGGTCATTGACTGGAGAGCACCGATTTCATCCGTATATTATGAAAGCAGTCTTGGACCATGTAAGTACACGGTGAGCTCAGAGGGTACTTTTGAGATTGATTTAAACAGAAAGCGCACCTATGAGATTGCAGATGATAAGCTCATCGACTTTTTTGATTCAGATGTCGTAGCAAATGATGAGCTTCTGACAAAGTATCTGGCTAAGAATAAAAAGGCAGTGCTCGGAGAGATTATCGCGACAATCCAAAAGGAGCAAAACCTTATTATCCGCCGTTCGCCAAAGACGAATATCATTGTGCAGGGAGTTGCAGGCTCAGGAAAGACAACGGTTGCAATGCACAGGATATCGTACATTTTATATAATTATGCTGATGATTTCAGACCGGAGGATTTCTACATTATAGGCAGTAACCACATTTTGTTGAACTATATTACAAGCGTGCTTCCGGAGCTTGATGTATACGGCATAAAACAGATGACTATGGAGCAGCTTTTTACAAGGCTTTTGTACGAGGATTGGGATGACAAAAAGTACAGCATACATGAAGTCAGCAAAAATGACAGTAGAAACAGCATAAAGGGCAGTAAAGAATGGTTTGAAGCTCTTGAAAAATTCTGTTTAGATTACGAGGAAAAGTCTATTCCAAGAGATGAGGTCTACATGGAAAAAACAGGCAATCTGCTTGTGGGAAAGGTGCTGATAGACACTTATCTGCATGATAATCCGCTTCTTTCCATGCAGAGTAAAATCCTCATGTTAAATGAGATAATTTACTCGAAGTATGAAAATGAGGTTCTCGGTAAGGAAGTGAAGTTCCCTGCAAAGGAGCGCAGGGAGCTTGATAAAAAATACAAAACCTATTTCGGTAAGGATGACTGGAAAGGCTCTGTGTATGATTTTTACAGGGATTTTCTGCTTAGTCAGAAGGAGAAGGAATATGATATAGATATTCCAAAGGACTCATTTGATGTGTATGATCTGGCAGCGCTTGCGTATATTTATAAGCGCATCAAGGAGACAGATCCGGTTCGTGAGGCGAGTCATGTGGTTATTGATGAGGCACAGGATTTTGGCATGATGGCATACTGCTGTCTGCATTACTGCCTCAGAAATTGCACATACACTATCATGGGCGATACCTCGCAGAATATATATTTTGAGTATGGCTTAAATGACTGGGAGGACTTGAAAAAGCTGATACTCACAGGCACATATGACGCATTCGGTCTGCTTCGAAAGAGCTACAGAAACACTGTTGAGATTTCAGAATTTGCAACAGAGATACTGCGCCATGGAGATTTTGCAATCTATCCGGTGGAGCCTATTATTAGGCATGGAAACGCAGTCCACATAGAGGAGTATGCCAATGTGCGCTCACTGATTTCGGCATCGGTTGACACGATAAAAGGCTGGCAGAGTGAAGGCTATGAGACGATAGCTGTCGTGTGCCGTGATGAGGCAGAGGCTCTCAAGGTGTCTGCTGAGCTTAAAAAACATATAGAAATAGCAGATGATGATATTGAAACTGCACAGTTTGGTGCAGGAGTCATGGTACTTCCGGTCGCGTATACAAAGGGACTTGAGTTTGATGCTGTATTGCTGTTTGACCCATCAGAGAGAAAATATCCGGCTGATGATAGTCATGTGAAGCTTTTGTACGTTGCGGCTACCCGTGCACTTCATGAGCTTGCTGTATTCCACCGGGGCAGGCTGACACCGCTTATTGCAGACCCTGCTCCTTCCAACAGGCATCAGAAGGAGTTTTCTGCAGAGCCGCTTACTAAGGCAAAGGAATATGAAAAGCAGCAACTGACAGAAAAAGAGATAGAAGAGCAAAAGCGTGTTGATGGCAGACGCGATATGGATGAAAGAGAGTATTTTGGTCCGTCGCGCATTGCATTAAAGCCTGAGCAGTTGACAAATAAGGCTGAAAATGAGAAGCTTGATTTATCTGCATTTGTAAAAAAAGACAGGGAAAATCAAACACAATGTACTGCTACAGATATGGCAAATAAAATTAAGATTAAGGAAGTAAGTAAGGCTGCAAAAAAGAGCAGCCTCCCTCTAAATCCCTCCCCATACGCATACGGCTCAATCCCGGACAACGATATACTTCGTGTAAAGGGACATTCAAAGGGCAAGTTTGCGGTAAAATGGCTCAAAAAAGGTAAGTCACATGTTGAAATCGCCACAGCGGACGGCACACTTTATGTGATACCAATAACACCGGAGATAGTACGTGTAATCTTTGTAGAAGGAATTGGAGTGAAGCCGCACAAAACCTATTGGAAGCAAAAGGCCGATACAGCCTTCAAATGGGTGGCAAAGGAATCCAAATCGCTTATTGAAATTCAAACGGAGAAGCTGATACTAAGGATAGAAAAGAAAAACGGAGCCATACAGTATTTTGATGCCGACAGAAATCTCCTTGTAAGTGAAAATGCCACAGAGCCAAGGCTTTTAAATAATGGCGAGTGCTACACATTTTTTGACTGGGATAAATCGGAAAAGCTCAAATCCAAGGGAATACTTGCAACAGACCTTACTGATTTGACAAACAAAGCCAGATATATTTCGTTCGGAGGCAGACAGCAGAGGCTGCCGCTTGTCGTGTCAAACAAGGGATATGGAATCGCTACTGCATCAAGCCGCACAGCACTCTTTTGCAATATAAAGATGTACGGACAGTATATCTATGCAGACGGTGACACTCAAAGCGACTATTATTTTATAGGTGCAGGCAGTGTAGGCCATACACTTGAGCTGTACGGCACATTATAAAATGCAAGTTGCCCAAAGCAAAATTATCTGATAAAATATCGGCATGAGTATATACGGAGGATAACAGATGAAATTCAGGACAGAAAACGAGTTTACACATTTCAAATTTTCGGATGTGCATGTGAGCGATATCATGATGAGCTTTGGCACCTTCAAAATATGCCTTGACAACGTAATCATAAAGGCAGATAATTCTAAAAACAGAGATATCCGTGATATGAGGACAAACGGCCTTATATTAAAGCTTTCAGATGCAAATATTATTTCATTCATACGCGAGGGCTTTAAGACATATGATGCCGATGGCAACCTAAAGAGCACCACGGCTGACGAGGAGATAGAGGAGACAGATTATATCGACACCTTCAACAATTTTCTTGACGGATACGCATATTTAATCGAGAAGGAGAATGAAAATTATACCTTCGTATTCGATGGAACAGATGAGCGCTCGTACACCTTGATTGTATCGGCATCAAAAGACGAGTGCGAGTGGGACAGATTTATGAATATTGAGGCATAGAGTATGCCATGGTGCATTTTTAGACAAGTCCAAGATGCACCATGGCATTTTTTAGCCCATCCTCTTTGATATCGTCTGTCACTATATCGGCAACAGCCTTGACTTCATCGCTTGAATTGCCCATGGCAACACCGACATCACAGTAGCGCAGCATATCAAAATCATTCTGGCCATCGCCAAAGCCTATTGTATCAGCCTGGCTCATGTGAAGAAACTCTACCACATCACGTATGCCGGTTGCCTTGTTTACACCGCGCAATGTAATCTCACCGCTGTAAGGTTCAGGCTCTTTAAAGCTGCTCAGGGTTACTACGAATTCATCGCCGAGGAGCTTTCTTAAATCATCAATGTGGTAGTTGCAATTGCAGTAGATGGTGCTTTCAACATCGGCGTATCGATTAGAAAAGCTTGATAATTCATCATCAATCACGATATCCTTAAATGTCGGGTTGTCCTGTATCACATGCATGTCAAACTGCTTTGAGAATGCTGATATGAATTTGTCGGCCCACTTGTGGTTGGTGATGCTTTTATCCTTTGTCTGGAAGATAAGTCCTGTGTCGTTGTCACCAACAGTGTCAAGAACCTTCTGTAACAGATTCTGCCCATAGACATGATGTGCAATTACCTTATCACCCACAGTGACATAGCCGCCGGCAGCAGCCACCACGCCGTCAAAATCAAAGGCTTTTAATGATGGATAAATCTGATTGTAACTACGTCCTGTGCAAAGAAAAATCATGTGACCGTTTTGTTTTGCGTTCATTAGAGCATCAGCGGTTGATGGGCTCATTGTGCTATTGCCGAAATCAACGAGAGTGCCGTCTATATCAAAAAATAATAGTTTTTTCATAAGTGTTACCTGCTTCATTATTATTAATTAATTACATATACCAAATATACTCTACAATACGAATTCAATAAAGGCAATAGGGAATAGCCTAAATTTATTTAATAATTGTTGCAAAAGAAGGCTCTGTTATAACCACAATTAAGAAAAACTATAATATATTCCTATACTTTATTTTCTTAAGTTTTGGCTATGATGGGTTGAAATAATAAATTTATTGTGTTATAACGTTAAACAACAAAAAAACAATAAATGCGTTGAAGGAGACTTGGATCACCAGACACCGACAGGAATACAGCGTCACCGACTGAGAGCGCTGTTTGGAAGAGCTGATTGCAGGAACACTACCGGAGCAGATCTGTTGAACGATTGATATGGTTTATTGCATAGATAGGTTTATCGTATGTGAATTAAGCTTTTTATATATCAAAAGTAGGCAGATACGATTCATCCACGTTACGGATAAGAGTGGAGAAACAGGTACAGTCCTTTTTCTCAAAGCGGGTGGTACCGCGGAATATTTTTAGAATTTTCGCCCCGGAGCATTTCATTAATTTGATATGCTCCGGGGCTTTTTTTCCGTCCCGCTTAAAAAATCAAAGGAGCACAAAAATATGGAATTCTTAACAGGAGCAGTTCAAAAGGAAGACCTCGGTATCGCAGAAATTCTTGCAGGCGACTACGAGGGAAAAAACATCAAAGTAAAGGGTGCGATTCACACCATAAGAGATATGGGTGAGGTTGCATTCATCGTCTTAAGACGCAGGGACGGACTCGTACAGTGTGTATACGAGCCGGGCAAATCCCGGTTTAGCGTCGATGATCTAAAGGAAGCAGATACCGTGGAGGTATGCGGCACATACAAGAGTGATGACCGTTCTCCAAACGGCTTCGAGCTTCGTCTTGACACTATCACAATTTTATCTGAGCCGGCGGAGCCTATGCCGCTTCAGATCAACAAATGGAAACTGAATACTTCGCTTGAGGCAAAGCTCAATAACAGGGCAGTGGCACTCAGAAATCCAAGAGAGCGTGCTACGTTCCGTATACAGGAGGGTATCACAAGGGGCTTTAGGGATTTCCTTTATAATAATGGATTTACAGAGATTCATACGCCAAAGCTTGGTGCAAAGTCAGCCGAGGGAGGCGCCAACCTCTTCAAGCTTGAATATTTCCACAGACCGGCTATATTACAGCAGAGCCCGCAGTTTTACAAGCAGATGATGGTAGGTGTCTTTGACAGGGTATTTGAGACTGCACCTGTTTTCAGAGCAGAAAAGCACAATACAAAGAGACATCTGAATGAGTATACATCACTCGATTTCGAGATGGGCTACATTGACGGCTTCGAGGATATCATGGAGATGGAGACCGGTTTTTTGCAGTACACCATGGAGCTTTTAAAGACCTCATACGCCAAGGAGCTTGAGCTTTTAAAGATTAAGCTGCCTGACGTGACAAGCATACCAAGAGTCAGATTTGACGAGGCAAAGCAGCGTGTCGCAGAAAAATATAACAGACAGTTCAGAAACCCATTCGACTTAGAGCCGGAGGAGGAGGTACTTATCGGACAGTACTTCAAGGAAGAGTATGGCAGTGATTTTGTATTTGTCACACATTATCCTTCAAAGAAGAGACCGTTCTATGCCATGGATGATCCGGCAGACGAGACATACACCTTAAGCTTTGACCTGCTTTTCAGAGGTCTTGAAATCACAACAGGCGGCCAGCGAATCCACGACTACAACAAGCTTATGGAAAAAATCGCAAAGCGTGGCATGGAGACAGAGGGTATGGAGAGCTATCTTTCAGCCTTTAAGCACGGCATGCCGCCACATGGAGGTCTTGGAATAGGACTTGAGAGACTTACAATGCAGCTTATCGGAGAAGACAATGTGCGTGAGGCAACATTGTTTCCTCGTGATCTCAGCAGATTGGAGCCATAGGTCACAGCTTCTGGGGTTGTGGCGGGTGCGCATGCAGGCTGTATGGTTGCATGTGTGTATATATTTTGTTCAGAAAATTTTTAAGCTTGTTCCGACATTTCCTGCGGATAGGTTATTGTCAGGATGTATGCTGAGAGGTATTACAGGCTGTGAGAGTCGGAACTGTTAAAAATTTGTCTTCACAATATATATGCACCCATGCGTTGCAGGGTGTTGATGCGCACCCGGATGCAAGTTTTGGCAGTCCCAGATATGCAGGATTCAATTATGGCGGGTGCGCTTTAAGGCTTAGAAGTGGCATGTGTGTATAATCCCAAGTAGAAATTAAAATATCAGGAAAGAGAGAAAGGATATCGTATGAATCATATAGGAACAAGAGAAATCGCCACAGAGCGGCTTACTCTTCGAAGATTTGAAATAGAAGATGCCGAGAACATGTTTTACAACTGGGCGAATGACCCGGAAGTGACAAAATATCTTACATGGCCGGCGCATGAGAGTGTTGATACTACAGAGACTATTTTAAAAGAATGGATATCTAAGTATGACGAAAAAGATTTTTATCAGTGGGCTATTGAGCTTAATGATCTCGAGCAGCCTATCGGAACTATAAGTGCAATTAAAACCGATGAGAGAGTTGAGTCGGTTGAAATCGGTTATTGTATCGGAAAGAGTTTCTGGAATAACGGTTATATGACAGAGGCACTCACAGCTATCATCAGATTTTTCATCAATGAGGTCGGTGCAGGACGCATATGGGCCAGACATGATACTGAAAATCCAAATTCAGGCAAGGTGATGGCTGCGGCAGGCATGGATTATGAGGGTACTTTACGCCATGCAGGATTCAACAATCAGGGTATATGCGATGAAGCGGTATATGCAAAGGTCAGAAGTGCTGCACTTGACGAGGAGCCTGAGGATGAGACTCCTGAGCAGCAGGCTGTTACCACAAAGGTGATGGGCGAGGACGGAGTCATGAGAAACGTAATCTCTGACGAGACTATGGAGTATGTCGGAATCCTTGCAAAGCTTGAGCTTTCACCGGAGGAGGCAGAGGCTGCCAAGAAGGATATGGCAGATATGCTTGATTATATCGACAAGCTCGAGGAGCTTGATACTTCGGGAATTGAGCCAATGAGCCATGTATTCCCTGTAAACAATGTATTCAGAGATGATGTTGTCACAAACGGTGACGGAAGTGAAGCTACACTTGCCAATGCACCGGTCAAGAAGGACGGCGGATTCAAGGTACCAAAGACAATCGGCGAATAACGGCAAGGAGGAGAAAAATGGATTTAATGTCTTTAACTGCCGTGGAACTCGGCAAGAAAATACAGGCAAAGGAAGTTACAGTGGAAGAGGCTGTAAAGGCTGCCATTGCTTCTATAAAAGCAAAAGAAGAAAAGATAAACAGCTTTGTCACAATAGACGAAGAGGGTGCACTTAAAAAAGCAGCAGAGGTTCAGGCAAAAATTGATGCGGGAGAGCTAAAAGGAGCGCTTGCGGGTGTGCCTGTAGCCATAAAGGATAACATGTGTACAGAAGGGCTTCTCACCACATGTTCATCAAAGATACTCTACAATTTCATCCCGACCTACACAGCGGAGGCTGTTAAGCGCCTTGAGGATGCAGGCTGTGTCATCGTTGGAAAAACCAACATGGATGAGTTTGCCATGGGAAGCACAACAGAGACATCTGCCTTTGGAGCAACCAAAAATCCATGGAATACAGAGCACGTACCGGGAGGTTCATCAGGTGGAAGCTGTGCAGCAGTTGCAGCAGAGGAGGTACCGTTTGCACTCGGTTCAGATACAGGCGGATCAATCAGACAGCCAAGCTCCTTTTGTGGTGTGACAGGAATCAAGCCAACCTACGGCACAGTTTCACGATATGGACTCATTGCCTATGGCTCATCGCTTGACCAGATTGGACCTATCGCAAAGGATGTCACAGACTGTGCTACTATACTTGAGGCAATCGCTTCATATGATACGAAGGATTCGACATCAGTAAACAGAGACGATTTGAAGTTTACAGAGGCGCTTGTCGATGACGTAAAGGGTATGAAGATTGGTATTCCAAAGGATTATCTCGGAGATGGACTTGACCCGGAGGTAAAATCGGCAATCCTTGCAGCGGCAGATGAATTAAAGAAAAAAGGTGCTGTTGTGGAGGAATTTGACCTCGGACTTGTAGAGTATGCCATTCCTGCGTACTATGTAATCGCCTGTGCTGAGGCAAGCTCAAACCTTGCCAGATTCGACGGTGTCAAATACGGATACCGTACAAAGGAGTACACAGACCTTCACAACATGTACAAGAAATCGCGTTCTGAGGGCTTTGGACCTGAGGTAAAGAGAAGAATCATGCTCGGCTCCTTCGTGCTTTCATCAGGATATTATGATGCATATTACTTAAAGGCCTTAAGAGTAAAGGCACTTATCAAAAAAGCCTTTGATGATGCCTTTGCCAAATATGATGTGATACTCGGACCGGCAGCACCAACCACAGCTCCAAAGCTTGGAGAGAGCTTAAGTGATCCAATCCAGATGTACCTCGGTGATATCTACACCATATCTGTAAACCTTGCAGGTCTTCCGGGAATATCGCTTCCGTGCGGCATGGACAAAAACGGACTTCCAATCGGATTACAGCTCATCGGAGACTGCTTTAAGGAGAAGAATATCATCCGTGCAGCCTACAGCTTTGAAAAAACAAGAGAGCTTAAGCGCAGCACTATCGCGGAGGAGTACAGTAACAAAAATGCAGCAGATACCAATAAATCCGCCGGTGCACAGTAGGAAGGAGGCAAAAAGGATATGAAAAACTATGAGACAGTCATCGGACTTGAGGTCCATGTAGAGTTAGCTACAAAAACAAAGATCTTTTGCGCCTGCTCCACAGCTTTCGGAGGCGCACCAAATACACATACATGTCCTGTCTGCACAGGACAGCCGGGCTCACTTCCTGTTTTAAACAAGCAGGTTGTAGAGTACGCAGTGGCAGTAGGACTTGCCACTAACTGTACCATCACACAGTACAGCAAATTTGACAGAAAGAACTATTTTTATCCTGATAACCCACAGAACTATCAGATATCACAGCTTTATCTGCCAATCTGCCGCAACGGTTCAGTGGAGATTGAGACAGCAAACGGAAAGAAAAACGTCAGAATCCATGAAATCCACATGGAGGAGGATGCCGGAAAGCTCGTACATGACGAGTGGGAGGACGTATCTATCGTAGATTACAACCGTTCCGGAGTACCTCTTATAGAGATAGTATCAGAGCCTGATATGCGCTCCGCTGAGGAGGTTATCGCATACCTTGAGACTCTGCGTCAGACCATCCAGTATCTCGGAGCATCTGACTGTAAATTGAATGAGGGCTCAATGCGTGCCGATGTCAACATCTCAGTCAGAGAGGTGGGCGCAAAGAAGTTTGGTACACGTACGGAGATGAAAAACCTTAACTCCTTCAAGGCTATCGCACATGCCATCGAGGGCGAGCGTGAGCGCCAGATAGAGCTTCTTGAGATGGGCAGAAATGTAGTACAGGAGACACGTAGATGGGATGACAACAAGGAATCATCACATGCCATGCGTTCAAAAGAGGATGCACAGGACTACAGATATTTCCCTGAGCCTGACCTCGTGCCAATCGTCGTATCCGATGAATGGATTGCACAGATAAAGGCAAAGCAGCCTGAGCTTCGTCCACAGAAGCTTGCACGCTACAAGAAGGAATACGACATCCCTGAGTATGATGCAAAGATTCTCACAGAGTCAAAGCATATGGCAGACATATTTGAGGCTGCCACAAAGCTCTGCGGCAAGCCGAAGAAGGTTTCAAACTGGCTGATGGTTGAGACAATGCGACTGTTAAAGGATAATGATATGGATGCAGATGAGATAAAATTCTCACCTGTAAACCTTGCAAAGCTTGTAGATCTGGTAGATGCAGGCACAATCAACTCATCTGTTGCAAAGGAAGTATTTGAGAAAATATTCTCGGATGATATCGACCCTGAGCAGTATGTCGAGGAGAACGGTCTTAAGAGCATGAATGATGAGGGTGAGCTTAAAGCCACAATCCAGGCTGTCATCGATGCAAATCCACAGGCTGTGGAGGATTATCACAATGGCAAGAAGAAAGCTATCGGAGCACTTGTAGGTCAGACCATGAAGGCCACAAAGGGCAAGGCAAATCCTGCTGTTGTCAATAAGCTTCTTATGGAGTTGTTATAATTGGATAGATATTAAGAAAATGGAACCGACAGGTCTTTTGATCTGTCGGTTCTTTTTTTTCAAAAGCGCCTCAGCTTGCTTGCACGCATTTATTCAGTAGTGTATAATAGTTAAATGGCTGATAAAGCAGCTAAATGATACAAAGGCGGTAATTCACCTATGAATAATGATGATTTCAAGGAAGTACCTGACAATATTCAGGATAATAATGGAGAAACTACAAATAACATAGATAATACAAACGATAACAAGTCAAACGACTACGAGGATGTCTGCTATATCTGCCGCAGACCGGAGAGCGTGGCAGGAAAGATGATACATATCCAGCCGAACCTGTGCATCTGCAACGATTGTATGCAAAAGACCTTTGACTCCATGAGCAACGGTAATTTTGGCAACCTCGGAAATCTGGGAAATATAAGCAATATGGATTTTGGCAATATGCCCAATATCAGCATGATAAATTTGTCAGATCTGACAGGAGGCATACCAAACAGCCAGAAGCTTAAGAAGAAAAAACCAAAGGAAGAGAAAAAGGTCGAGCCGATTCTTGACATTCACTCAATTCCTGCACCGCATAGGATCAAGGCAAGTCTTGATGACTATGTGGTAGGTCAGGAGCATGCAAAGAAGGTCATGTCGGTTGCAGTATATAACCACTACAAGCGTGTCATGGCTGACAATAAGCATAAGGCGCAGGAAGAGAACACCACTGCAAAGCAGGCTTCAAATAAATATGATGGTGTGGAGATTGAGAAATCAAATATGCTCATGATCGGACCTACAGGTTCAGGAAAGACATATCTCGTAAAGACTCTTGCAAAGCTTTTAGATGTGCCACTTGCCATAACAGATGCCACATCACTTACTGAGGCCGGATATATCGGTGACGATATCGAAAGTGTGGTAAGTAAGCTTCTTGCGGCTGCAGATAATGACGTGGAGAGAGCTGAGCACGGTATCATTTTTATAGATGAGATAGACAAGCTTGCAAAGAAGAGAAATGCCAACCAGCGTGATGTGAGCGGAGAGTCAGTGCAGCAGGGTATGCTTAAGCTTTTAGAGGGATCAGAGGTTGAGGTGCCGGTTGGTGCCAGCAGCAAGAATGCCATGGTTCCGATGACCACAGTTGACACGAGAAATATTCTCTTTATATGCGGAGGTGCTTTCCCGGGACTTGAGGATATCATAAAGGAGCGCCTGAACAAGGAGGCTTCTATAGGCTTCAAGGCTGATTTGAAGGACAAGTATGATGGGGATGAGAACCTGCTCATGCAGGCAACTGTTGATGATATCCGCAAATTCGGAATGATTCCTGAGTTTATCGGACGACTTCCTATCATGTTCTCGCTTGAGGCGCTCACCGAGGATATGCTTGTAAAGATATTGAAGGAGCCAAAGAATGCCATAATCAAGCAGTATCAGAAGCTTCTTGAGATGGATGAGGTAAGGCTTGAGTTCGATGACGATGCGCTTTATGCCATCGCCAAGATGGCAAAGGAGAAGAAAGTCGGAGCCAGAGCTCTTCGTGCGATTATAGAGGATTTCATGCTCGATATCATGTATGAGATACCAAAGGATGACAATATCGGCACGGTTACAATCACTAAGGATTATGTGGAGAAGAAGGGCGGCCCGCTCATTCAGATGAGAGGTACACCTGAGCTTGCAGACAGTCAGCACGTTTAATTGTTAAATGATTATGAAATTGTGAATTGGCTGTAAATGATGCAACCAGGCTATGCGTAATGAATCTATGTGTAGTCTGTAATGATTTATAAACGTTCATATATCAAGAGGAATTGGAAAAATGAAAATTATCCACTGTGCAGACCTGCATCTGGATTCGAAGATGACCTCGAATCTTTCAAAGGAGCAGGCAAAAGAGAGAAAAATGGAAATACTGCGTACATATTCAAGGATGATAGAGTACGCCAAAAATAACGATGTAAAGGCGATTATCATAGCAGGCGATTTATTTGACACGAGAAATGTGTCAGCGACTGCCAGAAATCTGGTAAAGGATTCGATTACGTCAAATCCGGATATCGATTTCTATTATCTTAAGGGTAATCACGACTCGGACAATTTCATATCGAAGCTCGATGAAATCCCTGACAACCTTAAGCTTTTTTCTAATCAGTGGACCTCTTACAGCTATGGAAATATCACAATAACAGGTCTTGAGATAGACAAGTCTAACCAGGCTGCCATGTACAATTCTCTTGTGCTCGACAATGACAATTACAACGTTGTCACTCTCCACGGACAGCTCGGTGATGAGATTTCCACAGGCGACCTTAAGAATAAGGGCATTGATTATCTCGCGCTCGGTCATGTGCATGAGTATCAGAGCGGACAGCTTGACAACCGTGGCATGTACTGCTACAGCGGCTGTTTAGAGGGAAGAGGCTTTGATGAGTGTGGACAAAAGGGCTTTGTGGTGCTTGATATAGATGATGAGAAGCTCACGGCAGGCTTTAGCTTTGTACCGTTTGCGTACAGGAGTCTCTATACGCTGTATGTGGATGTGACAGGAGCCATGACCACACAGGATGTGGCTGTGAAGATGGAAAAAGCCATTTCGGACAGTGAATATTCATCGAGAAGCATGGTAAAGTTCGTGCTTGTAGGTGAGGTGGACGTGGATTGTGAGATAAACACAGACTTCCTCAAGGATATGTTCGAGGAATATTTCTACTATGAAAAGGTGTATGATGAGACAAGGCTTCTCATCAATTACAGTGAATACGAAAAGGATGCATCACTTAAGGGTGAGTTCATACGGATGGTGCTTGGCTCAGATATGACCGAGGAGCAGAAGTCTGAGGTCATCAGGTGTGGTATATCGGCGCTTAGCGGGGAGGAGATTTAGAAATTGAAATTAATAGCTTGTCATATAAACAACTTCGGAAAGCTGTCCGATCTTAATATCAATTTCAATGATGGAGTCAATGTCATAAACCAGCCAAACGGCTGGGGAAAGAGTACACTTGCGGCTTTTTTGAAGGCTATGCTGTACGGCTTTGATACGAAAAAGGAGCCGGGCGCCTTTGAGAGGGAAAGAAAGCTCTATAAGCCATGGCAGGGCGGCACTTATGGTGGAGAGCTTGATTTTGAGGCCGATGGAGTGGAGTACAGACTTGTAAGGACATTTGGACTTACAGAAAAGCAGGATGATTTTCATTTGTACCGGCTTGCAACCATGGTTGAGTGTGATGATTTTTCACCACTGCTTGGAGAGGAGCTTTTTGACCTCGACCGCAGCTCGTTCAAGAGAACGATATACATAGCGCAGGCAGACTGCATGTTTTCGTCTTCAGACAGCATCAGCGCAAAGCTTGGCAATATGGCGGAAAATACAAATGACATCAACAACTTCGAGTCGGCGACAGCGGACATTAAGGACATGATGAACAAGATGTCCCCAAACCGTATCACAGGTTCTATCAAAAAGCGTGTAAATACACTCACAGCCTTAGAACAGGAGCTTAAGAAGTATCAGGCAGCGGATGAGGCGGCAGCACAGCTTTCACAGAAAATAGATGAGAAAACTGCCCAGAAGAAGGAGCTTACCGGTATAAGAGCCGAGTACGGCAGGGCGCTTCAGGTGGCATCTGAGGACAGCAGAAAGCAGGCACTTCGTGAAAACTACGAGCAGCTTTGTGCTGTTGCAAAGGAGAAAGAGAGCATTTACAATGCTGCAATGGCAGTCTTTGGAGACAAAGCACCGGATGAGGCAGAGCTTTTGGAAAAGACAAAGCAGGCCGGAGAGCTAGAAAGCTTAAAGGCTGTAGAAGATAATCTGAGCTTTACGCCTGAGGAGGAGCAGTATTTAGATACACTTTCAGGTATGTTTAAGGATGGTGTGCCATCTGATGATGGTCTTGATGAGATGCAAAAGAAGATTGCAAACATCCAGAGCGTCAAGAATGAGTACAGCCACATGGAGCTCAAGCTCTCGCAGATGACCTCACTTGCAAAGATGGCAGATGATGAGGAGGAGCCGGAGACCCCTGAGAAGACTAAGCTTGTACCTGCAGGTATTGTGCTTATGGTTATCGGTCTTTTGGCAGCGGCTGTTGCCACGGTATTCAGTTTGAATGAGAAGTACAATGTGAAGGAAATTATGTTTCTTGTGGTAGGCATAGCTGGAGTCGCTATGGCGCTTTGCGGTGTTGTCATGATGGCCTATGGAATCCGTCTGAACAACAAAAAGCAGAGAGCATACATCAGGCTTATGGCTGAGCGTGAGGAAAATATAAAGCAGAAGGAGATACCGATTCAGGAATTAAAGGAGCAGCTTGAGCAGATTCAAAGCGGCATTACATCAATGGCGCATGAGGTATCGCAGTTTTTTGACAGCTTTTCGATTGAAGCAGATGAATCGCAGTATCAGGAGAAGCTTTATGAGCTTCGAACAAAGGCTCATGACTACAGTCGTTTCAACGAGCAGATAGGAAAGCGTGCCAAGACAAAGGCTGACTATGAGAAGGCAAAGGCTTCGCTTGATGAGTATTTAAGTCTCTATGGATATGACAGTGCTGCAGAATATACACAGACACTTTCACAGATGAAAAAGAAGCTCGCAGAGGCCGGCTTTGCAAAGGAAAATATGGACAGTGCTCTTCAGAAGAAAACGCAGTTTGAGAATGACAACGATATGGACAAGCTTCTTGCACCAAATGAGTGTCCGTATACACTTGATGAGCTCAATGAGATGATTTCAAAGGTGGAAGGCAGCCTCGATGAAATCAGGGCATCTTTAGTGCAGTACGGCAGACAGATGGATGATCTGCAGGAGCAGCTTGATATGAGGGATGAAAAGGAGCAGGAGTATCGCAACTGTAAGCAGATACAGGCTGAGGAAAAGCATAAGTACGAGATACTTGGGCTTACATCAGACTATCTGACCAGGGCAAGGGAGCAGTTTACTGCCAGATACATGGCGCCTATTTCCAATGGCTTCCAGAAGTACTTCGGTATCCTGACAGAAAATACAGACAGAGACTGGCAGGTGGATGCCAATATTTCAATAAGGATGAAGGAGCAGGGGCAGCTTCGCGATGTGAGAACCATGTCGGCAGGCTACAAGGACCTGATAGGCATATGTATGCGTTTTGCGCTTGTGGATGCGATGTATCCGCTCGAGAAGCCGTTCCTCATACTTGACGATCCGTTTGTGAATCTGGATGATGAGAAGCTTGCTCGAGGCAGAAGGCTGCTTGCGGTGCTTTCGCAGGATTATCAGGTGATTTATTTTACATGTCATGGAAGCCGCGAGTAAATTTTGGTCGAAGCTTTGTTTATATTAGATAAATATGGTAGCATATTTTTATTTATAGAATATAATTATATGAGGGTCAAAATATCTTTTGACCCTCGTATCTAAATATTATATCATATGAGGTAAAATATGCAGTTCATAGTATCAAAAAAGGAGTTCATTCCACCGGTAATAGCTCCTGATATCATAGAGACATTGGGCGATGATTACGAGATATGGACATATGAGGATTACGAAAGACTCCCACCACTTCTGGTGGGAGTTTATTCGTATTCGGCTATTCCAAAGTGTCTGGCTCCTTTATCCACGCAGGGACTTGTAAAGAGCGGTGTGTTCAGGCTTCAAAGGGAGTTTGTTCCGGGACTATACGGAAATGGTGTGTATGTGGTGGTTATTGACACAGGTGTGAATTATGCGCAGGAGGCTTTTATGACACCTGAGGGTAAGACGAAGATTGCAGTGCTCTGGGATCAGAATACGGATACGGTTTATTCTGAGGATGAGATAAATGCTGCTATTTTATCGGAAAATCCATATGAGAGCATACCGGGCGATGAGGATGGGCATGGTACGTTTGTGGCGAGCGTGATATGTGGCAATGACAGACCGCAGGATGATTTTGCAGGTGTGGCACCACAGGCTAAGCTTATTGTCGTGAAGCTGAAAAGGGCACCTCAAAAGCTGTATGATTTCTACTTTATTCCGGATCGTAAAATGGTGTACTCGGAGGTTGATGTGATGAGAGCAGTGCATTTTGCAGATGAGTTTGCAGGTCAAAAGGGAGCACCGGCTGTCTTTTGCATGGCGCTTGGCTGCAATAACGGAAGCCACACGGGAGCCGAGGATCTTTCAGAGTATCTGGACTATATCACGGCAAAAAGAGGCAGGGCTGTGGTTGCGGCAGCGGGCAATGAGGCGAACAGCAGGCATCATTATAAAGGGCGCATAACAGATACAGTCGATGATATTGAGATAAATGTTGAGCAGGATATGGATGGCTTTTATCTGGAATGCTGGGCACTTTCACCTGAGCTATTTACGCTTTCTGTCATATCGCCTAGCGGACAATCAAATCCAGCCGGGGTACCAATGCGAATAGACAGCGGTGAATACTCATTTCTGCTTGAAGGAACACAGGTGACTATTGACTACAGGCAGACCGGCAGACAGACGAGGGATTTGCTTATATTTATCCGCTTTGAAAAGGTGGTGAAGGGAGTGTGGACCATCAGGGTATTTCCACTTAGTACTATTGGTGGCGTTTTTAATATGTGGCTCCCGATGACAGGACTTCTTGATACTGATGTGAGCTTTATTGTCTCGGAGCCTGATACCACGCTGACCATGCCTTCGGATGCTAAGCTTGTGATAACGGCGGGAGGCTATAATTCCCTAAATGATGCAATACTTTTAGAGTCGGGAAGGGGCTTTGACGCAGACGGTGGAATAAAGCCGGATCTCGTAGCACCGGCTGTGGATATCACAGGGGCAAATCTAAGAGGAATGTATATAGCACTAAGTGGCACATCGGCGGCTGCTGCAATCACTGCAGCGGTGGCGGCTCTCATCATGGAGTGGATGATAGTGAGAGGCAATGTTTTGCTCGCAAACGGAGTGGATATAAAAAATGTCATGGTAAGAAACTGCCGCAGAAAAGAAAAAACTGACTACCCAAATAAAATTTTTGGCTACGGATTCATGAATGGGTTTGCCAATTTCTAAGAAAACGGATATAATATATTCTAAAAGATAAAAAGGAAGGGTGAATGGATGACAAAAAGCAATAATTTATTAGCGGATTACGCTGCAAAAAAACAGGATATCTGTATTAAAAATGACACAATTTCAGATAGTCTTTTCAGGGAATATGGTGTCAACAGAGGACTTAGGGATGTAAACGGAAAGGGAGTTCTGACAGGTCTTACGAATATTTCGGAGATTGTTTCATTTAAGACGGGCGAGGATGGCAGCAGCGTGCCATGTGACGGACAATTGTGGTACAGAGGCTACAATGTAAAGACACTTACAAATAACCTTAAGCCCGGAGAGTTTGGTTTTGAAAAAATTGCTTATCTGCTGCTTTTCGGGCAGCTGCCATCTGAGAGTGAATTGGCTGAGTTTACAGAGGTTTTAGGAAGAAGCAGAACCCTTCCTACCAACTTTACGAGGGATGTCATCATGAAAGCTCCGTCAAAGGATATCATGAATTCCATGACGAGAAGTATACTTACACTGGCTTCATATGATCCTCTTGTAGCAAAGGCGGGCATCGACAACAATATCAGACAGTGCTTATCACTTGTTGCAATATTCCCGATGCTTGCAGTTTACGGTTATCATGCGTATAATCATTATGAAAATGATCAGAGCATGTATATTCACAGACCGGATCCAAAGCTTTCGACAGCTGAAAACTTCCTTAGGATGCTCAGAGCTGACAATCAATATACAGAGCTTGAAGCAAGGGTGCTTGATATGGCACTTATTCTTCATATGGAGCACGGCGGTGGAAACAACTCTACATTTACCACCCGTGTGGTTACATCGGCAGGTACAGATACATACTCTGCTATCGCGGCAGCCATGTCATCCCTTAAGGGACCAAAACACGGCGGTGCCAATATCAAGGTGATGGAGATGATGCGGGATATCCGTTCACATGTTAAGAACTGGGATGATGAGGATGAGGTGAGAGCATACCTTAGAAAAATGATGGATGGTGAGGTGTTTGACCACAAGGGACTCATCTATGGAATGGGACATGCGGTGTATTCACTTTCTGACCCGCGAGAGCGTATATTCAGAGGTTATGTGGAGAAGCTTTCGGTGGCAAAGAAGAGAGATAATGAGATGAACCTCTATAATACAATAGAGAAGGTGGCTCCTGAGATTATCGCTGAAAAGCGCCATATCTTTAAGGGTGTTTCTCCGAATGTCGATTTCTACAGCGGCTTTGTTTATGAGATGCTTGGTATTCCTATGGAGCTTTACACACCTCTTTTTGCCATTGCGCGAATCGTTGGATGGAGTGCTCACAGGCTTGAGGAGATTGTCGGCATGAACAAGATTATCCGTCCGGCTTACAAGAGCGTCATGAAAGAGATAGAGTAACGAGAGGATGTTACAGTCTATCGTTCATACATCAATAATACGATATGTTGGGGATTGGACATATTAAAAGAATCGAGGTATTATACAAATGAGTTTTACAAAGGTAAAAAAGGGCGTCTGTGCAGCAAAGGGCTTTGTTGCAAACGGATTAAACTGTGGATTAAACAGTGACAAAAACAAAAATGACCTGGCTTTAGTTTATTCAGAAACACAGTGTCAGGCAGCGGCTGTTTACACAACAAACAAGGTGAAGGGCGCGCCTATTCAGGTGACAAAGGCACACCTTGAGGCATCAGGACATACGGCAAAGGCTGTTATTGCCAACAGCAAAAACGCCAACACCTGCAATGCTGACGGAGTAGAGAAGGCCCAGAGAATGTGCGAGCTTGCAGCAGCAGAGCTTTCGATTGATCCAAACGAGGTTATCGTGGCATCTACAGGAGTTATTGGACAGGTGCTTCCTATTGAGCCTATTGAGAGCCATATAAAGGAGCTTGCAAAGGGACTTTCGGCAGACGGCAACGACAAGGCTGTAAACGCTATCATGACTACAGATACCGTTCCAAAGCAGTATGCGGTAAAGTTCATGCTTGGAGACAGTGAGTGTACAGTAGGCGGTATGGCAAAGGGAAGCGGCATGATTCACCCGAACATGGCTACTACCTTAAACTTTATCACATCAGATGTTGCCATCTCATCGGAGCTCATCCAGAAGGCCCTGAGCGAGATTGTAAAGGTTACCTACAACTGCTTAAGCATTGACGGCGATACATCTACCAATGATATGGTAAGCATCATGGCAAACGGCCTTGCAGGAAACACACCTATTACTACAGAGAATGATGATTATCAGACCTTTAAGGATGCACTGTACGAGGTGCTTTCAAATATTACAAGAATGCTTGCAAAGGATGGAGAGGGTGCTTCAAAGCTTTTAGAGTGCACATGCGCAGGTGCGCCTGATCTTGATACAGCAATTATTGTGGCAAAGAGCGTTATCCGTTCACCACTTTTAAAGTGTGCTATGTTTGGCGAGGATGCCAACTGGGGACGAATCCTTTGTGCTATAGGCTATGCGGAGGCTGATTTTGATATAGACAAGGTGGAGCTTCACCTGCGCTCAACAGCAGGAAGCATCAAGGTGTGCGAGAACGGTGCCGGAGTTGACTTCTCAGAGGAGGAGGCAGCAAAGATACTGCATGAGGATGAGATTTACATCGACATAGATTTACACCAGGGAGATGTGTCAGCCAAGGCATGGGGCTGTGATCTTACATATGATTATGTAAAAATTAACGGAGATTACAGATCTTAATCTTGACAAGTAATATTGATTAATGATATTATTTTTTTAGAGTAATTAATTAAAAAAGTAAAGCGAACGAGGGCGTTCAGATATTAGGTTATCTGCGCCCTCTTTTTTGTTGGAAAATCACATTTACAAAAGAGAGATTAGGAGGCGGTACATTGACTAAGAATGCATTGGATATGATTGATGAGAAAATAGTAGAGCTGCTGCAGGAAAATGCACGTATAGCGATAAAGGAGATAGCGGCACAGGTGTTTTTGTCATCACCGGCTGTAACAGCCAGAATAGAGAGATTGGAGAGCAAGGGAATCATAAAGGGCTATCATGCCGCTGTAGATTCGGTTAATCTGGGCTATAAGATAAAGGCCTTTGTCAATCTGGAGCCTGTACAAAAGGAAGAGTTTTATCCGTTTATTGAGAGTGTGGAGAATGTCATAGAGTGCAATTGTGTGACAGGAGAGTATTCTATGCTCATAGAGGTGGAGTTTTTGAATACGGAGGAGCTTGATGACTTTATCAACACTCTGCAGAAATTCGGCAAGACAAGTACACAGATAGTTTTTTCCACTCCTGTTGAGCACAGAGGCCTGCCTGTACATTCAGGTTTTGATGCATAAGATGATATGAGAGTCAAAAGATATTTTGCATGATTGAATGAAGTGTGCTAAAATAATTTGCAAAAATACTGACTGTTAAACATGATTGTGGATGCTTTGAATAGTCAGATATATTGATTACGGCAGGAGGATAATATGAGTAAGAAATTAGGCTTCATAGGTTGTGGAAACATGGGAAAGGCAATGATACACGGAGTGATGGCATCAGGCAAGGCACAGGCAAGCGATATTCTTGCATCTGCAAAGACCGAAAGCTCCAGAGAAAAGAATGCAGCAGAGCTTGGAATCAGGCTGACAGCGGACAATAAGAGCGTAGCAGAGTTTGCAGATATTCTGTTTTTAGCAGTAAAGCCACAGTACTATGAGGAGGTTATAGCAGAGATAAAGGACACTGTTAGTGACGATGAAATCATTGTTTCGATTGCACCGGGCAAGTCACTTTCGTGGTTTGACGAGATGTTTGGAAAGAGTTTAAAGATTATACGTACCATGCCAAACACACCTGCCATGGTTGGTGAGGGCATGATGGGAGTCTGTGCAAATGAAAGAGTATCGCAGGAGGAGCTTGATACAGTGCTTGATTTGTGCTCGGGCTTTTCAAAGGCTGAGATGATAGACGAGAAGCTCATGGATGTAGTGACAGCTGTCAGCGGAAGCTCACCGGCATATGTGTTTATGTTTATCGAGGCTATGGCAGATGCAGCTGTAGCAGGCGGCATGCCAAGGAGCCAGGCATATACATTTGCAGCCCAGGCAGTGCTTGGAAGCGCAAAAATGGTTCTCGAGACAGGAAAGCATCCGGGCGAGCTCAAGGATATGGTGTGCTCACCGGCCGGAACCACTATCCAGGCTGTGCGTGTGCTTGAGGAAAAGGGCATGAGAAGCAGTGTTTTTGAAGCTATGATGAAATGCCTTGATATCTCCCGCAAAATGTAGTAGAATTATTGCATTGAGTTAAAGGAGAAAAGCAATGAGTCAGGCAAAGGTTGATAAATATAAGAATGAAAAGGCAAATCGTAAAAAGACAAATGCCAGAAATAAAGTAAAGCGTGTTATAGCACGAATTGTTGCAGCGGCAGCTGTAGTCGCATTGGTAGGCTGGGGCGGTTACTCCGGATATCAGTACTATGAGAAGAGTCGTCCGGTGAACTGCTATTACGCAGATATCAGTGCTGTCAGCGATTATCTACAGGGATTATCTGCAGACAGTGAGAAGTAGATTATATTTTTGATACATACATATATTTTACGATTTATATGATTAAGTTAAAATACCTCGCAGGTTACTGCGAGGTATTTTCAGTTTTTGAAGAATTCCCGGGCTCTTTTTGTGATTCAGATACAGTCTTTGTATTTTCTTCGGTATTTGAGCTGTCAGAGTTTTTTGCCTTGGAGAGTGTGTTATCTATTGCGTCGAGCAGCACTTTGGAGGTGTACTGACTTGTGTTTGCGTAGGAAATATTATCGGTGGATTGATTTTGCACAATCTGCGATACGAGCTCGTTCATAGCAGGCTCAACAAGCGGATACATGGTTTCCACCGAATCAGTCATGTTTTCAAGGCTTATGGAGTTAATGTTATTACTGTCCACCGCCACAGACACATCGATAGCCGCCCCACCCAGCGCTACAGATGTATTGTACACACCCGGTGTATACATGCCGGTCTCTTCGACTGCAGGCTTTGGCTCATCACCTGAAAAGAAATATGTAGCAGCGAAAATTATCAGAAGAAGCAGTATGCCAAGGAGCACTCCGGTGAGAATGACATGCTTCATTTTTACAACGACGATTTTTGTTTTTGCACTCATATGCGCCTCCTGTGGTTGTTTTATATATAATATGTGTGGGGACGCGAAAATATGACAGATGTTCCTGCCTATAACGAAAAAGGGGCTGTAAAATAAGTCCCTTTTTTATGTCAGTGGTCTGGTGCTTTCTCCCTGGATGATAACAGGAAGCGTTGTATAGCTTTGGATGAGAAGTTCCGGGTTCTGAAGCTTACGGATCATCATGGAGCCTGCCTGCACACCGGTATCATAGACATTGATGTCTACAATGGTAAGCTGTGGGTCGATGATGCTGGAATATGGGTAGACGTCAAAGGTAAGTATGGCAATATCATCCGGGATGGAAAGCTGCCGGTCTTTGACGGCCCGGATGACACCTAATGCGAGGGTGTTATTTTCACATACAATAGCGCGAGGCGGTACAGGCTGTGTCAGCATATCAGAAGTAACAGAATAAGCGTGCTGGCAGCTGGAATCGGTATTTCCGATACGGGCAGCCGGAATGTGAAAGCCTCTGTCTAACATGCCTGCTATAAATCCTTTTTGACGCTGGGCAGAAATATAATCGGTTTTGCGCTCTCCGATAAAGGCGACATCTGTATAACCACAGGCTATCATGTGGGCAGCGGCATATTCACCGGCAAGGGCGTGGTTGGTATCTACCCAGCATAAGCGGCTTTCAAAACTCGGATGCCCAATGATAATGTGTGGAAAGCCTGCATCCAGAATAAGATTTGCAATTTCTTTATTAATGGCAGAACCGTGGATGATAAGACCATCGGAGGAACCGCTTGTGATAACTTCACTGACTTTTTCTCCGGGATAGTGTTCTTCAGAAGTGTTGACAAGCGTCAGGGAATAGTTGTTTTCGGACAAGGTATGGTGTACGCCGCACATAATGTCAAACATATGCGGATTCCGATAAGCAGTATCTTTCTCCAGATTGGTAAGATAGACAATATTGGAAGTAGCACCTTTTGCAAAGCTTACAGCCCGGGAGTTAGGGGTATAATGAAGCTTTTCAATTGCTGCATGAACCTTTTCCACAGTGGCTGGGGATATGGTGGTCCAGTGATTTAAAACTTTAGAAACAGTGGATTTGGAAACACCGGCTTCATTGGCAACATCATTGATGGTAACAGACATAAAATACCTCCTGAAAAAATGTATAAATTTAAAAATATAGTATAGCGGTTTCCTAACAAAGTCAATCATTTTTGACAAATAAACATTGTAAATAAAGGAAAAAAGTGATAAATATAGACTTAGCAAGAGGAACCAATTGCATGAAAAAAATAAAATAAAGAAAACGGTTTCCTAAAGAAACCGGGAAACGGAGGTATTTTTATGAAGAAAAGGGTGTTGAGTCTGTTGCTCTGTACCGCAATGACAATCGGCACATTATCCGGTTGTGGAAAAGAAGCAGGAAATGACGAAGGAAAGGCTACAGAAGCACTTGGAAATGATGCAGAGGATGAAATGACAGAGGTAAAAATCTGGCATGATGGGGATGAGAATATCATGCAGACCATTGCGGATTGTGCGAATGAGAAACTGGCAGAGGATAATATCAAGGTTACCTTTGAAAAGAAGAGCGGTCTGACCGACCAGCTTCAGTTATATGGAAATGATGAATCCAACGGACCGGATATGTATCTTTATGCACATGATTCATTGGGAACATTTGCAGAAATGGGGATTTTAGCTCCGATTACGGATGTTATCAGTGAGGATGTAATGGCGGATTTATTACCGATGACCGTAGAAGCAGGTAATTATAAGGATACCCAGTACCTGATGCCGGTTTATTATGAGACATTGCTCTTTATGTATAATAAGGCAAAATGGGAAGGTGATGTGCCGGAAACAACAGATGAACTGTATGATTATATGGTAGCGCATACCGATGTGGATGCAGGAACTTATGCGCTGGTAAATCAGCATTCTACCGCATACAATGTGGCACCGGTGATCAATGGTTTTGGTGGATATATTATTGATAAAGATGCAAATCCTGGATTAAATACACAGGAAACCAAGGATGCTATCGCATACAATAAGAAATTTGCAGCATTGGAGGCAGATGGAGATTACAACACAGTAACTGCATTATTCAATGAAGGCCAGGCAGCAGCAATCATCGGTGGACCATGGCTGGTATCCGGAATCAAGGCAGCGGGCATTGATCTTGGTATTAAATCCTTAGCAGATTTTAAACTTCCGAATGGAAACGGACTGGCACCATATTCAGGTGTACAGAGCATTGGTGTCTTAAAATATGCAGCAGAAAATAAGAAAGAAGCAATTGCAAAAGTATTAGAGACAATTGCAAGTCCGGAAGTAGGTATTGCACTGGCGAATAAATCAAACTGTGCACCGGCAAACAGCAAAGCATATGATGACGCAGATGTTGCTGCAAATGAGATGATTATGGCAATGAAAGCAACTGCAGAAACTGCACAGCCTATGCCAAACATTCCGCAGATGAGCGTTATGTGGGGTCCGGCAGAAGCATTTTTGGCGGCAGTCAACAAATCCGGGGAGGATATTGATACTGCAGCAGAAACTTATCAGCAGGAGGCATTGGATGCTATTGCAGATATGCAGTAAGAAGGAGTTTATTTAGAAGCAATATAAAGAGGAAAATTAGGAAGAGAAGTGTGTATATGAAGAACAAACGGAAATTAACGCCATGGCTTTACAGTATGCCGGCATTGATATTGATTGGAATGGTTATCGTATTCCCAATTATTTATACGGGCTATATATCACTGACCAATATGAATCTTTTTCACTGGTCAAATTATGAATTTATCGGACTATCCAACTATAGCAGGGCATTATTAAAGGCAGACTCCGGTTTCCTTGGAGCACTGTTTACAACATTACTTTGGACCACATTAAATATGGTGATACAGGTAGTTGTGGCATATTTTATTGCATTGGGATTTCAAAGAGAAGATTTAAAGGGAAAACGTGTATACAAGACTCTTTTGATGTTCCCGTGGGCAATGCCTGCATATGTGTCCATTCTTTTGTGGAGGGTAGGCATTTATAACACAGAGTTTGGTCTTCTGAATAAGATTCTGGTGGCACTTGGCTTTGGAAAGGTAAATTTCCTTTCCACCAATGTGCCGGCATTTCTCTCCTGCATGACTCTAAACCTGTGGATGGCATTGCCGTTTATGATTATGATGATAGACGGTGCACTGTCCAGCATTGACCGCAGCTATTATGAAAGCGCAGAACTGGATGGAGCAGGTTTCTGGTCAAAGAACATCCATATTACCGTTCCGGCAATGAAAGGAATTATTGCACCGGCGGTTATTATGACGACATTTACCACATTTAAGCAGTTTGATATCGTATATCTTCTTACGATGCAGAAGGGAGCATATTCAGGGGCAACCTTACAGACCATAATTACTTATGCACAGCAGAATGCGTTTGTTTCAAATAACTATGGGCTGTCCTCAGCGGTATCCATTATTATCTTTTTCCTCATCATGGTATTTTCGCTGTTTACCAATCGAGGGGTAAAGGAGGAAAATTATGACTAAGAAAAAGAGAAAACAGATTTTACAGCTTAGCGGATTACATATTTTTTATATTATACTGTGTCTGCTGGCACTGGTACCGATTTTATATGCGTTGAATCTTTCCTTTGAAAGGGGAGGTGGAGCATTGTCCTCCGGATTATCTTTGTTTCCAAAGGAATTTACACTGGATAATTATAAAAATATACTGACGCAGAAGCCGTTTTTGCGGTGGTTTTATAACTCTGCCGTATTAAGCTTCTTTACAATGGTCATTGCTATCGGATTTGCCATGGTGTCATCTTATGCATTTTCAAGATACCGTTTTAAGGGAAGAAATGGCATTTTAAAATTACTGCTTCTCTTAAATGCATTCCCGCAGATTCTGTCCATGTTTGCATTATTCCGTCTTTTAAAACAGATGAATATGCTGGATACGAAACTGGGACTGGTGATTATTTATGCGGGAAGCATGTGCATTTTCTCTATCTGGAATATGAAGGGGTATTTTGATACCATTCCGATAGAAATCGAAGAAGCATCGAAAATTGACGGTGCATCGGATTTCCAGCTGCTGTGGAAGGTAGTAATGCCGCTGGCTCGTCCGGCAATCATTGTAACTTCTGTGATGGTACTTATTTTTGTATGGAATGAATATCTGTTTTCCACAACATTTCTACTGAATGAAAACAGTTATACACTGGCAGGTGGATTATATCAGTTACAGTCCAACGATTACACCAGAAGCTGGGGAATGTTCTCCGCAGCCGCTATCCTGGTATCTGTTCCGGTGCTGATTATTTTCTTCTGTATACAAAAGTATATGGTATCCGGTCTTACTGCAGGTGGTGTGAAAGGATAGAAATAAAATGGAAAAAGAAGCAATTTTGCATATTCCACTGTCACAATTTGCTTTTGCAGAAAAAGAAGACCGGCTGGTAATAAGAATCCGTTGTAAAAAGGGCGATTTAAAACGGTGCGTGCTGCTTTGGGGAGACCGGGTGGCAATGGAAGAGCCACTTCCGGTGAAACAAAGTGAAATGGAACATGTGGCATCCGATATGCTTTATGATTATTATGAAGTTAAGATTACGTCTCCGTATACCAGGGTATGCTATTATTTCCGGTTAGAGGACGATACAGAAAGCCTTTATTATTATGGAAGAGGATTTGCAGAGAAACTGTCCTGTGGCAGGGCAGAATATTTCCAGTTTCCATATATTAGAAGAGAGGATATTTTAGATATCCCGGAGTGGGCAGAAGACATTGTTATGTATCATATTTTCCCGGACAGTTTTGCAAATGACAGACGGAAACTGACGGCAAAAGCAACAAGGCATATGCTTTTGCCGGATGGAAAAAGCGACAGCAATGGAAAAATTTTACCGGATCGGATTTGCAAGAATCATCTGGGTGGTACACTGAAAGGAATTTGTGAAAACCTTGACTATATCGAAAAGCTTGGAATAAACTGCATTTATCTGAATCCGATTTTTGAAGCAGCGTCCTATCATAAATATGATACCATTGACTATTTTGAAATCGACCCCTGTCTTGGAAATAAAGCGGATTTAAAAGAACTGGTGCAGCAGTGCCACAAGAGAGGAATCCGGGTTATTTTAGATGGAGTATTTAATCATTGTGGAGCAGATTTTTTTGCATTCCGGGATGTGCGGCAGAAGGGAAAAGCATCAAGATATTATAACTGGTTTTATCACCTGCCGGAAACGATACAGTACGCTGATCCGCCAGATTATGAGGCGTTTGCCTATGTAAAGGAAATGCCAAAGCTTAATACCGGAAATCCTGAAGTGGTGGAGTACCTTTGCAATGTTGGAACTTACTGGATTCGGGAAGCAGATATTGACGGCTGGCGCTTGGATGTGGCAAATGAAATCAATCATGAATTCTGGAGAGCCTTCCGTCATGCGGTGAGAGCGGTAAAAGAGGATATATTTCTAATAGGCGAAATCTGGGAAGAAGCAGGCATCTGGCTTCAGGGAGACCAGTTTGATTCTACGATGAATTATACTTTTTCTTATCTGTGCCGGGATTTTTTTGGAAAGGGAGAACTTTCGGTCAGTGAATTTGATGCCCAGATGCAGCGGATGATTTACCGCTACCCATGGCAGGTGAGCCTGGCACAGATGAATTTTCTGGATTCCCATGATATTCCGAGATTTTTAAGCTATTGCAATGGAAATAGAAAGAGAATGGAGCTGGCATTTTTCTATCTCTTTATGGGAGTGGGCGTGCCATCGGTATTCTACGGGGATGAAGTGTATATCGATGGAATGAAAGAACTGGAGTATCGGGCAGCCATGGACTGGCAGGCAGTAATGGAGCAGCAGGCAGAAAACAACAGATTACAGGGAAATCTGGCAGAGAAGTTCAGCTGCTGGATTGCACTCCGAAAAGAGCATGTGGCATTACGCAAGGGCAATTACCGGACAATTTACTGCAATGATATGATGGGAGTATATGTATTTTTACGTAGTTTTGGGGACGACAAAGTCCTGGTATTTTTAAATACCGGCACCGGCAGTGTGACACTGACATCAGTGGAGGTTCCGCAGCTGCAGGAAAAAAAGATAATTCTTTCTTCTTGTGAGGGAAAGCTTTTGGTTGTTTTGTAAAACAAAAGATATTTCTATAAATAGTACCGTTCCTTAAAAAGATAAGTGACATCTTTACATACTTGTGCTATTTTTTGGAAAAGATAAAGAGACATAGGAAGGGGGACTTTTTTATACCCAAAGATGCAGACTTGCTTAGAAATAGAAAAGTTAATACAAAGAAACGCCAAAACCGACATTTGCC
>OHJS01000252.1_pt1 | contig 39190 bp, 41 predicted proteins | sample 1568661 | NCBI WGS metagenome assembly OHJS01 (sample SAMEA3879603, study PRJEB24766) | human gut metagenome | biome: human-associated habitat; feature: feces | place: USA | collected 1985/1987 | reverse complement strand
TTTCTTGCAGGAGGCATGTTGCGTTGCAGTGGGAATATGCGCGTGCCCGCCATGCTGAATATAATGATGTGCTTGCTGGATGTCGTGTTCAACTTCTTCCTGATCTTTCCGACGAGGCATGTGGAGTGGTTCGGAGTAGTATTTACCGCTCCCGGTGCAGGTCTGGGTGTGAAAGGTGCTATATTGGGAACGGTATTGGCCGAACTCGTTACCGCCGGAGGAATGATGTGGTATCTATGCCGCCGCTCGCCCATGCTGAAGTTCGTCGGAGAACGGGGAAGTTTTCTACCCAAACGGGAGACATTGCGTAAGTCTTTCCGTATTTCGTTACCGATGGGATTCGAACACATGGCCATTTGTGGAGCGCAGATCGCAACGACGGTGGTTGTCGCACCGCTCGGCATCGTTGCCATTGCTGCCAACTCGTTCGCCATTATTGCCGAAAGCCTTTGCTATATGCCCGGCTACGGCATCTCGGAGGCTGCCACGACGTTGGTAGGCCAGAGTCTTGGAGCAAACCGTATCCGGTTACTCAAGCGTTTTGCCAACATTACCGTTTGGTCAGGGATGCTGATTATGGGAGTCATGGGAGTGCTGATGTATGTGGCGGCCCCTCAGATCATCGGAGTGATGACGCCTGTGGAGGAAATCCGCATGTTGGGAATCGGGATTCTGCGGATAGAAGCTTTTGCGGAGCCGATGTTTGCGGCATCTATCGTCGCCTACGGTGTATTTGTGGGTGCGGGCAATACATTTGTTCCCAGTCTGATGAATTTTGGCAGTATCTGGGGTGTCCGGCTGACACTGGCAGCATGGCTTGCCCCTACGATGGGGCTACGGGGCGTATGGCTTGCCATGTGTATTGAGCTTTGTTTCCGGGGAGCGATTTTTCTTGTCAGGCTTTGGAGTGGTAACTGGATTTATAAGTTGCGAATAAAAAGATAAATTATGAAATACGATTTCGATACAATCATCTCGCGTCGCGGGACGAATTCTTATAAATGGGATACTCCCGAAGAGGAGAATGTACTGCCCATGTGGGTGGCAGATATGGATTTCCGTACAGCACCCGCTATTATCGATGCCTTACAAAAGCGGGTGGCGCACGGTATTTTCGGTTATACAAAAGTACCCGAAGCCTATTATGATGCGGTCGTCCGGTGGTTCGATGACCGGCATCGCTGGCAGGTTGATTCCCGGTGGATTATCTATACGAGTGGTGTCGTGCCGGCTCTGTCAGCCATTATCAAAGCCTTGGCCATGCCGGGTGATAAAGTCATCGTTCAGACTCCTGCCTATAATTGTTTCTACTCATCTATCCGTAATGACGGATGCGAGTTGTTTGCCAATAATCTCGTTTATCAGGATGGCCGCTACGTAATCGACTTTGCCGATCTTGAAAGGAAAGCTTCCGATCCGAAAGCAAAAATCCTGCTGCTGTGCAATCCTCACAATCCGGTCGGACGGGTCTGGACTCCGGAAGAACTGCAGCATATAGGTGATATTTGTTTACGGAATGAGGTGTTTGTCGTGGCGGATGAGATTCATTGTGAACTGACTTACGAAGGATATGACTACACACCCTTTGCCTCCTTGTCCGAACGCTTTTTGCAAAATTCCGTCACTTGCGTTTCGCCGAGTAAGGCGTTCAACCTTGCCGGGTTGCAAATCGCCAATATCATCGCAGCCGATGAAGAGGTGCGCCGCCGTATTGACAGAGCCATTAACATCAACGAGGTATGCGACGTCAATCCGTTCGGCGTAATCGCCACAATGGCAGCTTACAACGAAGGTGGGGAATGGCTCGATGCCTTGCGGAAATATCTGCGGGGGAATTACGAATACCTCTGCTGCTTTTTCAAGGAACGGTTACCACAATATCCCGTGCTGCCACTCGAAGGAACTTATTTGGTTTGGATAGACTGCCGTGCTTCCGGTATCAGCTCAGATGTTGTCGCCTTGCGTTTGCAAGAACAACAGCATCTGATGGTCAATTCCGGTACGATGTACGGTCCCGGTGGAGAGGGCTTTATCCGGCTGAATATCGCTTGTCCCCGGGCTCTGCTTGCTGATGGACTGGAACGGATGGCCCGTTTATTCTATTGTGAAGTCTTCTGATTTAAATCCGCTGTAATACCTACCGGAGAAGGCGGTGAACTTCAGGACACAATAATCGGGATCAGTCACTCCTTCGGGATAGTACATAGTGTCGCCTTCCTGCCATATCATTTCCTTACTGGTGCTGTCCGTCAGTATCTCCATCGTGCCGCGCAGCATTACGCCCTTGAAGAAGCGTGTGTTGCAGACGTAAAGGCATGCCCGGTTATTTTTGAGAAATTGCGAAACGCGCATCGACGAGGTGTTCGTTGATAGGTAAATGTGTTTGAGCCCTTCCCTTTTGCGGGTTTGCAACATGGCCTTGATGTTGGGAAAGCCTTCGGCATCCACCGAACCGACAAAGATGGTTTTTTCCTTGTCAATCATGTTTCCTACTGTTTTTTCTGCATCTCTCATTGTTTGTTTTTTTTATGGGTTATTGTTTCAAGGGCAAAGATAGCCGGTAAGTGGAACTTTTGTACAATAAAAAAGAAGGAGGATATGTCACTTTTCACGGTTTCTCCATTTTCCGGTAGGCGAGGGGAGTATACCCTATACATTGTCGGAAACTACGTACAAAGTAGGAGACGGTTGAGAAATGGAGTTCGGAGGCTATTTCTGAAATGGGGAGGTCGGTGTAGGTGAGCAGACGCTGGGCTTCGTCTGTAACCTTGTTGAGTATGTACTGCTTGGCGTTGATGTTTATGGCCGAAGAGAGGATTTCGTTCAGATAGTTGGGAGTGATGCATAGTTTATCGGCATAGAATTGTACAGAATGCTGCTCCCGGAAGTGCTCCCCAACCAATTCGAAGAATCGGCTGAGGTGGAAGCTGCTGATATCTTTATGTGGCTCCTTACCCGTCTCCGGAGGGATAGAGGTGCGGTAGGCACGGTTGAGTAGCATGAGGACTTCGTAAAGTAAGGCGCGTAATATGCCCGTATCGTGTGGGTGGAAAGAGTCGATTTCGACCTTTATGTCGTGCAGAAGTTGGAGTATTCGTGCATAGAGCCCGTTCGGCAGTTGGAGTTTGTCTACCATTTTTCCCATTCGGAAGAACGGGAGGTGCTGCACGAATAGTGGGTCTTTGAAGAAAGAGGTCAAAAAGGTATCCTCAAAAATTAGAGCATGACCGTTGCCGATACGGTCTGTGTCCCAACTGCGCACCTCACCTGGTTTGGAGAAGAATACATCACCGGGAGCTGCCAAGTGTGTCCGGTTACCGATAGTGAATTCTCCTTCTCCTTCTGTGATGAAGGTGATGTCATAGTAGGTCAGAATATGTACTTTTCCCTGGGTCAAGAATTTCCGGGTATACTGCAAATCAACGACATCTATCAGAAGTTCGCTTCCGTACTTAGTTTTGTAGAAATTGTATCGTGGGATGGCATTTTTCATGGCTTAACATTGTATGATGGCAGTAAAGTTAGAGAAAAAGCTGCTCCGTACAATAGCGAATAGGAAAATGTTGGGTAAAGACCGGGAGTTTTGTTTATCTTTGCACCCGCAATTATCAATCGCCTTGCAACGATTGTCTGGAATTATCATATTATGAAACAGAAACGAATACCATTGGTGGGCAGACAATACCTTGTGCCCTTCATTTTGATTACCTCTCTTTTCTTTTTGTGGGGATTTGCCCATGCCATTCTGAATGTACTGAACAAGCACTTTCAAGAGATACTGGACATCACGAAGACACATTCGGCCTTTATACAGATGACGATGTATATGGGATACTTCATTATGGCCATTCCTGCAGGATTTTTCATCAGTCGCTTCGGATACCGCCGGGGTGTGGTATTCGGTCTGTTGCTCTACGGCGTCGGTTCGCTGCTCTTTATCCCCGGGCAGCATTATCTGTCTTTTAATCTTTTCTTGTTTGCATTGTTCGTGATAGGCTGTGGACTGACGTTTCTTGAAACTGCCGCCAATCCTTATGCCACAGAATTGGGCGCAAAGGAAACTGCTGCCAGCCGGCTGAATTTCGCGCAATCCTTCAACGGTCTGGGATGTATCTGTGCACCGGTACTGGCTGGACTGCTGCTCTTCTCGAAGGATGGGCAGACGGGCTCGGGTAATGTCGCATTGCCCTATATCTGCATGGGGGTAATTGTGTTGCTGGTAGCGTTGGTCTTTTCAAGAATCAAGTTGCCCGAGATTGAACATAGTGTGGAGGTGGACGAAGCTGGTAATAAGGTCGGATTGTGGTCACACCGGCTTTTCATTTTCGGGCTGATAGCCTTGTTTGCCTATGAGGTCGGCGAGATTTCCATCAACAGCTTCTTCATCAACTACGTGGTGGAGCAGAATTGGATGAATGCCCGCGAAGCTTCCGTAGTGCTTTCTTTCGGTGGACTGGGATTATTTATGTTAGGACGTTTTGCCGGTAGCTGGATTATGGGACGTGTGCGTGCCGAGAAGATGTTGCTGGTTTGTGCTACGGGCACTGTGATGACTACCTTGTTGGTGTTGCTGGATGTAGGAATGGTGTCGCTTGCAGCTCTGTTGTGCGGATATGCATTTGAGGCTATTATGTTTCCCACGATTTTTGCACTTTCCTTGCGCGGGCTGGGCAACCATACCAAGAGGGCTTCCTCTTTCCTGATGATGTCTCCCGTGGGAGGCGTGGTAGGTCCGCTGTTGATGGGACTGGTGGCAGACCATACGACGATGGTGTGGGCGTTCATCGTACCGCTGGTTGCCTATTGCGTGGTGTGGGCATATGCCCGCAAGATGGTGTCCGTCTCTACCGCTTCTTCAATATAGAAGGAAGCCTGCGACTCCGGCAAGGATTATCAGTAAGATAGGGTGGAGGTTCCACTTCCACGTCACGCCGAAAGCGGCTGCAAAGATAAGTATGCTTTTGTAATCTATGAAATTTTCCTTGTTCATCAGCAATAGGGCAGCAGCAGCTATCAATGATACGGACATGGGCAGCAGTCCCGACATTGCCGCCTTGATGTATTTGTTGTCCTTGCATTTCACGAAGAAGTAAGAGATGAGCAATACCAGGATGAACGAGGGAAGACATACTGCAATGGTGGTCACGACAGCTCCCCACACGCTTTGAGTAACTGCATAGCCCACATAGGTGGCACTGTTGATGCCTATCGGACCAGGCGTCATCTGCGAGATGGCCACCACGTCCGTGAATTGTTGCAGGGTGAGCCAGTGATGGTGGTCCACCACCTCATATTGGATGAGGGACAACATGGCGTAACCGCCTCCGAAACCGAACATTCCGATTTTTAGATATACCAATATCAGCTGCCAATAAATCATATCTGTAATTTTCTCAGTTTATCTTTTAACCATAATGTATAGAGCATTCCTCCTGCAATTCCTGCAAGGACAATGTATACGGGGGATAGCCCGAATTGCCAGATGAGTATGGTGGCGATGGCTGGAAGCACCAGTTGCCAATACTTCAGCTTCAGTGCCCGTGCAGCCGAAATGCAGGGTATCACAATCAGTGCGACTACTGCCGGACGGATACCGTTAAAGATGCGTATCATCACCTGGTTGTCCTGAAAATGAGCGAAGAACATGGCTATCAGCATCATGATGACAAAAGAGGGGAGGATTGTGGCAAGTGCACACACCAGGCTACCTTTTACTTTATGCAGCTTGTAGCCGACGAATATGGATATATTGACAGCAAAAACACCGGGAAGTGACTGGGTCAACGCAAACATTTCCATGAAATCTTCTTTACTCATCCATCTCTTTTTTACGATTTCCCGTTCAATGAGAGGTATCATAGCGTATCCGCCACCGATAGTGAACATTCCTATCTTGGCAAAGGTCATAAAAAGCAGTAAATATTTCATTATTTCTCTTCGGGTGACTTTCTTTTGCAAAGAAACCCAAATTAATCAACATATACAAATTAGGGGGATAATATTTATTTATTTATTAATATTTTATATTACAGGGCTATATTCTTAAATCTATTTAAAAGGAGAATATTCCGTCGTAAATAAGCTTTATCTTTAACACGTAATTACAAATAATATAAATGTAGATATGATACAGATAGTGCAATTACATGGTACGGATAAAAAGCTGTACGAGCTTGTAGCCCCTTTGGTTATGAGCCCGGAAGTGCTGAAACAGAACTACAATTACCCTTTCCGGACATCGGAAGAGTACGAGTGGTTTGTTGCTCTGGATAATAAACATGTTGTAGGTTTTGTGCCGGTGGAGCACAAGAAGTATGAATGTGTCATCAACAACTATTATATTAAGGAAAGGAATGTTGACACGCTAAAATTGCTTCTGGAAAAGGTACTTGAGAAGCAGGGCGAGGAGGGTAGTCTGACGGCTGTTAGCTTTGTTGAAGATAGGGATGTCTTCAGCGAGCTGGGCTTTTTGGAAGACAAGGTATGGACCCGTTACGTGAAAATGAAGAAAAACAGATAATTATGGCTACACCCAAAAATGTGTATGAACTGGCGCAAGAACGTCTTGATGTGATTTTTAGGGAATTTGACACGATATGCGTCTCTTTTTCGGGAGGAAAAGATAGTGGAGTGTTGCTGAATTTGTGCATAGACTATATCCGCCGGAACCGGCTGAACCGTAAACTGTGTGTATTCCATATGGACTATGAGATACAGTACAGCATGACCATTGATTATGTGGACCGGGTATTGGAGGCGAATAAGGATATATTGGAGGTGTATCGTGTTTGTGTGCCTTTCCGTGTAACGACTTGTACGTCGATGTACCAGAGTTACTGGCGTCCGTGGCAGGAGGATTTGGAGGACATTTGGGTAAGGAAGATGCCGAAAGGCTGCCTCACTAAAGAGACGTTTCCTTTCTACACTCCCGAAATGTGGGATTATGAGTTCCAGATGCACTTTGCCAAATGGCTGCATGAGAAGAAGGATGGAGTGCGTGCCTGCTTTCTTATAGGCATCCGTACGCAAGAGAGTTTTAACCGCTGGCGCAGCATCCATCTGAACCGGAAGTATCAGATGTACCACAATTACCGCTGGACCTCGAAGATAGGCAATGACATTTTCAATGCTTATCCCATTTATGATTGGAAGACGACGGATATCTGGACGGCCAATGGCAAATTCGGCTTTGACTATAACCATTTGTATGACCTATATTATAAAGCCGGAGTCAATATCGAACGCCAGCGTGTGGCAAGCCCTTTTCTTTGTGAGGCACAAGAGAGCCTGAAGCTGTATCGTGTCATCGACCCGAATACTTGGGGAAGAATGATAGGGCGGGTCAACGGGGTGAACTTTACCGGTATTTACGGAGGGACGCGTGCTATGGGGTGGCAGACGGTCCGACTGCCCGAAGGGTATACGTGGAAAGGCTTTATGCAGTTCCTGCTTTCCACCTTGCCGGAAGAGACCCGGAGGAACTACTTGAAAAAGCTTACCGTCAGCATTGAATTCTGGCGTACAAAAGGGGGGTGTCTGGCTGACGAGACCATCCAGAAGCTGAGGGATGCAGGAGTGTCCATTGAAGTGATAAATATCACGAATTACAAGACAAACAAGAAGCCGGTGCGCATGGATTATCTGGATGATATTGACATCGCGGAATTCCGGGAAATTCCCACTTATAAGCGGATGTGCATATGCATCCTGAAGAATGACCATGCCTGCAAGTACATGGGTTTTGCCTTGAACAAGGAAGAGGCATACAAAAGAGACAAGATAATGGAACAATTCAAAAATATGATGTTATGAGCGTAGATAAAAGTCCGGTATATAACGTAAGGGCAATTCCAATAGAGAAAATACAAGCAAACGATTACAATCCGAATGTAGTGGCACCGCCCGAAATGAAGCTTCTGGAGCTTTCCATCTGGGAAGATGGTTTCACCATGCCTTGTGTCTGTTACTATGATGAGGAAGAGGATAACTACATCCTGGTGGACGGTTACCACCGTTATCAGGTGTTGAAGACATCCAAAAGAATTTATCAGCGCGAAAACGGGTTGCTTCCCGTGGTCGTGATTGACAAGGAACTTTCCAACCGTATGGCGTCCACTATCCGTCATAATCGTGCCCGTGGTACGCATAATATCGAGTTGATGTGCCATATTGTTGCGGAATTGGACAGAGCCGGTATGTCTGATGAATGGATAATGAAGAATATCGGAATGGATCGCGACGAAGTGTTGCGTTTAAAGCAAATTTCGGGTCTGGCAGACTTGTTTGCGAACAAGAACTTCAGCATTCCGGATAAGAAAGAAGAGTATGTGGCGGATAAATAAATGAATATTTCAGGGGTGGATTTTTTAATCTGCCTCTTTATATTCATTAACAAGTGAAATATTTCGTTGCAAACTTGCATAATTTAGTCAAATCGCCTACATTTGTCAGCATCAAAACAAACAGAATAGGTCCTATGTGCTTTAAGGCACTATAAAAAACATTACATGAAGAAAATTTTGGTTAGTGGCGGTGCTGGTTTTATAGGTTCTCATCTTTGTACCCGATTGATAAACGACGGGCATCAGGTGATTTGTCTGGATAATCTTTTCACCGGTTCGGAAGGAAATATCACTCATCTGAAGAGCAATCCCCGCTTTGAATTTGTACTGCATGATGTGGAAACCCCTTATGAGGCAGATGTGGACGAAATCTATAATCTGGCTTGTCCTGCTTCTCCCATCCACTACCAATATGATGCCATTAAAACCATCAAGACTTCTGTATTGGGCGCCATCAATATGCTGGGACTGGCCAAAAAGACGAATGCCAAGATATTGCAGGCTTCTACCAGCGAAGTGTACGGTGACCCCGTTATTCATCCCCAAGTGGAAAGTTATTGGGGAAATGTAAATCCAATTGGCCTCCGTTCTTGTTATGATGAAGGGAAGCGTTGTGCCGAGACATTGTTTATGGACTATCACCGCCAGAATGGAGTGCGGATCAAGATTATCCGTATATTCAATACGTACGGTCCTCGGATGTTGCCGAATGACGGACGGGTGGTTTCCAATTTCGTGGTTCAAGCATTGCAGAACCAGGATATTACAATATACGGTTCGGGTAATCAGACGCGAAGTTTCCAATATGTAGATGACTGTATAGAAGGTATGGTGCGGATGATGAACACGGAGGACGATTTTATCGGTCCGGTAAACTTGGGAAATCCGAATGAATTCTCCATATTGGAACTGGCGGAAAAGGTCATTAGGCTGACGAATTCCAAGTCGAAACTGATTTTCAAGCCACTGCCTCATGATGATCCCAAACAGCGTCAGCCGGACATCACTCTGGCAAAGGAAAAGTTGGGCTGGGAACCGACTATAGAGCTGGAAGAGGGTTTACAGTATATAATAGAGTATTTTAAGGAATATCGTTCCTAACTAAATAGTAATTTTGATAACGGGAAAAACAATATAGAAAGATGAACATGGAAATAAATCCTTCCGAATACAAGATTCTCATCGTTGACGATGTGATGTCAAACGTTTTATTGTTGAAAGTGCTTTTGACAAATGAGAAATTCGCGATTGCTACTGCAAGTAACGGGCGGCAAGCGTTGGAACAGGTGGAAAAGGAAAATCCTGATTTGGTTTTGCTTGACGTAATGATGCCGGACATGAGTGGTTTTGAAGTAGCTCAACATTTAAAGTCAAATCCGAATACAGCTGATATTCCAATCATCTTTCTGACCGCACTGAATAGTACGGCAGATATTGTGAAGGGGTTTCAGGTTGGCGCGAATGACTTCATCTCTAAGCCTTTCAATAAGGAGGAATTGATTATCCGTGTTACCCACCAAATATCTTTGGTAGCTGCCAAACGGTTGATTTTGAGTAAGACGGAAGAACTGCAACGTACTATTGCCGGGCGTGACAAGCTTTATTCGGTGATTGCCCATGACTTACGTTCTCCGATGGGATCCATCAAAATGGTGCTGAATATGCTGATATTGAACTTGCCATCTGAGAAAATTGGCGCCGAAATGTACGAGCTTCTGACGATGGCTAATCAGACTACGGAGGATGTGTTTTCATTGCTGGATAACCTGCTGAAATGGACAAAGAGTCAAATCGGTAAGTTGAACGTGGTTTATCAGGATGTGGACCTCGTCGAAGTGACAGACGGTGTCATTGAGATTTTCAGTATGGTGGCAAGCCTGAAGAAGATAAGAATCCGCGAGATGAAACCGGAAAAAATGATGGTCAACGCTGATATTGACATGCTGAAGACAGTGGTCCGTAACTTGTTGAGTAATGCCATTAAGTTCAGTAAGGAGAACTCAGAGGTACTGGTGAAGATGGAGGAAGTAGATGGTATGGCAGTTGTCAGCGTCCAGGATTATGGCTGTGGCATCAGCGAGGAGGGGCAGAAGAAGTTGTTGCATACTGATACGCATTTCAGCACGTTCGGCACGAACAACGAAGAAGGCTCGGGACTGGGCTTGTTGCTATGCAAGGATTTTGTCGTGAAGAATGGCGGTAAACTGTGGTTTACTTCCAAGGAAGGCGAAGGCTCCATATTCAGCTTCTCTATTCCGGTGAAGAAGTGATAACGAAGAAAATAGAACGGATGGTCCGTTGAAGTAAAACAGACCATCCGTCAGACTCAAATAGACCGTCTGTTACGGTCGTGCAGACCATCTGTTTCTTATGAACGGATGGTCTGTTTTTTTATCTCTTACACAGACTGCGGAAATCGCAATATTCACATTTCCGGGTATCCTCTGTTTGGCTGAATGTTTCTTCTTGGCTGAATATCTCCTGCAGGAGTCCGTGCAGCCGTTCGCGAAACTCGTCTTCGAAGAAAGCGAAGTTGTTGACCGGTACCTTGGGTTGTCGCGGCGCTCCCATTTCGATGACCGGGGAGTAGCTTTCGGAAGCTGCCCGGTGGATGTAAAGTAGGGAAGGGGCTACCTTCAGCGATTGCTTGCGGCAGAGGATGGCGGCGTACAGAAACGTCTGGAAAATATAGTTGGGACGGTTGTCGGCGGGAGTAAACAGTTGTTCTATATTTTCAGGAGTCTTGGGAGTACCGCCTGTCTTGTAGTCCACGATACGTAGCGTGTCTCCTTTGCTGTCCAGGCGGTCGATGGTACCGCCTATCTGTAAGGCAAGCTTTCCTTGCGGAGTATCTATTTCCATCATTTCTCTGACGTCCTGTTCCATACCCTCCATACGGAACGGGGCATATTGCAGGTCATTGCGCAGAAGCTGGCGCAGGTAAGAGGCAATGACTTTGGAATGGATAAGCTGCGTACCGTTATATTCCGGTTGCTCCGTAAGGGGCACATGGAAGAACTTTTCTTTAAAAGCATTGTCCACATAGGCTTGCAGGCGGACATCGTCTTTCAGTAACTGTTCCAGGTCTTCTTTACGTATTTCCCGTCCGTTGGTTGTCAGTTCGTTGTACACCAGTTCGGCAGAACGGTGGAAGATGGTGCCGAAGAGGGCGGAGTCTATTTCGGCGCTTACTTCATCGAGAGCCTTCAGGCCGGCTACGTATCGGTAGTAGAATTTCAGCCGGCAGTCCAGATAGGCATTGAGGGCGGAGGGGGAGAAGAACGCTTTGGGACGTCGGTGGATGTCGTAGGCGTCGAACATCTGTTGCAACATCTCCGGTGTCTTGTGAATCTCAATTTCCAGGGCTTGTTGTGGAGATTGTCCGGCTTCAAGGTACTCAAGGGAGATGTTGTGCGGCGACTCTACCAGGAATTGCAGCATGAAGCGGGACATCTCCCCGCGGTTCAGTCCGTCCGAAGAGATGTTATATAATAAGGTGACGTTTTCTACCCGTTGGATGAGGCGGTAGAAGTAGTAGGCATAGACGGCATTCTTGTGTTCTATGGTGGTCATGCCGAAGGCCTTCCTCAGGTTGTAGGGAATGAAGGAGGAGTCGCCTCCGGCTTTGGGCAATTGCCCTTCGTTGAGGGAGAGCATGATGAGGTTGCGGAAATCGAGGTTACGCGTTTCCAGCACCCCCATTACTTGCATGCCGATGGCGGGTTCTCCGTGGAAGGGAATGTTGGCAGAGGTAAGCAAGCGGTTCAGCAGTCGCTTCAGCGTGTCTGTGCGCACACTACTCAATTCGCCGGTCTCTATCAGGCTGAGCAGGCGGTTGACGAGGGTGTAGCTTTTGAACAGAGACTCGCGGTACAGCTGGTTGAAGATGTCTTCCACGTCTTTTTCCTGGCGGTAGAGGACGGCCACTTCGCGAAGCAGTTCGGTGAGGTAGCTGCATAGGGCGGCGATGCCGTTCTGTGGTGTAAAGACTTGTTCAAGGAATGCGTCCTGCTTCAGCTCCGAGGGAAGGGGATAGAAGCGGTTGTCCCGGGTAAGCTGTTTTTCCAGTGTTTCGGCATTGGGGGAAAGTTGCCGGGTGTAAGGGTGTTTCAGCAGCGTGATTACGGTTTCGTAGATGTATCGTCCGGTACCTGCATGGTAGCCGGTAGTCTGTAGCTCTACAAGGGCGTTGATAAAACTGTACACCGGAGTTTGGGCAAGGGGAAATCCCATTGTGATGTTGACGTTCTTTACCTCTGCCGGAATGGAGTGGAGGACGGGAAGCAGTAGGGATTCGTTGCAAAGGACAACGGCAGTGTCTTTGAATGAAGAAGGGGTTCTTAATTCTTCATTCCCCCTAATCCATTGCGGCAAGTAGCGGGCTTGTGCATTTTCGGTAGAAGCGGAGATAAAGCGTACGTTCTTGGGTTTCCGCAGTACATCAAAAGAAGTTTCGGGCAGTTGGTTGGGAAACAGCTTTAGGTTGCGGAGGATGAATTCGCCTGCTTCGTGGGTATAGGGCGGCTTTTGCTCAAGGGGAAGACGGGTGTAGAACACGTCGTAATCCCAATAGAACATTGCTTTTCCGGCATCCTGCAAGAGCTGGAAGAAACGGGTTTCTACTCTATTCAGCACGTTGAAGCCGACAAATACATAGCGGTCGTAGCGCAGTCGGTCGGTGTCGAGTTGCTCCATGACATTGCGGTACATCATGCCTTCGTAGGCGATGCCCAGTTCTGTAAGATTGCGGCGGTAGTGGCGGTAGATGTCGCCCAGTTTATCCCAGAGGGAGATGAATTTGGCTTTCAGCTCCGTGCGCTTTTCTATGGAAAAGTTCTGGAAGAACTGGCGGATGGCTTCTTCTTGTTCTTGGTCGAGGAAGTCGTAATTGTCCATAATGTTCTTCAGTTCTTGCAGGTTGCTGAAGAGTTTGTCGGCATCTACAAGGTTTTTGTCTACGTCATCGAAATCGCTGATGAGCAGTTCTCCCCAGAAGTAGAAGTCATCCAGAGTTTCTTCGCTGCGGGTCTCTTCGCGGAATACCTTATACAATTCGCATACCAGACGGATAGGGTCACCGGACTTCAATGGAGAGAGTTGCCGGAACAGTTCGCTGATGCTGACGTAGGCAGGCGACCACAAAGGGCGGTCCGTTTCAGCTGCCAGATATTCGTTGAAGAACAGACTGGCACGTTTGTTGGGGAAAACGATGGCGGTGCGCGAGAGGTCGTTTCCTATTTTGGCGTAAAGGTCGCGGGCGACCAGTTGGAGGAATGTTTCCATGATTTAGTTGATAATTGATAATTAATAGTGGATGGGGAGTGAGTTATACCGGTTCTATGTTGTTCTCCTCTACATACCACAAGTAACCCCGTATATTTTCTGCGACATACCCCATGCGGACCAGCAGTTGCATGTATCCCTGCACCTGCTTGTTGTACTTCTTGTTTGGCTTTCCGAACTTGAAGTCCACCACTACGATTTCTTCGCCACGCATCATCACGCGGTCCGGGCGGCGTGTCCGCAGTTCACCGTTTTCCTGCCAGATGATGTCGCATTCATTGAATAGCTGCCACGTTCCTGAATACCAGTCCTTGACTTGAGGCAGGGAGAAAGCGCGTTGGGTGAGATTGCGTATTTCTTCTTCCGTCTCACTCCGTCCAATCACACCTTCAAAGACGAGCTGGCTGATGGCATTGTCAATGTCTTTTTCCGTTTCGATGGCAGAGAATAGGGTATGCAGCAAACGTCCCCGGTTGATGAAGCGCTGGCTGGACTCTGCTTCGTCCACTCCTGCTATGAAGTCTGCCGAACGGTTGGATTGCCGGAACTCGATGTCGTGGAGCATGCTCTCCATGTGGACGGGCAGTTTGACCGGCTTTTGCGAAAGTCTGTTGACTGGTTGCTGTTCGTAAACCTCAGGTTTACGTTCGCAGTATAGAGGTTTCTGTTCGTAGTATAGAGGTTTAGCTTCGTCGTTAGCAGGGTTGTCTGCGTCATGCTGTGAGACGGGGACGGGGGAAGGGCAAATCTTGCCGTTCTCATATATGGAAGCCTCTTCGTCCCAACTGCCTGCTCCGTCTTTGGCTATGTGGGGCAGGGTGTTGGCAAGGAGTTCGGATATGGTTCCCTTCTGTTCCTTCCGGCTCCAGAGGATGAGGTTCTTGCCGGCACGGGTAAAGGCCACGTACAGCAGATTCAGATTGTCTACCCACAGCTGAAGACGTTCGTGCAGATAGTCCTGCCGGTATATGGATTCCGCCATGGTGGTGGAATAGTTCACCGGTACTAAGCTGATGGCATTATAAGGCTCTTCCGGTGGGGCGCACCACACCAGCTGGTTGTTGGTTTCGTTCTCCAGCTTCCAGTCGCAGAAGGGAATCAGTACGGTATGGAATTCCAGTCCTTTGGACTTGTGGATGGAGAGGATGCGTATGCCGTCCATCTCACCGCTGGGGATGGTTTTGCTGCAAAGGGTTTCGTCCCAGTAGCGGATGAAGCTGGCCAGTTCGGAAGAATTGCTTTGCAGATACTCAGTCACAGCATCGAAGAAGGAGAAGAGGTAGGCATCCTGCTTTTCAATGCGGCTCATGCCGAAGATGCTGAACAGTTCTTCCAGTAACTCATACAAAGGCATCAAGCGCAGCGTTTCCCGTCGGGAGGTAAAGGTTTCGGGCAGGGGAGTGGCTATGATGAATCCCGACTGCTCGTCATTTGTCATTTGTAATTTGTAATTCTCCATCAGCGCAGCCTCCGCAATCTTGTTCTCCGGATTCGATAGGCAGCGCAGGGCATCCATCAGCATGCAGATGGCAAGGGAGGCATCCAGACGGAAAGCTTCGTCGGACACGACAGAAAGATGCAGTTCTTTGTCAAAATAGTCGGCTATCGGCGGGATATTCTTGTTCTTGCGGACAAGGATGGTGATATCATTCAGTGTTACGCCCTCTTCCAGCAGCCGTTGCACCTCTTCTCCTAAAGCGAGAAGGGTCTGCTCTGTATAGTTGTGTTCATCGTCCGGTTCTAGGAAGGTGGCTTTTACGTAGCCGTACTCCGTGCTCTTGGGCGATTCCTGCACTACGTCGGCATAAGCGCGTTTCAGGGGTAGGCAATCCTCTTTCAGTTCGTTTAGGTGTAATGCATTGAGGTAGTCTATGGCAGCGGTAAATACCTGGTTGTTGAAACGGATAATGTTGGTTTCGCTACGCCGGTTTGTTTTTAGGGTTTCCACACGGACGGGGAAGTTGTTTAATGGAGAACTTGATTCTCTATTCTCCATTTTCAATTCTTCATTGCCTAAACTATTCAGTATTCCCCAGTCCCCGTTCCGCCAGCGGTAGATGGACTGCTTCACATCTCCCACAATCAGACTGTCGGCTCCTTGCGAAAGTCCTTCGAGCAACAGCAGACGGAAGTTGTCCCATTGCATGCGGCTGGTGTCCTGGAATTCGTCAATCATGACGTTGCGTATGTTGGCGCCGATTTTCTCGAAGACGAACGAAGAGTCACCCTCGCGCACCAGTTTGTGCAGCTCCACCGTAGGGGCAAACAGTTCGAGGTCGGATTTCGCCCAGTGCACGGCATCCGTCAGCTCCCGTGCCGGGTTCAGTATGCACTTCAGTCCCCCGAAGCCGCAGTACCTTTCCAGCAGCGCACGCTCCCTTTCGGTGGGCGTGCGCCCTTCCCGGTCGAGTGTGAATGCCGTCCGTACCGCCTCGATGTTGTCCCTCAGCTTCTGTTTCCTATTGAACGCCATAGGACTCCAGATAAAGCATGACGGTTCCGGTCAGCTCCGTGTAGAGCAGGTCGTGTTCGGGCGACAGGGCGAAGGTGTCGTCCGACATGTCGTAACCGCCGAGCAGGTTTTTCAGATAGGGGAACAGTTTCCGGCAGAACGCCTCGCGGTCGGATGCCGCCACCTCGTCGGCAAATTCGTTCTCCACCACTTCGCGCAGCAGGGCGTAGGGGGAGAAGTGCAGCCCTTCGAGCAGGACGCGCATGGCTTCCTCCTGTGCGGCTTCCGTGGAGCTTCCCGCCCGCCTTGCCTTCTCGAAGGTTTCGGAGGCGGCTTCCTCACGCCCGGAGATAAGACCGGTATCGGATACTTTGTCGGGATGGTATTTTCTCAGGTAGTCCAGCAGGTACAGTCCGTAGTAGGACAGTTCCGCCGGAGCGGTTCTCTTGTTCTGTTTCATTTTCTTATGGATTTAGTGGATGAATAAGATTGATTGTCGGAAAGGATAGAAAAAAGGCACCCGGTATCCCTCCGGGTGCCGCCACTAAATCCATGTGAATAAGGAGTATCAACGAATTGAAACAGATTATGACATGAACCAGTGGCGAAGTTACGCATTATTTCCGTTTTCCTTTCATGTTCGTGCCTTTTCTTGCGCCTTTGGCTTCGGGAAAGATGAAGTTCGTGTTGAAATCCGCATCGAAGGCGACCGCCGCGCTGAACGGCTTGCCCTGCCTGCTCTTGAAGCCGCCGAGGACTCCCGTCTTTCCTTCCGTCAGCAAATCGGTCATCTCCCCGTCGGTGAGCGTCTTTCCGGCTATCTGGCGGAACACGGGCAGGGCGCATTCCGGGTTGTCGCAGCGCACCACCTTGCCGTAGAACTGCATCGTGCCCTTGCCGCACTTGGGACAGGCGCAGCCCGAAGCCTTGTGCCCGAAAATCTTGTCCGAGGCGAGCAGCTCCGTGGTGATTTTCCGTGTGTAGGCTTCAATGTCCCTCATGAAAGCCTCGTGCGCTGTCTTTCCCTTTTCTATCTTTGCCAGCTCCGCTTCCCACTGTCCGGTCATTTCCACGTCGGCGATGTCCATCTCCTTGACAATGGAATACAGGGCGAGCCCTTTCTCCGTCGGCACCAGCGACTTCTTCACGCGCGTCATGTATTCCCTTCTGAGCAGCGTTTCGATGATGGCGGCACGGGTGGCGGGTGTGCCGATGCCGCAGTCCTTAAGTGCCTGCCGTGCCTCCTCGTCCTCCACGCCTTCGCGTCCGGCGGTTTCCATCGCCGCCAGCAGCGAGCTTTCCGTGTGCAGGGGCTTCGGTCGGGTCATGCCCGAACTCATCGAGCATCCCGCCATCGCCAGCGTGTCGCCCTCTTTCCAGTCCGGCAGTATCGTATCCTCCTTGTCCTCGCCATATACGCTGCGCCAGCCTTCCTTGCGCACGATGCACCCTTTTGCCTCGAATGCCACGCCACAGCATTCGGCTTCCACGCTCGTCGTGTCCTTCACGCACTCCGGGGAGAATGCCTCCACCATGCGTCTGGCAATCATGTCATAGATAATCTTCTCGTTCTTGTAGAGGGCGAGCGGGCGGTTCGGGGTCACCAGCAGGGCATGGTGGTCGGTCACTTTCGAGGCGTCCACGCTCCGGCGGTTCAGTTCACCCAAAGTCTTGATTTTATCCGCAAGTTCGGAGTGCCCTGCCAGCCGTTCAAACAGCAGCGGCACTTCCTCGAACACGTCCTCCGGGATATGGCGGCTCGATGTTCTCGGATAGGTGACGAGCTTCGCCTCATAGAGTTTCTGCACCAGTTCCAGTGTCTGCTCCGCCGTAAATCCGTGTTTTGTGTTCGCCTCCTTTTGCAGCGTGGTCAGGTCGTACAGCAGCGGAGGGTTCTCCACCTTCTGCCTCTTTTCGGCTTTGGTCACGGTGGCGCACATCTTCGTCTTTACCTTATCATATAGCGTAGCCGCCTCTTCCTTGTCCTGCCATTTCTCCACCGAGGCGAACTTCACCACCGCATCCGTATTTACGGACGGCACGGAGAAATGCAGCTGGTGTACCGGCTCCGGCGTGAAGCGTCTGTTTTCCCGGTACCGCTTGCAGACCATCGCCAGTGTGGGTGTCTGCACGCGCCCCACCGAGTATGTGCCCCGTCCTGCGGCTACGGTCAGTGCCTGTGTGCCGTTGATGCCCACCAGCCAGTCGGCTTCGCTGCGTGCTTTCGCTGCCAGATACAGGTTGTCATACTCATGTCCGTCCTTCAGTTCCTTCATGCCCTTGCGGATGGCGGCATCCGTCAGCGAGCTTATCCACAGGCGGCGGAAGGGCAGCGTGCAGCCCGTATAGGCATACAGGTATCTGAATATAAGCTCCCCCTCGCGGGCGCAGTCCGTTGCCACGATGATGCCCTCGCTTTCCTGCCACAGCTTCGTTATCACCTTTATCTGCTTCACCGCTGCCGCGTCCGCCTTGTAGCCCTTGTCCGTCCTTACCTGTCGGGGTATCAGCATGAACTCCTCCGGTATTACGGGCAGGCTGTCCTTGCGGAAGCCCTTGAAGCCGTAGCCGTCGGGCAGGGCGGGTTGTACCAGATGCCCCAGTGCCCATGTCACATGGTAGCCGTTTCCGGTGTAATATCCTTCTTCTTTCTTCATTGCTCCGGTGACGCGTGCTATCTCACGCGCCACGCTCGGTTTTTCTGCCAGTATGGTAATCATGTCTTTCTGCTTTTAATCGGTTCATACTTTTTTTTCTTTGGATGGATTCAGTGGCGGCACTCAGGAAACCTTCATGCCTTTGCTTTTCTTCGGTTTTTCCTGCTGCTGTTTCTGGGCTTCGTCCTTCGGGGCGGTCTGTCCCTGCGTGAGCGGCTCCTTCAGGTGTCTGGTCGCCTCGTTGGTCTTGCCCTCGTTGTTCACCGCAAGTTGCGTGCGGCTCTCGTTCGAGGGGGCGACGGTCTGCGCAAGGTCGGGGTTTTGGGAGTAGGTCAGCGGACGTCCTTTCTCCCGGTCGAATTTCAGGTACTTCGTGCAGGGCTGCCCTTGGTCGTCCTTCGCGTTTGCCAGTACCACGGTCTTGCCCGCCACGTAGTCGGCTTTCTGTTGGTCGGTGAAGATGTCATCCTTCCATTTGCTTATCGGGCGGATGCTGCCGTCCCCGTTCACCCACGAGCGGTTGCGGCGTTGCCCCTCGCCGTTATTCTCCTGCTTCTGTCCTTGCGTGCCGGGATTGTCCTGCATCCTGTCTTGGCTGTTTCCCTGACGCTGCGCCTGTTGCTGGCGTGGCTGTCCCGGGACAAATTCCACGTCGCGCTTGTCGGCGTTCACCTGCAACAGTGCCTCGAACTTGCGCCCGTTCTTCAACGTCACCTCCTTGGGCAGTGCAAATCCCGCACGCAGGATGTCCTTTTCCGGTTTTGACAGTTCCGTCAGTCCGATCCTGTCAGGAATGCGCACCTTGCTTGCCGGAACGTCCACGATTTCATTCGTCAGGCGGTCGATGCTGATGTACGACGGGCGCATCTCACCGGTTTTCGTGTCCGCCACGTCCACCAGCCTGCCCAGATTGCCCGTCTGCTTCAGGTTCTTCCTGTCCTCATCCGTGAAGGTATAGCCGTTGTGTGGGAGGTCAAGCCGTGGCTCACGGCGCACGAAGTGGGGTGTGAGCTTCATCTTGCCGTCTTCCGTCTTCTGGAACGAGAGACGGGCTTGCAGCTCGTAGCTCTCGCCACCGAAGGTCGGGTTCACCGTCACCAGATCCGTCTTGCCGTAGTTCATCAGGGCTTTCATGTCCTTCTCGGACAGGTTCTCCCTTTTCACCCCGAACTGTTCCAGTTCCTTCCAGTCCACGTCGCCGTCCCCTATCAGGTTCGGTTTCTCCGGCTTCGTCTGTGTCTGCCCTTCCTGTGCGGGTTCTTGCCCCTGTGCCGCCTGCGTTTCCGCTGCCTGCGGCTGCTGTTCCTGATTTTTCGGTTTCATTTCTTCCATTTTTTCGTCAGTCTGTTGTTCAACATTGTTTTCTTCCGTGTTTTCTCTTTTTGCCTCCTCCGTAGCCTGCTGTTCCTCAACCGGCCGGTACGCCGATGTGTCCACTTTGTGCGGTGCCAGCAGCTCCGCATTCGCATCCGGGTCTTTCAGCAGGTCCTTGATGACCGGCAGCAGTGCTTCCACCGTGTCCGCTGCCACCCGGTAGAAACCGAATCGAGTCGGCTCCTTGCACTGGCGGTAGAAGTTCCTGAAAAAATTGTCTATCGCATCCCCGTGTCGGTCAAAACGCAAAAACTCCTGCGAGTGTTCCGCCTTTGCCTGTGCCCTCTTGGGATAGCCTCTGGCATCCAGTCCGGCAACCACACTGATTTCGCCCGTCTTCTCGTCGCGGACGACCAGCACGTCCTCCTGTCTTTTCTTTTTCTGTTCCATTGATTGATTTTTTTAATTGGTTATTGAACAAGCCTGTCGGCAACCACCCATACAGGCATTTTTTCTTTTCGTCTTGAAAATGCCCTTTCATCGGCGGCTTGCCGTGCGCTTGCCTCCTTTCTTCTCTTTGGTTTTGCCCGGTGATTTCTTTCCTGTGCCTTCCTTTACTTTCATCACCTTTTTACCGTCCAGCGTCACCTCTTCCATGTTCCGGCTGATAAACTCCAGCACGTCCGATTCCTTATAGTAGCTCTTGCGGCTGATACGCCGGCTTTTGAGTCCGTATTCGCTGCGGAAGCGTTGGAGTGACCGCTTGCTGATACGCAGCATCTCGCACAGGTCCTGATTGTCATACATCCGTTCCCCGTCCAGGTATTTCACCCCGGAGGCATCCTTGTTTATCAGTACCGATATGATGCCGTCCAGTCGGTCAATCCGTTCCATGAGGCGCTGCATCCATTCCTCGAACACCTCCTTACCAATCCCTTCCATCATCCGCCTCCTTTCTTGCCTGTAAAGTTTTCACTTCTTCTTTCGGTACATTTTCTTTCTTGAAGAAGCCCGCTGCCCGGTCTGTCTTCATCATTGTCGTTTTCACGATTTTGTTGTCCATTGTTACTGTTTCCATATCCTTCCGTATTGGTTACGTTGCAAAGGTGCGTAACTCTCGGAAGGTGAAATCCATAGTATTCCCATAGTAGGGAATGATTTTTTCGTAATATCTTCCATATATGTCCTTTTCCCCATGCACGGATACAAAAAAGACAGTTTCACCCGGCAATAAAACACAGGTGAAACCGTCGCATTGAATCAAGTCGGGGCTGCCGAATATGGAACATGATTAAATCTGACTGCCTCTCTAAAAATCTCAACTCTACACCGCCAGTCAGTGCCACAGGCTTCCACGTCGGTGCCAAATGCTGCCACGCATAGCCCGAATGATACCGCTTCACATAGAATCCGTTTATTTTGCGGCTGTATTCACAATCAAAAACAAGCAATTTATGGAAACAGTAGTAGTTATTGAAAGGAAGACCTTCGAGGAAATCATGGTACGCTTCAACCGTCTTGCAAGCCGGGTGGAGGAAATTTGTCACAAATCGGAAGCAAAGCATTTGGGTGAATGGCTGGACAGTGCGGAAGTATGCCGTATCCTTCAGATAAGTCCCCGTACCTTACAGACCATGCGCAGCAACGGTACGCTGGCTTATTCACAGATTGTGCGCAAGGTCTATTATCGTGCAGAAGATGTGCAGCGCATTATTCCTTTTGTCGAGGAACGGCGCAGACAAGCCGCATTAAACGGAAAAGACATCTGATTTACTTTATTTGCAAAACCACTAAATCCATTGTAGAATGATGAATGAACTTATAACACAGGAAAGCGAGATGGTAGTTCGGATGCTTGGGAAACTGGAACGGACACTGGCATATGTCGAACAGCTCACTGAAAACTACCGTCCCATATTGGACGGCGAACGCTACCTGACCGACCGTGAGGTGGCGCAACTGTTGAAAACCAGCCGTCGCACGTTACAGGAGCACAGGGATGCCGGACGTATGGCATACATACAGTTGGGAGGTAAAATACTATACAGGGAATCGGACATCGAGCGGATGCTGCGTGAAAATTACCGTGAAGCGTTTCTACATAAGGACTGATAATTCCAATACGGAAAGAGACAGAACAGATACGGCGCACAGGTCTGGAATTTTTTCCACCGTGCGCCGTATCTGTATATCTGCAAATCATTTCATGCAAAACCAGTGTTCCGTCCGTTCTGCACGATGATTATCTGTGTTCCTCTTTTACAGCCATGTTTGCCAATCCTGCCGGTCACGTGTTCCCGTAAACGCCATGCCCCATGAGTATTGAGCCGGAAAGCAATGGCAATAACCAAGGTGATGCCATATACTTTCTGTCTGTTCCCATCGGGCAGGTTGATGTACCGTTCTGCCTCGTTGGGGGGTACGATGCCGCTTTTATATACTGCCCTTACCGCCGCACGGAGCGTGGGAGCGATTACTCCGAACAGTTTTACCAGTTCCGGCTCATCCATCCAGATAAATGTGCTGGAAACGTCCGGCACATGAAGCGTGCCGGATTCGTCCAATGTAATGATGAATCTTTCCATACCGTTGTTTTTATTCCTTTTCAATTTATTTCTGTTTCTTTTCTACTGTTGCGCCGTTCCATCAGCCTGTCCATGTCCTTGGATATTTTTCCGTCCGTCACTTGTGCGTAAACTTGGGTGCTGTTGATGTTGGCATGTCCCATCATTTTTGCTGCGCTTTCTATTGATATGCCCTCCGAGAGCAACAGCGTTCCGAAGGTATGACGTGCACAGTGATGGGAAAGGTTCTGTTCGATGCCCATCATAATACCCAATGAGTGAACCTCAAACCAGAGTATGTCACGAATAGGTAATTGAAACACGGAACGTGAATGGTCATCCGTATTATATAGTGACAATATCTTTTGTGCCACCGGATGTAGAGGAATAAACGCCTCGACATTTGTTTTCTCCCGCTGTTTACGGATATAGAATCTGCCTTCCGCCGTTTTTCCGAGGTGACACGGATAAAGGTTGCGCAAATCTGCATAGGCGAGCCCCGTCAGTGAAGAGAAGATAAACATGCGCCGGGCAAGTTCGACTTTTTCATCCTCCATCGGTGTAGCCATGATACGCTTTAGCTCACTACGGCTGATGTGCCGCATTTTGGGTGGATTCTTTTTTTCATAAGGTACGTCCTCCAATGGGTTACACCTCAGTACCCCTTCGTCCACAGCTATGTAAATAAGGCGGTTCAGCCAGCACAGGCAATGGTTTACATGGGTCGTCGCATAACCCATTTCTTTTTTCAGGAAAAGTTTGAACGAATGCCCGAACTCCTCCGTGATGTCGGTAAAAGCGATGTCCTCCATGCCTTTGGAGCGGAGAAACTGTTGCAGGTTCAACTGCGTGGTCTTCGATTGGCGGTAAGAGGAAGTTGAATTAATCTTTTCCGAGCGTATCTTTAGCCGCTCACGTTCAGCCTCTCCGCCTTGAAGCAGGGTCTGTGGGATTCTCGCCACTCCCATGACGGTGTTTTTCAACAGCTCCGCGCTGACCGCACCTTGTTCTTTAATCAGACGGTTATAGGTTTCTTCCAGATTCGTGCGGAACTCTGTCAGGCGGTTGTTCTCGCGTGCCGTGCGGATAGTTCCTTTCCTGCTGTCCCAATCCTCAGGGCGGCAGGTAAGTCCCGTGGTGATAAGGATGTTTTTTCCGTCAATGGACACTCGGCAGAGGATGGCACACGTACCGTCCGGCTTGATTCTTTTTTTGTTTATATAAGGCAATATCTTAAATGTGCTGCGCATATCTCTGTATTTTTATGATGATGAATATAATAATATTGGTCTGATGTCTGTTTACAGTACCAGTTCCAAATCGGCTGTCGCCTCAATGAATTTGTCCATATCCTCAAATAGCTTCTTCGGGGTGACACGGGCATAAATTTGTGTTGTCTTTATATTGCTGTGCCCGAGCATCTTGCTGATAGTTTCAATAGGTACTCCCTCTTCGAGCGTGACCAGCGAGGCGAACGAGTGCCGTCCCATGTGATACCAGAGGTCGGTTTCCAGTCCAGCAAGGACACGCAGGATTTTCATGTTCGCACGGAGTGTACGGTAATGTTGTGGAGGCAGCAGTGTTTCCCTTGTGTCATCCTTATACTTATCTATAAGAGCTATGGCTTCGGGAAGCAGTTTCACACGTGCTTTCAGCTCGTTTTTCTTACGTCGGTATTTCAGCCACAGGCTGCCGTCATCATCCGTGAACAGGTTTTCGTGCGTTACCGATACGGTGTCCGCATAGGCGGTACCCGTATAGCAGGCAAACAGGAACAGGTCTCTTGTGACAATCACGGAAATCCGTTTCTCAGGTATCACCACGTCACGCAGCTTCTCAAAGTCTTCACGGCTCAATGCCTTTGGCGTGCTTTCTTTCTGTTTGGGCAGTTTGAAATGCACGAAATGCCATTTCTCGGATAGTCCCTCCTTATAGGCTATCCGGCAGACTTTCTTCAACAGGGCAAGGTAATGACGTGTGGTCTGGTTGGAATAGCCACGTTCTTCTTCTGTGTAAGCCTGATATTCCCGGATGAACTGTTCGTTCAGTGCACCGAAGGCAATGTCGTTCATTTTATACTTCTTATTGATGAAATCGCCCAGTGTCAGCCGTGCATAATGATAGGTACTCATTGAGGATGCGGAAACGTCAATACCGATACGGCTTTTCTGTTCTTCAATGAGCCTGTCAAACAGGCGGAGTAGTGTCATTTGCGTTTCCATGCTGCCTTGAAGCAGTTCTTTTACAGCCTTGGCATCAAAATCACGTTTCCGACTTTGCAATTCCTCAAACGCCTCATTGATGGCAAGCAGCAGTTTTTCTATTTTCGCATTTGTTTCCACCGCTTCCCGGCTTTTTCCGTCCAGACGGCTTTCCCTCGCATTCCACAGTTTCGGGGTACAGGACAATTTCGTGCTGAACTGTGTCATTGTCCGGTTCAGTGTGATTCGTCCCATGATGGGAGCTTTGCCCGACTTGTCGGGTTCGGTCTTCTTCAGATAAAGCAAGACCTTGAATTTTTCAATCTTCATACGCCTACATTTTTTGTTTGCAAAATTACTGTTGATGTAAGCGTTCATCGCTACGCAAAATACTGTGTTTCATTGAAAAAGAAACCGTCAGCAAACTTTTTTCAACCTTGTCGTTAACACCGTCTGTTTCGGTAACAACTTGTTAACGGTTTAGTAACGGAACTAACTCAATATTTTCCCAAAATCCGTTTTTGAGGATTGTTCCAAATATTGAAAATTTGCTCATTACTAACAGCTTGCGTTATTAATTCCCCATTCTGTTTTGTGTTGCTTTGTTGATAATTTCCCACACCGCCCGGCACAGTTTCGCATCGGTTATCGCACTGGCTAACAACGTGTCACTACCGAACGTGGCTAAAATGCTGGGGCATTCATCCACCCGAATGACACAGCACTACGCAAAGGTATTAGACCAAACGATACTAAGGGATATGCAAGCCGTTGAGAAACAGCTATCCGTATAAGCACGAAGAAGCCAGCAACACAGTTTTCAAGAAACCGTGATTGCTGGCTTTCAACCAAACAATATAGAAAACAAGACAGCTATATTTCAATACTTCAATATTTCAAGAAAGCAAGACAGCAATAAAACAAGATTCCATGTTTTCAAGATTTCATTTCTGATAGAACCTTTCCAACAAATCCATGATGTCACTTTCCCGGTAGATGATTTTTCCCGGAAGCTGCACGTACCCCAGCAGTCCCGTGTCCCTGTAATCCTGCAATGTCCGTTTGCTGATGCAAAGCCGTCTGCACACTTCATCGCCCGTCAGGTAGTGTTCACCGTTCAATACTGGGCGATAGTTCATTACCACGTACTCCACGTTTTCCAGCACCTTGTCAAGGGAGGAAAACAGTACCAGCGTGGTTTCGGAATCTTTCGTTATCAAATCCATACGCCTACTTTTTAGAATTGTCCCTTATTTGGTTGAGCAGAAATGTTTCCACGTCCGAAGCCTTGTAGTAAATCTTATTGTTAATCTGCGAGTAAGGCAGTTTCCCCGTGTCACGGTAGGTCTGCATCGTCCGGGCTGAAACGTTCAGCAGGCGGCAGGTTTCGCAGTTATCCAGCCATTTGTCACGCTTCCTGCGCAAAGGTACGCAGAGCGCATCCACACGACCCACAAAGTTTTCAAACCTCTGTTTCCAAAGCTCAAAAGTTTTCTTTTCAATCGTCACTATTTCCATAACCGATATCTTTATTCTTGTCAATACTCCATTTTTCTTCACTGGTGCAAATATATAAGGCTGAATAATAGGTTGTTTCCCTCTGTCCATAAATGACCTTGCGTGTCCGAAAATGTCCACCACCAACCCAAAAACAACATGAAAGAAACGAACCGATAACAAAAATCCCGTCTTTTCCCCACTTCCTAAATAAGTAAGGTAATGAACACAAAACCGTTTTCTATTTGCCGACATTAATTTGGTGCAGAGCGAAGCAAAGCGATTCCAAACGGCTGACGCTTTGTTTTTTACCGATTTTTCTTATTTTATTTGTGGTGCTAATTCAAAAAACAAGCACCTATGAATAATCCTTTCGAAGAAATTTTCAAGCGGCTGGAGAACATCGAAAAGATGATTGCCCCGGTCATGGGCGCACAGCCCGAAGAACGGCAGGACGGAAAAGAGCCTGTGTTAGTCAAAATATCCGTTGCCAGCGGCATAACCGGGTATTCGGTCAATTACCTGTACCACTTAGCCAGCAAGGGACTGATACCGTGTGTCAAGCGTGGGCGTACCCTGCGTTTCGACATGGAGGAACTCAAAAAGTGGATGCAGCAGCAGTATGTCCCGGCTTCTAACAGACTTCCCGATGAAAAAGAAAAGAGGTGATGAAACACGGCATATCGAGGGCTGGCAGTCAAAGAACGAGTGCATCGAAAGCCTGTTGAACGTCCTGTACGATTTCCGGTTCAACACCGTAAAGAGCCGGACGGAATACCGGGCTGCAAGTTCTTCGGGCTTGTACCAGCCCGTTACAAAATTCGTTCTGAACTCATTCAGGCGCAGGCTGGATGCGACCGCTGGTATTGTCACCTCTGCCGAGAACATCCGTACCATACTGGAAAGCGATTTCGCAAGAAAGGTACATCCCATACGGGAATACTTCAACGCCCTGCCGCTTCTCAATCCAGCCGAACACGGGCATATCGGCAGGCTTCTGAACACGGTACAGGTAGCCAACCCCGACAAATGGGAGGAATATTTCACGAAATGGCTTATCGGTGTGGTAGCCAACGCGATGAACGACACAGGGTGTCAGAACCATACTTGTTTGGTACTGACCGGGGACAAGCAGGGACAGTTCAAATCGTGGTGGCTGGACAACCTTTGCCCGACACCGCTTAAAAACTACCTGTTTACCGGGAAGATAGACCCGCAGGGCAAAGACATCCTGACACTGATAGCCGAATACTTGTTCATCAACATTGACGACCAGCTAAAGGAACTCAACAAGCAGAACGAGAACGCATTGAAGAACCTTATCACCACCCCGGCAGTGAAATACCGCAGACCGTATGATGTTTACATAGAGGAATACCCCCACCTCGCCAGCTTCATGGCTTCGGTGAACGGCAACGAGTTCCTGACTGACCCGACAGGCAGCAGGCGTTTTTTGCCGTTCGAGGTGCTGCACATAGACAAGCCCACGGCAGAAAGTATTCACATGGATAACGTCTATTCCGAAATTATGTACCTGTACCGTCAGGGCGTGCGCTACTGGTTCAATGATGCGGAGATTGGGGAACTGCACCTGACAAATGCGGAATTTGAGGTGCAGACGGTCGAGTTCGAGATGCTGACACAATACTTTGAAAAACCGACAGAGGAGGAAGAAGCCCTGTTTTTTATGACAACGGCACAGATACTGGCACGTTTACGGGATATATGCCCCATGCAACTATCTGAAAAACGGCTGGGGGAAGCGTTACGCAAAGCCGGGTTCAAACGGGTACAGAAACGTATCGACAAACAGACCTATTCGGTATATGGGTATAGGATAAAGCCTGTTCCAACATCCTGTACAAACAACGATTACGGTTAGCACGGTCATTTTACGATTGGTTATTACTGCAACGCAGTAACTGCCATAGTAAGATACATTCCTATTTTACAGCCTGTATATCAAATATTTAATAATAGCGCAGTAAGCAGTAAGATAAAACCGCAAACTTTTGGAAAAGTTTGGAAAAAGAAAAACCGCAGGAAATATCAGGGTTATATTTCTATCTTCTTTTGAAGAAATAACTTACTTATCTTACTGCATAAGAGATAATCCGCTGAAAGAAAAAGGATTATGCGCAGAAACATAGTGACTTTTCTTCTTACTGACTTCTTACTGTGCTACTGCAATTTATCAACATCAAAAAAAATAAAGATTATGACCTACAAGGAAGCCAACAATATCAGTATCAAGGATTACCTGAACTCTTTGGGAATCCAGCCCGTCACGGAAAAGGGAAGCTACGGGATGTACCGCAGCCCCTTACGGGAGGACAACACGCCGAGTTTCAAGGTGGATTATAACGCCAATCTATGGTGTGACTACGGAACAGGCGAGGGCGGGACGCTCATCGACCTTGTGATGAAGCAGAACGGGTGCAACGCCTACGGTGCTATCTGCCGACTGGAGCAGGGCGACATTACCTCTTTTTCCTTTCACGGGAAAGACCTGCCCGAAAGGGACACGAAAAGGCAGGCAGCCAGCCCGATAGAGATACGCAGAATACAGCCGTTACAGAATCCGGCACTCATGCGCTACTTGCAGGAAAGGGGGATTTCCCCCGGAACGGCAGCCCCATACGTGCAGGAAATGTATTACCGCATCGGTGGGAAGCCTTATTTTGCGCTGGCGTTCAGGAATGATTCAGGAGGTTACGAGCTTCGCAATCCCCGTTTCAAGGGCAGCACATCGAAAGACATCACCCATATAAGACAAAAAGGAGAGCCGAGAGATACCTGTTTCGTGTTCGAGGGCTTTTTGGATTTCCTCTCATTCCTCACTATCCGGCAGCGGGAAAGCCCGGGTATGCCCTGTACCGACTGGCAGGATTACGTTATCCTGAACTCCACCGCCAACGTAGATAAAGCCTTATATCCGCTGGCTGGTTACGGGCATATACACTGTATGCTTGACAATGACGAGGCAGGCAGAAAAGCGGTTGAAGCCATAAGGCAGGAATACAAATGGCGTGTACGTGACGCATCACACCTGTACAGCGGTCACAATGACCTGAACGACTATCTGCGTAGCCTTAAAGGGAAGCAATCCCAAGATTTGACAGTTACCGACAAGCCCCAGCCGGAGCAGGATAACAGACAAAATCCGGGTGAAAAAAGAAAGAGAGGGCTAAGGATGTGACCTGCAAGGCTGCGGCATGAACCGACGGCAGGCTGTGTGATTAGGGAGAGCAAGGTTATGTTTCGGTAGACCGAAACACCTTGCTTTGCTTGACAGCAAAGAAAATTTCTCCCGTTGGTCGCAATTTTTAAGATACCACCTAAAAACAAAAACGTATGACAGGAATAAGGAACAAACCGGGAGGTCGCCCGGCAAAAAGCCGGATAGACAAGCAGAACCGGGTAGTCAGCACGAAGTTGACCGAGTTACAGTTCTACGCAATCAGGAAGCGAGCCACCGAAGCCGGGCTGCGTGTCAGCGAGTACGTCCGGCAGGCGGTCGTTTCGGCAGAGGTAACGCCCCGGCTGAACAGGCAGGATGCGGACACTATCCGCAAGCTGGCGGGCGAAGCCAACAACATCAACCAGCTGGCGCACCGGGCGAATGCCGGAGGGTTCGCACTGGTAGCGGTGGAACTGGTGAAACTCAAAAACAGGATTGTTGAAATCATAAACCAGTTGTCGGATGATTGGAAAAATAAAAAAGGGAAGCGGATTTAAGGGCTGTGTAAATTACGTGCTGGGCAAGGAACAGGCTGCCTTGCTTCATGCGGAGGGAGTGTTAGCGGAAAGCAACCGAGACATCATACGCAGTTTCATTCTGCAAGCCGGGATGAACCCCGACCTGAAAAAGCCTGTCGGACATATTGCGCTAAGCTATTCCCCAGTGGACGCACCCAAGCTGACAGACGGGAAAATGGTACAGCTTGCACAGGAGTACATGCGTGAAATGAAAATCACTGATACGCAGTACATCATCGTGCGCCACCAAGACCGGGAACATCCACACGTGCATATCGTGTTCAACCGCATAGACAACAACGGCAAGACCATTTCGGACAGGAACGACATGTACCGCAACGAGCAGGTATGCAAGAAGCTGAAAGCCAAACACGGGCTTTATTTCGCTAAAGGCAAGGAGCATGTAAAGCAGCACCGTTTGAGAGAACCGGACAAATCCAAATACGAGATTTACAATACAGTAAAGGATGAAATCGGGAAATCAAGGAACTGGCAGCAGTTGCAGCAGCGGTTAGCGGAAAAGGGTATTACTATCCAGTTCAAATACAAGGGACAGACAAGCGAGATACAGGGCGTATCCTTTTCCAAAGGTGAATACACGTTCAAAGGCTCGGAGATAGACCGCAGTTTCAGTTTTTCCAAACTGGATAAGTGTTTCAGGGATGCAGGGCTGAACACTGCCGGAAACAACCGACAGACGGTTTTCGCGCCTGTTCAGGAGCCAGCGCAGACACCGGGCAAAGCCGACAGTCCGTTACTGGCAGGCTTGGGCGGTCTGTTCTCCGCTTCATCCTCTCCGGCTGATGAAACGCCCGACAATCCCGGTGAAAGAAAAAAGAAGAAAAAGAAACGACACTTAAAATTATAGGGACATGGAAAATAACTTAATTTTGGAGGGGCTTCTCTCTATGGTTACGGAACTGAAAGAACGGCAGGAGAAGCAGGTAACGCCAGCCAGCCGGGAGGAAACGATTAACCGACTGGACGTTATCGAACAGCGCATTTCGGAAATGCAAGGTAAATCCGGCATTACTGAAAACACGGTACGGGAGATTCTAAACCAAATCGGCAGTATCGGAAAAGGGCAGTCCGAGAACCAAAAACAAGACCTTGAAGATATAAAGGGGCTTATCGTGACCTCGCACCGATATTTCAAGGAACGGTTAAAAGTGTTATTCCCTGTTGATGATACAGCACTGACCGGAGAAATAACGCCCGTTTCATGGTACGGCAAACTGACATACCGGGTAACTCCCTATTTGAAACCTAGTTTTTTTCTTCTTTCAGCAGGGATAATCATTTGTCTTGTGTCGCTTGTGTTGAATGTACGTTTTGTACAAAAAATGCAGCGGTTACAGGATAATGATATAAAATACCGCTATATCCTGATGAAAGGAAAAGCAGACGGCAGCAGCCTTGATTTGCTGGAAATGAAGTTCTGCCGGGAACGGGATAACGCTTTCGTCCGAAGCCTGACCGATTCGGTGAAAGGGTTTGAATACCGTAGCAGGAAGCAGGCGGAAACGTTAGAGCGGGCAAGGCTGCTGAACGAGCAAGCCGAGCAGCTAAAGGAGAAAGCCGACAAGTTGGGTAAGCCATAAGCCAAAGCAAAGCCGGAGCAGAACCGCCCCGGCTTTCAAATTCACTTCTTTTTCTTCGTGCAGTGTTCTTTCTCGAACTGGCGTAGCGTGGTGACGCTGAACCGCTCCTTGATGAACTCCCGGACATCGGAAGCTTTGTAATACACTTTTCCGCTGATTGTGAAGTATGGCAGCGCACCGATAGCCCGGTAGCGTTGCAGGGTCTTGATACTCACCTTGAAGAGCAGGCACAAGTCCTGATTATCCAGCAGGTTGTCATCTTCGGGCAGCACCCTGTCGGCATTACGCAGTACCCGTACATCCTTGCAGAGTTCTTCCAGTTTGGCGTACAGCTTCTGCATCCATATGCTGAAATCGTCATTGTCTATATACATGATTGCTTCATTTTTCTGATTATACATTATGGTCTGTCAATCGATTGATGAAGCAAAGTTCAGAAAACAGGTGCAAAGAAATTATAGGAGAACTAATGGAATCCCCTATAAATAAATTGTAAGTCACTGATTATTTGTATCCTTTCTTGTCATGTTCCTCTTTGATAAGTTCAGCCAGTCCATTAAGAAACCCGGTCAATTTGCCCGGCTTGCGTTTTATCACGTCCTCATGCTTTTGATAACAGTCACCTATCTTGATGTTAAACAGCCATTCAAAGGCTTTCGCCAAGTCCACCAAGTAGGCGGGTTTGCCGTTCTGATACACGATGTCTTTGGAGAGGAACAGACCGCTTACCATTTCCATGATGTTGATAAGGGTTGTTTTGTTAGCGAGATATAGAGGGGAAAGGACTTGTTTGTTGGTACGTTGCTGTAGCTGTTCCGGGTACTTGATACGCCATTCGATAAGGCGAATTTCGGTGTTTAAAAGTCCTATCGCTTCATCAATTAAGTGCAAATAGGGCATTTTTTTCTTGCTCAAACCGTACACGATACGATTTAAGACGGTGTAAGCCAAAAGAGAAGTAACGCAGTAATACGTTGTAATCTTGTTCATTGATACTAAAATTGGCTACATGAGTAGCCAATTCCTCAATAGCTTCTACAAACTCAGATGCAGAAACTTTGCGCTGCGAGTATTCCGACAATAGCCGAAAAAATCTCTGTTGTAATAATTGCTTCATTGCTATATAACATAAATTATAATACCTAAACAGGCAGAAAAAATGTATAAATCATCTTTCTGCCTGTTTGTGTCTTTTCAGTGCTTTAGCCTACTACACTGTAGATTTTAATATCCGGCGTTTCCTGAAAGAACGGTTTTAGTTCTACAACGACATCCTGATTGAATAAATCTGATTTTAAATACCCTTCTGCCTCAGCCAAAGAGGTGAAGCCGTGTAGCACTTGAACATCATCTTGCCTTACAAGCAATTGTTTACTTACCGCACCTGCAATTGTATCCAAAAAGGGCTGACGATACTTTGTGTACACACTTGCGGCAGCAGCTCTGTCGCTTTCATTTACTTTCATGGTAATTTCCAAGAAAGCACTAACTTTTCTTTCTGTTGACATAACTTCTTTTTTTATTAACGCTGCAAAATTAAGGAGATTATAAGGGCTGCTCAATGGACTTTAAAGAAAATGTATGGTAAAAAAAGGAAATAAAATATTGTTTTAAAGTCAAGTTTCTCATATTTACCATTCAAAATCTTTTTTTTGCCATTGTCAAGAACCTGCAATGCGCTATTTTTGCACCCATAAACAAAAAGAGATATGATGAAAGATAATGTCTTTACTAAGTATGATTTAGAAACGGGCACTCCTGATGAAATACAATTTGAGATAATGGAAATGCCCCATTTTTTTTGTGAAAATGGAGAAGCCCCAAAGCAGGCTCATATACATGGTTTTTATCAAATTATATGGTTTCAACAAGGGATAGGTACTCATTACGTTGATTTTAAAGAATATCCGATAACAGACAATACTTTGTTTTTTATCTCACCCGGACAAATCCATTATTTCGATGAAAGCAATAATTTTAAAGGAATCATTATACACTTCAATGAAAGTTTTCTTTCAGATGAAGGTAGCAGCGAAAATGTTTTTCTCAAATATAACGTATGCATTTGATACAGTTCCTTATTATGAAGTAAAGTCCGATGATACCCCACGATTGGAATATATCGTTAAAGAGATGCAATTAGAAATAGATAATATAAAAGCTTTCGCACACAAAGACTATTTGAAATATTTAGTCAAGATGTTCTTGATATACATACAACGTATAGGTAAAAGAGGAATCGGAATTCCTTTGTGCATCAACAATTCTTCCAATCGGACGTTTGTACGATTTCGACAAATTTTGGAACACCATTATAGGCAATTACATACGGTAAAAGAGTACGCCCACCGTTTAAATGTATCTACCAAGACTTTGACAAACTGTGTATATGAAAGTTCCCATAGTACACCATTAAAGATAATCAATGAACGAATCATATTGGAAGCCAAACGCCAGCTTCTTCATTCTGATTTGAAAATTAAAGAGATTGCATTTTATTTAGGATTTGAAGACCCGTCATATTTCGTAAAATTTTTCAAGAGACAGACAGGGTATCTACCAGCAGAATTTAGAGAATAATCACAATATCAAAGTTATGAATATCGAATATAAAGAAACGAAAAATTTTACGGAAAAAGAGATTGAAGAACTTTTTCTTTCTGTCAAATGGCTATCAGGAAAATATCCCAGTCGCTTAATAAAAGCATTAAAATCATCTTCTTTTGTCGTTACGGCATGGGACGGTAATAAATTGGTTGGACTTATTCGTGCCTTAGATGATGGGGAAATGGTGGTTTTTCTTCATTATTTATTAGTTCATCCCGATTATCAGGGTAATGGCATTGCAGCACATTTATTGGATACAATAAAAGAAAAATATAAAGATTACCTTTATATCAATATAATGCCCGATGAAAGACAAAACATCACATTTTATCAAAAGCATGGCTTTACACTGTTAGAAGATGGTGCCGCCATGCAAATAAGGCATCTATAAATCGTTTTAACGCCGATGAAAAAATCATCGGCGTTTTTGTATATTTAAAGCGGTTTATTGTTTTCGTTGTAAAATTTCAAAGCAATAGAAATATAAGGCAGATTAGAAAAACTCGCTTGTCTCTACATCATAGCCCATTATTGAATACAATTCTTCTAAATATCTATTATTCAATAGAATGTACTTCCGATTTTGTTCCCGTAGAAATTATATGATATTTAAACTATAAAAATATACCTTGAAAAAATTGGTATATTCAAATAAATAGCTACCTTTGCACGCAGAAATCGAACCTAAGACACAAAATTGTGTTGAATGGTGCAAAATTGTGAAAACCTTATTTAAGGGACTAACATCGTAATAAAGATATAACTTATTGAGAAATAGCGTCATACAAACCGATTTTCGGTTGCTGGTGGCACCACCAAGCAAAAATGTTTTTTCTTGAAATCCCCTGAAATTCAGCAATTTCAGGGGATTTTTTTATTCCCCAAAAACGTAAAAACTTGCAGATTTAGGAATTTAAAAATTTCCCATTCGGTGGTTTTTCAAAACCCCTCAAAAAAAACCACCATTTGCTTGATACTTCACTTATTTTCAATTATTTGCAGATTCATCTTTCAGGTACAAAAGACTACTTTTGCCTACCTGCTTGAATGTAGAAGAAAAGAGAAGAATGGAAAGGACGAAAGAACAACCGGATTAAGGGAATGGCCCGATATTCCGTAGAAGGCACTTTCCTCCCTTTTCAAAAATCCGGTGGTTTTTTCCGGATTTTCGGTGGTTTTTCGGATTGAAGGCACAAAAAAACCACCGGAAGATTCCCTTCCTTACCTTTCAAGTTGACAGAATTAAAAAGGTATTCAACAACTTAAAGGAAACGAGTATGAAACAAGGAACAATGAACATTCTGTTCTTCATTCTGAAGACGAAGCTATTAAAAAACGGCGAAGCTCCCATCCTCATGTGGATAACCATTGACGGACAATACGAGGAAACAAGAATCCAGAGAAGCATTTCTCCAAAACTGTGGGATTCTTCAAAAGGATGCGGAAAAGGGAAAGATCGGGCGACCAAGGAACTGAACAATTACATTGCGGAACTGAGCGCATTGGCTTTGCAGAAGCACAAGGAACTCATGCTTGAACAGGCATTGATCACCCCCAAACTGCTTTTGAAACGGGTATTCGGGAAAGACACGGAAATACGTACCCTGCTCGGAACCATGCGGGAAGAAATAGAAAAAATGAAAAAAGCTGTAAACATAGACTATGCCCCCGTTACGATCAACAGATATATCAATGTGATGAAGAAGCTGGAGAAAGCCATACTGGAAAATCCACAACGTGTTGCCCTCGCGCGCCAAACGCCGTTGACCCTCTTGGCCAAAATAAGAATCCCCCCCCTGTCAGGCGTGAGTTCTGACAGGGATTTTTGTATTTTCGTTAGCCGTCCTGGCCGACGGTTAAAACAGTAAATACAATAGCAAAATTAAAAAAATATTCTCCGTTGCTATGCAGCGGGAATGGAAATAAAAGAGATAAGCAGTGCTTTCTATTTATCCCGCAACACAGTGCGGAAGTATGTCCGCACTTTTCAAGAAAGTGGCCTTTCACTGGAAAAGGTGTTGGGTATGTCCGACGAGCACCTTTACGGCATGTTCGTCGGTGGTAAGTCCCGTACAGGGGAACCTTCAGAACGGCGTGCCGAACTAGATGCACTTCTTCCGAAATATGCCGCCCGCCTGAGACAGAAGGGTGTCACGGTCCGCAAGCTCTTCGAGAAATATAGCCATGGGTATCCGGAGGGTTACCGTCACGCGAATTTCGGCATCCTGCTGCTGCGGTACATGCTTCAGACAAAGGCCGTTGGACATTGCGACCAGATGTACATCAACTTTGCGGGTGACAGGCTTGAGGTGACCGACGAGTTCACAGGAAATCCCAGGCAGGTTGAAGTGTTTGTTGCCATCCTACCATGCAGCCACTACACTTATTGCGAGGCCGTGTGGTCCCAGCGCAAGGAGGACCTCATCACCGCCTGTGAGAACGCGCTGCATTCCTTCGGCGGCGTTCCCGTGGCCATAGTGCCGGACAACCTGAAAGCCGCCGTTACCCGGAGTGGCCGCAACGAGCCGGTCATCAATGGAGAGTTTGAGGTTTTCGCCGAACATTACGGGTGCGCCGTATATCCGGCCCGTGTGCATCATCCCAGAGACAAGGCTCCCGTAGAAAATACGGTCAGGCTGATGTACCGTTCCGTCTACGCGGACATCGAAGGACTGACATTCCGCGGCCTTGACTCCCTGAACAGTGCTATACGGGGTTCACTGGAAAAATTCAATGCCGCCCGCATGGCCTCCCGCGAGTATTCCCGTCACAAACTTTTCGAGCGGACAGAAGCCGACTATCTGCGTCCTCTCCTTGCTGTACGCTATCAGATGAAAGAGCGCAGGACGGCGACGATCATGCACAATAGCTACGTCACGCTCTTCAAGCATCATTACAGTGTGCCAAAAGAGTATATCGGCAAACGTGTGGATATTGTATATAACTCTGAAACACTGGAGATTTTCCATGGCCTCAGGCATGTGGCTACGCATTACCGTGATGACACGCCCTACGGCTACACGCAAAAAACCTCACACAACCTGCCCGGCCGCCATGGAAGCTATGAGAAGGATCTGGGAGAAATTTTCCAGCGTGCCGCATCCATCGACAACATCGTGCTCGTGTACCTGAAGGAGGTCGCCGCCCACAAGAGGTATCTTCCGATAGCGTTCCGCAGTTGCCGTGGCATCCTCTCGCTTGAAAGAAGGTTCGGACTTGAACGGCTGGTGTCGGCGTGCGCGTGCGCATCCCATGCCCGTCTTTACGGATATCAGGACGTGCTCGGTATCCTTGAAAGGGGGGGGAACTATGCGGGTTTCCTGCCGTCCTCGGAAGATTGCGGAACGGATGCCGGAGAGCCGAAACTCTCGCGCCACAAAAATATCCGCGGGCGTGAATATTTCTCAAAAACAAACATATCCAATAACTTAAAGACTGACAGCAATGAAAACAAATGAAAAGACGACACCTGTCCTTGCGGAAAAAGACCGCAACACCGTATCCCTCGAACTTATGAACCGCATGAAACTCCACGGCATGGCCGCGGGCTTGACAGAAACCAGATGGAACGGCTGGCCTCTCTGAAGTTCGTCCGACAAGCGCAAAACCTCTTCATCACCGGGTCGTTCGGTACCGGGAAGAGTTTCCTGGCCACCGCATTGGGGTATCAGGCATGTAAGTCCGGCATTCGCACTTTCTAGGCAAACGCCTCGAAGCTTCTGGGGGCATTGAAGGTGGCAAAGGCCAAGGGGACAATTGAGACGGAACTCCGGAAAATAGAACAGTGTCCGCTGCTTATTCTGGAGGACCTCTTCCTCGTGCCGCTTGATGCCAAGGAACATCCGGTCCTGCTGGACATCATCGAGAACAGACACGGCAGGAAGTCCATCGTCATCACCTCGCATATACCGGTATCCAACTGGTATGACGCCATCGGGGAGCCGACCGTGGCAAATGCGGTACTGGACCGGATTGTACACTCGGCGCACCAAATTGAACTAACCGGTGAAAGTGTATGGAAAATCAAAGCCGGAAAAAATAAGTAGACCAAAATAAAATGCCCCCGTCGGCCAGGACTTACATGGGGATTATACTGATTTTTTTCGGAAGGTCAACGTTATTTGGTGCAAGGGGGCAGCACGCTGTGGATTTTCCACTAATGAAGCAACAAGCCCCCCAGACACATACAAACGAAAACTCCCTATCTGGCTTGCAAATAATCCATATTTTAATTCCTCCCTTATCAAGGGACAAACGGCCTTGACGGATTACCGGCACGGCAAAAAGGAAACAAAAAAAGAGGATATCCCCGTCTTGACCGGAATATCCTCTCTTACCTGAAAAAAAGGCGGCTACCTACTCTCCCGCTTTGCAGGCAGTACCATCGGCGTGAGCGGGCTTAACTTCTCTGTTCGGAATGGGAAGAGGTGGGACACCGCTGCAATAGCCACCATAATATCTGACTCGGGAATACACGCCGCACAACATTATATAGGGAAGCGGCGTATCATACCCTTGACATCAAACCAACAAAACATAAAAAAACAAACCGGAATGTACATGAAAAAACACCCATGCGAAAAAAAGTACCGCGTACCAGACAAAAGCTTTCGGGCTATTAGTAGTGCTCGGCTTTGACGTCGCCGTCTTTACACCTGCACCCTATCCACGTCATCGTCTCTGACGACCCTCATAAAGGAAATCTAATCTTGTGGAAGGCTTCGCGCTTAGATGCTTTCAGCGCTTATCCATACCCGACGCGGATACCCGGCGGTGCACCTGGCGGCACAACCGGCAAACCGGAGGTCGGTCCAACACGGTCCTCTCGTACTAGTGTCAGAACCACGCAAATTTCCTGCGCCCACGATAGATAGAGACCGAACTGTCTCACGACGTTCTGAACCCAGCTCGCG